>Ga0335072_10002711_pt1 | contig 27224 bp, 17 predicted proteins | sample Lox_Sample_21_FD_206725 | JGI IMG/M metagenome (GOLD analysis project Ga0335072, IMG submission 206725) | Soil microbial communities from Loxahatchee National Wildlife Refuge, Florida, United States - Lox_Sample_2.1 | ecosystem: Environmental > Terrestrial > Soil > Wetlands | place: USA...
CTTTAGCTGGTCAGCTTGCTGGAAGCCTGTGGTATGGAGAACCTCTCTTGCCTTGGGGTTTGGTTGGTCCGGATCAGGGGTTCTCCTCAGATAACGTTCCCGCTGGATATCCTGGCGGATTCATCCCTGGCGCATTTACGCGGACGGTTCAGGTTTTTATCCCCTGGGATTTTATTTCTCCAATTGTGGCGATAGCTCTGGCGTGGGCGTACCTGGCTGATAAATCATCTGTCAAATCCGGTTAATCTTGTTCATCCTGCATCAACTGCCTTCTTCTGCATTCCCTTATCTACCTCTTCTCTGAATTCCGTCACTTCGTTAATTCCGTCCAAGATCAGGGGAAGAAGAATCGCGGCCCTTTAACCGCCGGCGCAACCGGCCCCAAATCGCGCGGGTGGTTTTCTCGCTTTGCTCGATCATGGCGCGGTAAAGATCCAAGACTTCCCGGCCAAGAGGAGTCAGATGCGCCGCCCCACCGCGCGCGCCTCCACGATCCACCTCGATCAAAGGCCCGCGGAAGGAACCGTTCATGATCTTTACCAGCATCCACGCCCTCATGTAAGACATCCCCAAACTTTTCGCACCCCGGGCAATCGAACCATGGGATTGGATTGCAGCCAAAAGATCCGCCTTACCCGGACCAAGGGCAATCTCTCCCCGGTGAAAAATCCGGGGCCGGAACCGCACCACCGGCGCGGCAGCGGAGGCCTTGGTTTTGGGTTGCCGCGAGCGTGGCACCCGGAGAAAATACAAATGCCCGCTTCCCGCGTCGATCAATCAATTTGCTTGAAGAGCGCCGGACTCGCGACATATTCCCATAAATATAACGCATGTTTTCCAGAGAGCTTTTTCCCGAACTTGACGAACCCGATTATTTTCTCGATGAGGCCATCGACTTGACTTATGCTCCCTCCCAATCCGCTATGGCCTCCACCATCCGCAACCAGCTCAAGGGAACAGTGAAGTCGATTGTCACCGACAAGATTCTCTCCGAGGTGAACGTCGAAACCGCCGCGGGAATCGTCGCTTCCGTCATCACGACCGCCTCCTTAAAGGCCCTCAAGCTCAAAAAAGGGGATACCGTTTCGGTCTTGGTCAAAGCGACCAATGTTTCCATCGCCAAGGACTGAGTCCCGGCCTCGCCCAATGGCTGCTTGTCGCCATTGCAGCTTCCGCTAGACTGATCGTTACCGATTTAATCGGTAAAACTCTGCTGATTCCCCGCCTCTCCCATGTCCGTCATGACTTCCTCCGAAATTCGCAACAGCTTTCTCGATTTCTTCCGAGAGAAAAGCCACGCCATCGTTCCGTCCAGTTCGCTTTTGCCCGACGCGCCCAATCTCCTCTTCACCAACGCCGGCATGAACCAGTTCGTGCCCATCTTTCTCGGCCAGGCGCCATGCCCCTACAAACCGGCCCGCGCCGCCGACACCCAAAAATGCATCCGCGCCGGCGGCAAGCACAACGATCTCGAGGATGTCGGCTTCGACACCTATCATCACACTTTTTTCGAGATGCTGGGCAACTGGTCCTTCGGCGATTACTTCAAAAAAGAGGCCATCGAATGGGCCTGGGAACTCGTCGCCGGGCGCTGGAATTTTCCGCCTTCGCGGCTTTATGCCACCGTTTACCAGCCCGGTCCGGGCGATCCCGCCGGATTCGACCAGGAGGCCCACGACCACTGGGCCGCGATTTTCACGAAAGCGGGACTCGACCCCGCCATTCATATCGTCAATGGCAACAAAAAGGACAATTTCTGGATGATGGGCGATACCGGCCCGTGCGGCCCGTGCTCCGAATTGCATGTGGACCTCACGCCCGGCCCGCGCGATCTCGATCTGGAGCGCCAGAAACAGGGCCGCGCCCTCGTCAATACGGGCGACGCCCGCTGCATTGAAATCTGGAATCTCGTCTTTATCCAGTTCAACGCCAACCCCGACGGCTCATTCGCCGATCTGCCCGCCAAGCACGTCGATACCGGCATGGGCTTCGAGCGGGTCACTTCGATGATTCAGGGGACGAGGGGACTGACCGATTTCAGCGCCAGCGGCAAAATTTCCAATTACGAGACCGACGTTTTCCGGCCCCTTTTCGATGAGATCGAAAAAATCACCGGAAAAAAATATGGCTCGACGCTCCCCTCCTCGGCGCAAAACGAGTCGGAGCAGGAAAAAATCGACGTCGCCTTCCGCGTCATCGCCGACCACATCCGCACGCTGAGCTTTTCCATCGCCGACGGCATTCAGCCGAGCAACGAAGGCAGGGGCTACGTCCTGCGCCGGATTCTCCGCCGCGCGGTTCGCTATGGACGCAATCTTGGCTTAAGGGAGCCATTCCTGGGAAAGCTTGTTCCCGTTCTTGGCAGCACGATGGGGCATATTTTCCCCGAGATGGTGAATCAGACCGCCGTCATACAAACCACCTTGAAGAACGAAGAGGAGAGTTTTTTCAGGACGCTGGAGCGGGGAATCGAACTCTTCGGCGAGGCGGCGGAAGGCGCGATCCGTAACCGGGAAAAGGCCGTGCTCGAATCCCTTTCCGACGACCAAAAGTACCGGCTTTACGGCGCGATGCGCAGCGGCGATTTCGAGGAGGAGTGGAAAATCGTCTGTCCCGAAGCGGAACCGGTTTTCCGGCAAAACAGTGTTTTCCCTGGAGACGAAGCTTTCAAGCTCTATGACACCTATGGCTTCCCGCTCGACCTTACTGAACTCATGGCTCGTGAACGGGGCCTTACCGTCGATGTGGTAGCATTTAATCGGCTGATGAATGAGCAGAAAGCTCGGGGCAAAGCAGCGCAAAAGAAGGAAGAGATCACGGCTATCCCAGACGCGACAGAGTTCGTATATGACGTGTACGAATTGGACACCAACATACGCGCAAGCGGCGGTAGTCTGAATTCTTGGAAAGGGTGCTTCTTCGTTCCCATAAAGACACCATTTTATGCTGCAATGGGCGGTCAGGTTGAGGATTCGGGCACGGTAACAATCCGGGGAAAGACTTACGATGTAACCGGCGTAAAAAAATTTGCTACTGCAATCGGCCATGAGTTAAATCCGAGAGAGCCTGATGAAGCACGCCGTCCGATTAATTCTATTACGCTATTCGGTCCAGCTACATTTTCTGTCGACATTCTCCGCCGTCGCAAAATCGAAGCTCACCATTCCGGCACACACATCATGCACTGGGCGTTGCGGAAGGTCCTTGGCAACACCGTTTCGCAAAAAGGTTCCTATGTCGGGCCGGACCGGCTCCGGTTCGATTTCTCCCACGGCACGCAGATGACGCCTGAGGAATTGGCCGAGGTGGAGCGCCTGGTGAATGAAAAAATCGCGGACGACGTTTCGGTAAGCTGGCAAAACCGGCCTTATGCCGAGGTCAAAGGCGATCCCAATATTCTCCAATTCTTCGGCGACAAATATGGCGAGGAAGTCCGCGTCGTCTCCATCGGCGATTTCTCGAAGGAGCTTTGCGGCGGCACCCACGTCAAACACTCGAGCCAGATCGGCTTTTTCAAGATTCTGCACGAGAGCGCCATCGCCGCCGGTGTTCGCCGCATCGAGGCGGCGAGCGGCGAAGCCCTGAAACTTTTCGTCGAGGAACATCTCCCCAAGCAAGAAAAGCAATACGCCGCATTGCGCCAGCGCAAGCCCGGTCTTGCCGCGCTGCCCGCTTTCTCCGCCGGCGCGGATCCGGCCGCCGCCTGGAAAGAATGGGAGGCCCGCGAAACCGCATTGCGCCAGGCCGCTGGCGAAATCGCCCAATATGAGAAGGACGAAGCCAAACGCCAGGAGGCCGCGTTCCAGAAACGAGCCGCCGCCGATGCGCCGCTCCTCATCGCCGCCGCCCGGACCGCCGACGATGTTCCCTTCCTCATCCATGAAATCAAAGAGGCGCCCGCCGCTTTTCTGCCGGTTCTGGCCGACGCGCTTAAAAACCGCTGGCAGGGCGTCGCGGTCCTCGCCGCCGCCGGCGAGGATAGAGTGGCGCTGCTCGCTTCCGTTTCGCCCGCCTTCACGAAAAAGGTCCAAGCCGGGAAGATCATCCAGGCCATCGCGCCGCTCATCGGCGGCAAGGGCGGCGGACGGCCCGAACTCGCCCAGGGGGGAGGCGCCAACCCCGCCGGTCTCGGCGCGGCGCTGGCCAAGGCGGAAGAAATTGTGAGGGCAAGTTCCTGAGACAGCGGCGGTCTGTGACCGTCGCTCGATTCAAAAGATCTTTATGCGCCGATTATCGCGACTCGAACACATTTACGAAGAACATCCTCTTTACTTTTTCACTTTTTGCACACCTCAACGTCAGGATCTCCTGGCCAATCCACAAGTGCACGATTCATTTCGAACTTTCGCTCAAGAGGCTGTCAGCCGCGATATTCTTGTTGGCCGGTATGTACTCATGCCGGATCACATGCACTTATTTGCGACTTTTGGAGAGCAAAACCAAATCTCGATGTGGATCAAATCTCTCAAAAACACATTGTCTAAAACTTTACGCACGAATGGCGTTGCGGCGCCACACTGGCAAAAGGGCTTTTTTGATCACTTGCTGAGAGGCCAAGAGTCTTATGAGGCAAAGTGGCAATACGTTTATGAAAATCGGGTGCGAAAAGCTTTGGTGACCGATGCCGGCGCATGGCCGTACCAGGGGGAGATTAACCCATTGGACTTCGATTGAGTGTTAATCAGTGATGCTCACAGACAATAGAAGATTTTTAATTAGCGACGGTCACAGACCGCCGCTACATTGAAACCATGAAAATCTCGCCCAAACCCCGCGCAGTCCCGAAAACGGCTCCGGGCATCGACCCGGTTGAATCGGTCCTGCGCGACATCCGCGCGGGCAAGCCGGTCATCGTCATCGACGATGCCGAGCGGGAAAACGAGGGCGACCTGATCATGGCCGCCGCCAAAGCGACTCCCGCCGCCATCAATTTCATGGTTCGTTTCGGACGCGGGATGATCTGCGCGCCCCTCACAATCGAGCGCGCCATCAAGCTCGGCCTCAACCGCATGGTGCTGGACAACCGGGAAAACTTCCGCACCGATTTCACCGTCACGGTCGACGCGGCCACCGGCGTCACCACCGGCATCAGCGCGGCCGACCGCGCCCGCGCCGTCCGCATCCTGGCCGATCCCAACTCGCAGCCGCGCGACCTCGTCCAGCCCGGCCACATCTTCCCTCTGCGGGCCAAACCGGGGGGCGTGCTCCAGCGCAGCGGCCACACCGAAGCGGCGGTCGATCTCGCCCGCCTGGCCGGTCTCGATCCCTCCGGCGTCCTCTGCGAGATCATGAACGACGACGGCACCATGGCCCGTTTGCCCGACCTGCTCCGCTTCAAGAAAAAGCACAAGCTCAAGCTCTGCACCATCCTCGACCTGATCGAGTACCGCCGCCGGCGCGAAAAACTGGTCGAACTCGAGCAGCGGGTCAAGATGCCCACCGACTACGGCAATTTCGACCTGCTGCTTTACCGCACCACGATGAGCCAGGAACACCATCTCGCGCTCGTCAAAGGCGAGGTCGCCGACGGCAAGCCGGTTCTTGTCCGCGTCCACAGCGAGTGCCTCACCGGGGATGTCTTCGGTTCGCGCCGTTGCGACTGCGGGAGCCAGCTTCACACCGCCCTGCGGCAAATCGAGCAGGAAGGCCGCGGCATACTCCTTTACATGCGGCAGGAGGGGCGCGGCATCGGCCTCGCCGCCAAAATCCACGCCTACAAGCTCCAGGAAAACGGTTTCGACACGGTCCAGGCCAATCTCAAGCTGGGCTTCCCGTCCGACCTGCGCGAATATGGCCTCGGCGCCCAAATTCTCTTCGACCTCGGCGTGCGCCAGATCCGGCTGCTGACCAATAATCCGAAAAAAGTCGTTGGTTTGGCCGGCTATGGCCTCTCCATCGTCGAAACGGTGCCGATCCGGATCGATCCCAATCCGCACAACAAAGCCTATCTCCGAGCCAAACGGATGAAGATGGGGCACCTGATCTAGAGGCTATCCAAAAAGTAGGCGTGGGTCCCACCGAAAGGATTTTTGCCTTGGAGCAAGGAGCCGAGCGACGACCCTAGCCGAAGTGCTACGTGAGGAGCGAACGACAAAGCTCCAAGGCAAAAAGGCTTCGGCCCAGAGGGTGACGGCGAATTTGGACCGAACTCTTCGTTGCTCCTCGGTCAGAGACCGCTGCGGGTCTCCTCCCTCCTCGCGCCTCGACTCGGTCCAAATTCGACTCGTCATGTGACCCGCGCCTACTTTTCGGATAACCTCTAGGGCCGGTGAGCGCTATACCTGCCTTGTGCCCTGCTTGGCCTGGCGGGCCAGGGCGCCATCGGAAGCGGCCGTCACAAGGCAATGCGTCCCCGGCACCATGGCGGAAAGAGCTTGGACGACTTCCTGCTCACGCTGTTTTTTCACCAGATTGATGGTGGCTCCGCCGAAACCGCCGCCGCTCAGGCGGGCCCCATAAACTCCCGGAATCCCGCGGGCGGCCTCCACCAGTTGGTCAAGCTCGGCGCATGAATTCTCGAAATTGTGCCGCGAGCTTTCGTGCGACTCGAACATAAGCCGGCCGAAACGGGCTATGTCCCCGTGGCTCAGCAACTCGCATCCTTTGGTCACCCGTTCATTTTCCCCCACCACATGGAGCGCCCGGCGATAGGCCCGGTCGGAGAGAGAATTCCGGTGCGCTTTGAGCATTGTCATCGAAACATCGCGCAGCATTTTCACGCCCAGCGCCCGGGCCACCGCTTCGCAATCGGCGCGCCGTTCGTTATAGGCGCTGCTGAGCAGGGCGTGTTTCACGCCCGAGTCGGCGATAATGACGCTTACCTGGCTGTCGAAAGGAACATGTTTGACGTCAAAGGTCCGGCAATCGATAAACGTCGCATGCCCGGCGGTGCTCATCAGCGATGTGATCTGGTCGAGCAATCCACACCGCACGCCGACAAAATGATGCTCCGCCATCTGCGCCAGCCGGGCCAGCGGCAACGGTTCCAGCTTCGCGCCGAAAGCCTGGATCAAAAAGAGCGCCATCGCAATTTCCAGCGAGGCGCTGCTGCTGAGCCCCACCCCAATCGGCAAATCGCCCGAAACTTCCGCCTCGAATCCGCCCACCGGAAGCCCATTGCGCTTGAACTGGTCAACGACTCCCAGCGCATAGCGGGACCACGGCACCACCCGCTCCGGGGCAAGGTCGTCCAGCGTGATTTCCTGCGTCCGGTCAAGTCCGCGCGAGCGAATCCGCATGGTCCGGTCCTCGCGAATCTCTCCCGTAATCGTGGTGCCCCGGTCCACCGCGAGAGCCAGCACAAAACCTTCGTTATAGTCGGTATGATTGCCCAGGATCTCGGCGCGACCGGGTGCGTGGGAAATGATTTTAGACGTCACGGATATCATCCTGGCATGAAAGAATTAGTTTCAAAATATAAGCACTTTATGGAACGAGATTAATCTGTCCCTCCCGGCCATGCGGCGAGGGAGCATACCCAGAGACGCCTCGGATTGACTAGCACCAAAGGAGCACCCTTGACAATAGATCCTAAAGACGACTTCCCCCGGAACGCGGTCATAATTCAACCGGTGAACCGCTGCACCAGCAGGGTGGCATTATGGCCACCGAAGCCGAAGGAGTTGCTCATGGCCACGTCAATGCGCGCCTCACAAGCGCGATTGGGGACGTAATCGAGATCACAAGCCGGATCAGGATTGTCGAGGTTGATCGTTGGCGGCAGAACGTTGTCCTGAATCGCCTTTACACAAACAATGAGCTCAATCGCGCCCGCCGCCCCAAGCAAATGGCCGATCATCGATTTGGTTGAGCTTATCTTCAATTTCCTGGCGTAGTCGCCGAAAACGGCTTTGATTGCCTCGGTCTCGGTCACATCGCCCACCGGGGTCGAAGTGCCGTGGGCATTGATATACCCGACGGTATCGAGCGGCAGCCGGGCCCGCTGGAGCGCGCGCTGCATCGCCTTCACCGCGCCCGTGCCACCGGGAGCCGGGGAGGTCATGTGATAGGCATCCGCCGTCAAACCGTAGCCGGTCAATTCGGCCAAGATATTGGCGCGCCGTTTTTTGGCGTGTTGAAGCTCCTCGACGATGACCACGCCGGCGCCCTCACCCATCACGAAACCATCGCGATCCCGGTCAAAAGGCCGGGAAGCTCTTTCCGGCGCGTCGTTGCGGGTGCTCAAAGCCTTCATGGCCGCGAAACCGCTCATGCCCAGGGGCACACAGGCCGATTCGCTGCCACCGGCCAGGATCACATCGGCTTCGCCGTCGCGAATCAGCCGCCAGGCTTCGCCAATGCAGTTATTTGAGGTCGCGCAGGCGGTCACGACGGCAAAATTGGGTCCGGCAAAACCAAATTCGATCGAGATCAGCCCCGCAGCCATATTGCTGATCATCATCGGAATCATAAAGGGCGAAACGCGATTGGGCCCTTTGTGCAGCAAGATGTTATGCTGGTCGGCCAGCGATTGCAGTCCACCGATGCCGGAACTGACCAGCACACCGACGCGATCAAGTTCCACCTGCTCCGGATCGATTCCCGCATGCCGCACCGCCTCTTTCGCCGAGGCCATGGCCAGTTGTGTATAGCGGTCGGCCCGGCGCGCGTCCTTCTCGTTGAAGAAATGGCGGCGGGGCTCGAATCCCTCCACCTGGCAAGCAAAACGGCAATCGTACTGGGATGCATCCCAAGCCGTAATCAAGCTCGCGCCACTTTTCCCGGCAACAAGATTGGCCCAAGTGGTGGGAACATCAAGGCCCACGGGCGTAACCGCACCGAGGCCGGTAATAACGACGCGCCGATCACTATTCATAAATAAAAATGGATTCTAACGTGAAAAGGGCCCTTTGAGAACGAAAAAGGCACCCTTCGCGAGGGTGCCTTTCCCAAAGAGCCGACTCTACGATCTTATTTGGAAGCCTTATCTTCAATGTATTTAACGACGTCGCCCACCGTTTGGAGCTTCTCAGCCTCCTCATCCGGAACCTCGACGTTGAATTCTTCCTCAAAAGCCATCACCAGTTCAACCGTGTCGAGCGAGTCGGCCCCCAAATCTTCGATAAATTTGGCCTGGGGCGTCACCTGTTCGGGGTTGACACCGAGTTGCTCCACGATGATGTCTTTCACTTTGTCTTCAATTGACTTTTCGGCCATAAAAAATTCTACTCCTTTTTGTTCGCGTCGTTGTTAGGGGCGCATATCTTCTTTGGCAAACTTTTTCTTTGCGTCAAGTCCGGGGATTGATTTTTATCATTTTTCTTAAGCTTGACAGTTTCGGCGTTTCTTGACTGGGATCACATGACCATACCTCCATCGACGGTCAAAATCTGACCTGTGATGTAGCTAGCCGCCGGGGAACAGAGAAAGGCCACCACACCGGCCACCTCGTTGGGCCGGCCAAAACGCTGCAGCGGAATGCGCTCCAGTAACTTCCCCCGCAAATCATTGCTAAGTTCCTTAGTCATATCGGTTTCAATAAATCCCGGGCACACCACATTACAGGTGATTCCACGCGAAGCAAACTCCCGTGCCACCGATTTGGTGAACCCGATTAACCCCGCCTTGGAAGCCGCATAATTAGCCTGACCGGCATTGCCCATCAGGCCGATTACCGACGAAATATTGACGATTTGCCCGGCCCGTTGCTTCACCATAATCCGGCCCACGGGCTTGGTTAAATTAAAAGCCCCCTTAAGGTTCGTATTAAGAACAGCATCCCAAGCCTCACTCGTCATCCGCATCAGCAGACCGTCGCGCGTTACCCCGGCATTGTTCACCAGGACGTCGATATGCTCAAACCGCGCCGCGACTTTTTCCACCGCCGCCTCCGCCGCCGCGCCGTCCGAGACATCGAGCGCGAATGGCTCCGCGACCCCACCCGCCGAACGGATCGCCTGAAGAGTCTCCTGCAGCGCCTGCTCGCTCCTCGCCACGGCGGCGATGGCGGCGCCTTCCGCCGCCAGAGCCAAAGCAATCGCCTGGCCCAGACCGCGGCTTGCGCCGGTCACCAGGGCCGTTTTCCCCGTAAGATAGTTAGATAAGGGCATCGGCGTGTTTTACGAGATCGTCGCAAGATTCCAATGATAAACAATTCACCGCCGGATCGATCCGCCGCGCCAGCCCCGCCAGCACCCCGCCAGGCCCGCATTCGGCAAAATCGGTGAAACCAAGCCCGATCAGCCGCCGGATCGATTCCTCCCAGCGCACCGATCCGCAAACCTGCGCCTCCAGGGCACGCAAGATTTGATCCGCCCCGCCGGTTATGTCGGCGGTGTAATTTGCCACCACAGGCACCTTCGGCGCAGCGATCTCAGCCTGGGTCAGGTAATGAGCCAGCCCCATGGCGGCGCTGGCCATGAGGCGCGAATGATAAGCCCCCGCGACATTGAGGGGAATCGCCTTCCGCACCCCCCTCTCCTTGGCCACCGCAGCCACCGCCTCCATCTCCCTCTTTCCGCCCGAGAGCACAATCTGTCCCGGACAATTCAAATTCGCCACATCGACCCCGCATTGACCGGCAATCTCCCGCGCCTGCTCCGGGGTGGCCCCCAGTAACGTCACCATCGTCCCGGCCGTCGCGTCGCAAGCCTCCTGCATGAGCCGGCCCCGCTCCTTCACCAGATCGAGCCCCGTCTGAAACGTAAAACTTCCCGCCGCCGCGTGGGCCGTGTATTCGCCCAGCGAAAGCCCGGCCGCCGCCTGGAACGGCAACGCCCGGCCCGTCAAATCCTGGAATGCGGCGAGAATCGCGATGCCATGGACGTAAAGCGCCGGCTGGCAAACCCGCGTCTCGGTCAAAATCTCCGCCGGCCCGCGAAAGCTGTAATCGCTCAGCGGCCAGCCCAGCCGGCTATCGGCCAATTCATACAGCGCATGCGCCGAAGGGCTGCGCTCATACAAATCGGCGCCCATCCCCACCTTTTGCGCGCCCTGCCCCGAGAAAAGAAGCGCCCGCCGTTTGGATATACTCATCGGATAACGGTTTGCCATCCCCGCGATTTTTGTCCAGCGCTGAAATTAACTCTCAGTCTATTGATGTTCCAAGGCGGCAAAACGCCGCTCGCACCAAAGCTGTCCGATCACGACCGCAATTACCGTGAGGCCCCAGAAAAGCATCTGGTGCGAAGCAAAAACAAAAAAGAGATGCTCTACGGGAGGCACAACATTGTTGTGCACATCAAGAAAAGCGATCCATACGTGCCCAAATATAAGAATGAAGAAGAGAGCGTAAAAAATGAATGTACGGCGCTTCAACGGATACACCAACATAAGCAATATCTGCGTGGCCAGGGCCGAAATGATAAAGAGCCAAGCCTGCCATTTCCCGACGAGTACCTTTCCCCAGGGCAGGAAAATAAGGGATGATCCGGTTCCAGGCTCGGACTCCAGCACGCTGCCCGCAATAGTCGCAAGACACATTTGCCGCGCAGGCTTCTGGAATTCGGTCACTTTGAGATCGGGCTGTTTCAGCGCCTGAACCAGGCTCAGGACAGGTATGAGCAGCACCAGGGCATACAGAAGGACCGCGCGTGTCCGGTAAATCAAAGACCGGCTAATAGCCCGCGTAAGCAAAAACTCGGTGCCCGAGCTCCAGGAGAGAGTCCTGCCCCACGATTGTTGCGCCATGTCGGGCGCCAGAATCCAGAGGCCCAGCAGGAGGACAAAAAAGATATTCTGGACAAAAAGACTAAATGAAAGATCGGAGTGATAGGTACTTGAGTCAAAGATGGCCATGATGGGCTGTACTCCAAAAGCAATCAGCATAAACCCGATAAACGGGTTGACCGACACGTGAAATTTTAAAAGGGTCCAGAACTGCCGTGGTGTGCTCATGTTGTCTCCTTTAATTGCGGGAAAGTTCGATAAAGATGTCCTCGAGATTAAGAACGCGGGTTTCCTGTTGGCACGACCAGCGTTGCGCCAGGGTTTCCGGAGTGAGGTCGGCATTTATTCTCAAAGTCAGGGTGATCTCGCCCTTGCCCCGGACAATGCGGTAATTTTCGGTGATATCGCCCTCCGGCATGCCGTTTCTGAAATCGAAAAAGCGGACTTGCCGAATCGAATCTTTAAGTGAATCGAGCGATTCGCTGACCCGCAGGTGTCCCTGGGCCAGAATGCCGATCTCATCGGCCACCCGCTCGACATCGCTGAGAATGTGAGTCGAAAAGAGGACGGTGCATTCTCTCTCGCGAATCAGTTCGAGAATATCGTCGAGGATTTCGCGCCGGGCCACCACGTCAAGGTTGGCCGCCGGCTCGTCGAGCAAAAGCACCTTGGGCCTCGGCGCAATGGCCATGATGAAACTGAAAAGCCTTTGTTGTCCCTGGGAAAGCGTCCTGAACCAGTTTTTTTGCGACAGGCCGTATTTGGCCAACAGGGCATCAACAAGAGAAGTATCCCAGGTGGGATAAAATGCCCGCCCGAGCTCAAGCACGCCGCCTATTTTTGTATAGAAGGGTATTCCCGCCTTTTCCGACATGTAGCCGAGCCCCTGCCGTTTCGCCGCGGTGAGGGTAAAAGGATCGAGCCCCATGACGCGGACCTCGCCCATCGCCGGTTTGATCAACCCGGCCAGCATCCGAATTGTGGTCGTTTTGCCGGAGCCGTTGCGCCCGAGGAAGCCGTAGATGCTGCCAGCCTTGACGGAAAGGTTGAGGTCCTTCAGTACGGGCGGCCCACCAAACGAACGGGTGACATTGTGAACGAGAATGGGAGTTTCAATCATGGCATGGCCTCAATTTTTGGATTTGAACTGGCGAAATTTCTCCGAGAGCAGGACCTGGACATCCTTTTCCGTAAGACCGAGGTGGAGCGCCTCGGCCACGAGTTGCTCGACCGCCGGTCCGATTTCGGCGCGGCGCGCATCCATCCGCAGGCCGGGAGATTCGTGGGCGACATACGTGCCGGTTCCCCGTTTCGTTTCCACGAAACCCTCCCGTTCCAAAAGTTGGTAGACCTTGGCCACGGTAAGCGGGTTGATGTGGAGCTCCGCGGAAAGCTCCCGCACCGAGGGAAGCTGCGCCCCGTGCGCCAACTGCCCGGAAAGGATCCGCTGCCGGATTTGCTGTTGCAGTTGCACATAGAGGGGAATGCCGCTGTTGGGATTGAGGAAAAACACAGTGTTATATATCACTAATACACTAATGGCGTTTGGCGTCAACCGTTTTTCTTTTTTCCCCTCGCACCCAAGTTGCGCTTGGGTGCGTATGGTCCGCTCAGCTTCGCTGCCGCCGGTGAAACGAACCGTTCGATACGAACGAAGCCAAGCTTCGTTTCCACGGAATATTCAGTTGGAAGATTAAGGACTCGGCCACGGCCAGTCGCCTTCCCTGGGATCGCCGGAGTATACGCCACCATTGTCTTTTTGGTTCCAACCGAGCGAGTACAAGAGATACCCGTCGCCCTTGCGCTGATAACGCAACGGCTGATCGCTCAACACCTCTTGGTTAAGATGCGCTGGCAAATCGGACAGCCCGTTGAGCGTATCGGGATACTGCCCGTGGGCGATGCGGTATTCCTCCAATCGACACGCCAGTCGCGCAAGTCGGCGGTAGGTTTCGGCCCTGGCAAACGTGGGGCCACAATCGTCAACGCTAGGAAGAGTAGCGGTAGTCAGCGGAATATAGATTTCGCCCCAAGTGCTGGTATCGACCGCACGATTATCATCTATGTAACCGAATCTAGCGTGATATGGGAATCTGTCAGAAGAGAGTGTTCCATGGCTTAAATCCATGGCTTCGATCCGTGTTTGTAGTGCTTGGCTGTAGGCCGATCGATCTTCGTCCCACCAGCCGCGAGGACGGAATATCGCGGATTCAAATATGCACGCCAAGCCTCTGGCTTTCAGTCGTCGAATAAAATCAGTGTCCACCACTTGAGCAACTGTCACGGCTTTTACAAAAGAGGCTCGTTCGATGCGCAAGTTTTCCGAAGCGAGTGCCAACATGTCCATGGTTGCTAAAGAAGATTCCATTTCGTGAAGTTGCGCATCGTTCCAAGCATGGCGACGCAATCCTTCCCAGAGAATAGCTTCATCAATGGTACGAGCAGCGGCTATGACGACGTAGTCAACCAGAAAACATCCCTTGGTGAGAGGCCGGTTGAGGCGAAAGGAGAAGAGATAATCCCTCTCAGCGAGATCGGTTTCGTGATTCTCTAGATGTGCGACTGCTTTTAATTGCAGAATCTTGGCGATGCTAATCATGGACGTCACACCGGACAAAGGAGTGCCAAAGGGCATTTTGTAATTGATGGGGAAATAGGCGTTAGGATTGCTCACCGCTGCATCAATTTCATTCAATTCGGGATCGAATTTGCTCAGGACTTGTTGAACGTCCACTGCTGGCGTGCCTGGCATTTCCGGTAAAGGGCTTTTGAGCTCAGAGCGATAGAATTTCTGCCAGGTAGCGAGATCAATCGGTTCACCTTTAAGAAATTGAAACTTGGGGACTTTCGAGTAGTCGGTCGAATCCAATTCGATTCTAAGTTTGCGAATGCGGGCTTTCTCCCAGCCGTCTTCCCGATACAACTCCGCAAAAATTGGCACCTTTGAAAGATCATCTTCCGGTTTGCCGGGAGGGATTAGTTGGCGGAGGTCGAGGCTTTCGCCTTTGGCTTGTAACTCTTTTTGGCACACTGCCCAGTTGTGTGCACCGCGCCAGTCTTCCTCCGCGTAGAAGGCGATTAGGAGAACGATGATGACCGCGACGGCCCGCGCCAGCCAGATCGGCGTCTTGCGCAGAAATCGCTTCATCCCAAGACAAGCGTGCGCCCAGGCGGGTTAATTGCCAATAAATTTGCGTACCTGGTCCGCACAGCTTTGCTGCCCCGGTAAACTCGCAAATTCAGGTGATAACCTCACCCCCGCTAAAAATCCTGTTAATTCCGTCAATTCCGTCTAAGAATTTTCCCCTTTCAGCATTTTCCTTATCATGGCCAATCCGTACCGCACCCACACCTGCAACGACCTTCGCTTTTCCCACGCCGGTCAGGCTGTCCGCCTCGCCGGGTGGATCCATAACAAGCGCGACCTCGGCGGCGTCCTCTTCATCGACCTGCGCGACCACTACGGCGTTACCCAAATCGTCATCCCTCCCGCCGCCGCTTTTCAGAACGAACTGGCCCATCTGCCCAAGGAAACCGTCATCAGCGTGCGGGGCCAGGTTCGTCCCCGGCCCGAGGGTACCGTCAATCCCGCGCTGGCCACCGGCGAGGTGGAACTCGACGTCGCCTCCTATGAGCGGCTCGGCGCCTGCGAATCGCTGCCGATGAACGTCTTCCCCGAAGACCACACGCCCGAGGAGACCCGGCTTAGGTACCGCTTCCTCGACCTCCGCCGCAGCGGGCTGCACCAGACGATCATGCTCCGCGCCAAGGTCATCTCCAGCATCCGCCGGCGGATGATCGAGCTTGGCTTCCAGGAATTTCAGACGCCCATCCTGACCTCCTCCTCGCCCGAGGGCGCGCGCGACTTTCTCGTTCCCTCCCGACTCTATCCCGGCGAATTTTACGCGCTGCCCCAGGCGCCGCAGCAATTCAAGCAGCTTCTTATGGTCAGCGGCTTCGACCGCTATTTCCAGATCGCCCCCTGCTTCCGCGACGAGGATGGCCGCGCCGACCGCACCCCCGGGGAGTTCTACCAGCTCGACGTCGAAATGAGTTTTGTCACCCAGGATGATGTCTTCGCCGCCATGGAAAAGCTTTTCGTGCCGCTGTTTCAGGAATTCAAGCCCGAATGGCCCTTAAATGCCAACGCCGATGGCTCGTTTCAGCGCCTCACCTACAAGGAGACGATGCTCAAATACGGCACCGATAAGCCCGATTTGCGTATCCCGATCGAGGTCAAGGATCTTACGCCGCTCTTTGCCCAAAGTGAATTCAAGGCCTTCGCGGGCAAGACCGTCCGCGCCATGGCCGTGCCGCAAGCTTTCGACCAGCCCCGTTCCTGGTTCGATAACTTGCAGGAAGAAGCCAAGAAACTGGGGGCGCCGGGGTTGGCGTATGTGAAGATGACCAAAAAGGAACCTGCGATGAATTCACAGGGCGAACAAATGGGCTGGCAACAAAATGTTGAACTGAGCGGACCAATTGCCAAATTCATGATGCAACAGGCCGTCTTAGAGGCGATTACAAAACTGGGCCAAGGCATTGATAACGTCATCTTCTTCTCCGCCGACGCCAACGAGACCAAAGCGGCCAAAGTCCTCGGGGCGATGCGCGTCAAAATCGCCGGGGATCTCGGCCTCATTGAAAAGGATGTCTTTAAATTCACCTGGATCGTCGATTATCCCATGTACGAGTACAACGAGGAGACCAAGGCTGTGGAGTTTTCCCATAATCCCTTTTCCATGCCCCAGGGCGGCCTCGAAGCCCTGGAAAAGCAGGATCCCCTCGCCATCTTCGCTTACCAGTACGATCTGGTCTGCAACGGCTATGAACTTGCCTCCGGCGCGATCCGCAACCATGTGCCCGGCATCATGTACAAGGCCTTTGCCATCGCCGAGTACGACCAAAGCGTTGTCGACAGCAAATTCCCCGGCATGATCAACGCCTTCCGCTACGGCGCTCCGCCCCACGGCGGCATTGCGCCCGGCATCGACCGCATCGTCATGCTGCTGGCCAACGAAACGAACATCCGCGAAGTCATCGCCTTCCCCATGGCCCAAAACGGGCGCGATCTGCTGATGAACGCCCCCTCCCCAGCCAGCGAAAAGCAACTGCGCGAGGTTCACCTGATCATTCGGAAGCCGCCGCCCAAGAGCTAAAGAAATGGTCTCAGAAATTTAGAATCGCCTCTCACAATCTCGACCGATGATTAGAGGCTTTCCGAAAACTCCGCGTGTGCAGGCGCGCATTTGCCTTTTGTTATTTACCCAAGCGGCAGGTGCGCAGCAAGAGAATGCCGAGCCTAAAGAATTGCATGACCTGCAATCACAATATGTAAGCGATATTCAAGAGGCGCTCCAGCGGTGAAAGAACGTTACGTCAAGCAGTTGAAGGAGCTTGAGGAGACAGCTACCCGCAAGGGCGATACCAACTCCGCTACCGCGGCACAAGAAGCGATTGCGTGGATGGAAACCGGCCCTTCTTTTATCATCGCGCCGACGGGCCGGACCGATGAATTAAAGAAACTGCAATTGGATTACCTGAAGGCTATTCAAGATGCGGCCAAGCCAATCAACGAGGCTTTCCTTGATAATTTGAAAAATCTGGCGCAATTGGAAACCAACAAAGGCGATGCCGACGCCATCCTGGCGGTGAAGCAAGAGGTCGAACGCATGAAAGCCGACACCCAGTCACCCTTTCAAGGCACAAAATGGGTCAGCTATTGGCAGGGACCCGACACAGTCCAGCTCGGCATCGATGGACGATTGACCGCGGACTGGCATGAATTTCATGTTACCGGATACTGGACGACCGACAAAAATAATACCGAAGTAGTCGAAACCGACGACGATGGGAAGGTGACACGGTACCAGTTGAACGCCGACAAAAATCTGGTGAGAGGCGATTCCGAACTTTTTTATCCGGTGAAATAACAGAGAGCAGGGGTAGCCGTTTTTCACATTGTCTTGCTCCCGCATTTTACTCTCGCGTAGTATTCTTCGCTGGCATCATGGCGGCGGTTCTTAACGTTGATCGAAACCGTTAAGGGTATTCGCCAATCGCCAACAAAGGACAGGTGGCTGAGCGGTTGAAGGCACTCGACTCGAAATCGAGCGTGCCCTCTAAAGGCACCGTGGGTTCGAATCCCACCCTGTCCGCCATTTTTGAACCAATTGAGATTCAACAATTTGCGGAGCAAGGCGGGGGCTTTTGGTGTCAAATGACACCAGAATTGACACCAAACGGGTTGGCTGGGGCCAACTCGCGAAAATTCGGACTAACTACCGTCTGCAATGGGAGCAGACGCTGCATGAGGTCGAATCCTCAGATGATCAAGATTCCCCGAGATAAAGTGGTTGAAGCTCACCCTGCAAATTTCTTCGTTTAGTATTCCCGCCTGCGTAGACATCAACTCAGGCTTCCCTAAGTCTCTCGTCTGATATCTAATCTTCGAGGGTAAGCGCTAAAGTGTAAGTATGCAGGCGTTTCACCGCCGCTAGCGTCTCCTGCGCTGCATTGTTACAATTGGATGACAAACAGAACCGTTTCGTCTAAAGGGTCTTATGGCTAGAAAGAGTAGAAAAGGGCATCCAGAGAAGATTCGCTCTGCCACGGCCAAGGAGATTTCCGTTCTGGCATGGATTCAAGATGCCTACGGTAACGTTCTTCTCGTTCAACAAACCGCCGGGCGTCAGCTCTGGTCTCTTCCGGGCGGAAAGGTGCGGGCATCGGAGTCGCTGACGCAGGCCCTTCGCCGTGAACTTAAGGAAGAAATTGGATTGAGCGTCGTCTCGGCGAAAGCCATAGATCTCTTTGATCGACCGCTTAAATCCAGTCTGGCAGTCCTTTTTCAAGCCAAATTGCGCAAGGGTCAGTTGAAGCTGGCTGAATCTGAAATCAAGAGCGCTTTGTTCGCCGGACGGCTTCCATCCAAGTCTAGTCCTTCCGTACGCTATTTCTGGACGCGGCAGCTTCCCGGCATTAGGAGTCGCGGATCAGCCTCGGTTTCTGTCGAATTGCGTCCGGAAAAAAAATGACCTTAGGCTTCCTCCGGGCTGGTCAGACTGAGATTAAGTGGGCCGGACTGAGCAGTGGGATTGGTAGCGATAAAAAAGCCTGCGCCGAGATGGAGCATCGTCCGCAATTCCCGCCTTGCAAGGAGACTATCTCAAGCTGACTTTTTCCTCCAATCAGCAAGCGGCCAATGCATCAAGCAGTGAGACCTCACTGACTGGGCTTAAGGCTACAACTATTCTCCCTCATTTCCAGAAACATACTTATTGATACTATCGAACTCCAATCCAATTGGCCAAAATTCACCATGAACAAAAAATGCCTTTCAGCGAATATGCGACGCCTTCGTATGGCGTTGTCATTTTTCGTGGTCTTTATTCCCGTTCTTGCTTTCGCCAACGCTCTTTACACGGAGCCCAATCCGGCGTTTATCGAGAAGCCGGGCGGTGACAACGTCATTATCGTCAAGGATAGCTCGGGGTCGATTGCAACGGTCCAAGCTTCCATCGACACGGCCCGAAGGACGAATCCAGCCGCGATCCTTCGCATTGATCTCAATGGCAATTACCTGGTGACCACGAAACCGCTGACGCTGACTTCGCACGAATGCCTAATTCTCTCACGCGACACCATCATTCGGGCCGTGGCGTCGTCCACCGCAGGTAGCCTCATCTCCATTAATGGCCAGACCAATGTTTCTATTGCCGGCGGCATTCTGGATGCCGCGGGCAGGAACATGAACTGCATCAGCGTGACCGCCTGCAATCGAGTAAACATCGATGGCGTCAGGGCAGAAAATGCCGGGCTGGATGGCATCTTCATGACCGGCAACGGCAACACGGCTTTCGACAACGAATTGACCGCTGCGAGATGCACGATCACCGGCTGCGCCGCTGGCCATTATGGAATCAACGTCCAGAATGCGACCCAGACGGCGCTGGTCGATGACATATCAAACAACAACGCGGGCGGTGGCATCTTCCTTGGGGCAACGAACAGTACGATTGTGCACTGCACCTGCGATTTTAATGACACGGGCATTTCGGTCGATGGAAAGGACAATGCCATCACGGAAAATGTCATTTCCGGCAATGGCACCGGCATCGGTACAACACGCGGCTCGGCCACCAACATGATTCTCTCCAACCAGATCCAAGGGAGCAAATCCATTGGACTTGTCCTGGCAGGCGCCGGGAACGTTGTTTTCGACGATACTTTCAATGGCAATGTGAAAGCTTACAGTAGCGCCGCCTCCGGCAATTTCGTCGTGGCGCTGGGCGCCCCCTTGGACGACAAGACCAATGACTATTTCTATCCCCCGACGGTGGGCAATCCGCATACGTTCCCAACCATTGTCCGGGGCATGGGGCGAACGGATCTGACCGTCCAATCAACGACTGTCGAAGATCTGCAAACGCAATATGAAAATGCCCGCAAGGCCAATCCTAATGATGTCATCGTGCTGCATCTGCCGGGGACTTACACCGCCACGAATTCCTCATTTCAGATCCACTCCGATACGTGCGTCTTGCTTACCGGCACCATTCAACTCTCCTCGAGCGTAATCGCGGCACATCAGGTCATTGAATCGGCTGACAACAAAACCACTGACTGTTACATTTCAGGCGGGATGATCGACGGCGGCGGCCATGGGGCGAAGATAAAGGGCATCAACTTTTCCTCCTATGCCCTGATTGGCATCGATCAGGTGACCATCCGCAACTTCGGCAACGGCCTCCACCATGCGAATTCGGCCACCGGCATCCACCTGTTGACCGGCAGCGGAATAACTCCCGCTTTCATCAAAGGATGCATAATACATAATATTGGTGGACGCGGAATTGATCTTCAAAATAATCACAAGTCAGGGCGTGGAGTCATCACCGGAAACTTTATCGATACCTGCGCTTTCGACGGTTATGATGGCGACTCGTCGACATCCAATGCGGTGGTCCAGTTCAATACCATCGGCACTTTCATCAGCAGATACGGAATCTTCTTTGAAGAAGGGGGAAAGTACAACAAAGCCATCGGCAACAAAATATCCCACGCGGCTATTGGCATCAACTGCTATGCATTCAACGGCAACGGCACTAACTGGAACACCGGCATTTGCAACACCATTGACTCCTGCACGAGGGGAATTCGTACCGGCTCGCAACCCAACAAGGAAACGAGCCATAACATGATGTTTGACAATACGATAATGCACAGCGGGAGCGCCGGCATCAAGGCGGAGAAAGTCGGCAATAGCGTGCAGAATTACTTTTCGCAGACCTCTCTGAGCGGCAATGCCACAAATTACGACGACATTTCGAACGCCGTCTTCTTCAATTCGCCGGGGCCAGGGCAGTGATACGACCAAGACAAGAATCTTCGCCCAGGTACCCGGAGCCGTCTGGGCACTTTTTATCAGTGGCTGTGGATGCCCGGAGACAGATGGACGTGGTGCTATCCGGGTCCGAGAATGCCTATGCGGCAGACATCAATAACAAAGACCGTTCCGTAACGGTTTCTTTTAATTCACTGATGAACTAACGCTTCGCAAAATGACACCAAAATTGACATCGAAAAATTAAATTTGGCATTCAGAAAACTAGGCTCAATTTCTGAGGTAAATTGGCCATACTCAAACAAGCTTCAGAGGCAACCCAGGAGAAGGAAACTTTTCCGGGGGTTTCTTTTTGTCCAGAACAGAGTCCAAGACCCTGGATGCTGGTGGCATGCGTTCGCCCGATGACGGGGAGTACCAAGCAAGCAGACGCAATGGTTTAAGCTTTAACCAAAATGTAGCCAGGCCGGTATTGACATGTTGGGTGTTTTTCCGGAGCATAGCGGCCCCTGTCATTCGTCGGGATCCCGCTGTTAGGGGGAAGGAATAGGCGCTCGAAGGCCAGTCCGTACGAGAAGCTCGGTATAGACCAAAAGATCGCTAACGGGAAATTCAGGAAAGTACTCAGCACTTGCAGCAACCGATACCGCATTTTTTTCACGAAAATCAAGCTCATCAAAGAATCCTCAACCTGGAGTCATGCAAATGAAGACACTCAGAATCTTGTCGTTTTTAGTCATCGGGCTGTGCGCGCCTTTTGCCGGCGCTCAGACGACCACCGTTCTCCACGATTTTACCGGTCCCGATAACCAGTCTTTTCCATATGGAGGATTGATCCTCTCCGGCGGTGTGCTTTATGGGACGACTTCGGGTGGGGGCAGTGGAAATACGGGAACGGTTTTCAAAATCAATCCTGATGGTTCGGGCAAATCGACTCTGCATAATTTTGCCAGCTATGGAACCGATTTAACGAATAGCGACGGAGCCAAGCCCCATGCCACGCTGCTGCTTTCCGGCAGCACCCTTTACGGAACAACCAGCGCGGGCGGTTCCTCCGGCGACGGCACCGTATTCAAGGTTAATACCGATGGCACCGGCTTCACGGTTCTCTACACTTTTACGGGCAAAAGTGACGGTGCCGTCCCTCTGGCCAATTTGATCTTGTCCGGCAGCACGCTCTACGGGACCGCTTCCGAGGGCGGCAGCAGCGGGTACGGCACGGTATTTTCCCTCAGCACCACCGGCACAAATTTCACCGTTCTTCATAATTTTACCGACGGCGCGGACGGGGCCAATCCGGTAGGGGGCTTGGTTTTGTCGGGCAGCACTCTCTATGGGACGTCCTCGCAGGGCGGCAGCGGATACGGCGTCGATTATACCATCAACACGACCGGCCAGGGTTTCACCGGATACGGCAACATATTTTCCATCAGCACCGCCGGTAAGAATTTCACCGTTCTCTACAGTTTTCTCGATGCAGAGGACGGCGCTAATCCGGAAGCGGGCCTGATTTTATCCGGCAACACCCTCTATGGGACGGCGGAATATGGCGGCGCTGGCGATGGAGACAATGGTTTTGGAATTGGCACCATATTCAAAATCAACACCAATGGCACCGGCTTCACCACGCTTTACTTTTTCCAAAATTACGGCGGTGACAGCTATTATCCGACCGCGCCTCTGGTTTTGTCGGGCAGCACGCTCTATGGGACATTATCTGTCACCGGCACTGCTCCAGGCGCGGTGTTTTCCATCAGTACGAGCGGTACAGGTTTCACCATCCTGCACAATTTTAGCGCAACCACGGGCGGTGCGGGTATCAACAGCGATGGCGCTTATCCAATTGCGGGCTTGGTTTTGTCCGGCGGCATGCTTTACGGAACTACGGTAAGCGGCGGTACCGGAGGCAACGGCACGCTCTATTCGCTCAGCACCAGCGGAAGCAGTTTTACCGCTTTCCACGATTTCGCGGGAGGCAATGGCGGGAACAATCCGATGGCGGGCATGCTCGTGTCTGGCGGCACGCTCTATGGGACAACGGAGGGTGGTGGCGATGCCTCAAGTTGTTGTGGCACCGTGTACAAGGTCAACACCGACGGTTCTGGGTATTCCACGCTTTACAGCTTTACGGGTGCAAGCGATGGAACGGCGCCGGGTGCGCATCTGGCCCTATCCGGCAGTACTTTGTATGGAACAACGGCTGGGAACTTCTTTGCCGGTAATCAGAACGGAACGATTTTCAAGATTAACACCGATGGCTCAAGTTTTACAACTCTCCATACTTTCAGCGCCAGTCCCTCTGAGAATCCTGGCATCAACAGCGATGGAATTTATCCAGAGGCAGGTTTGGTTCTCTCCGGCAGCACGCTATATGGTGCGGCAACGTATGGCGGCACCAATACCACAGGCACCCTGTTTAAAATCAATACGGATGGGACCGGCTTTACCGTTCTTCACACCTTCAGTGCATTAAACGATGTAAATGAAATCCTCACCAATAGCGATGGAGCTTACCCAAGTGGCGCTTTGATCGTGTCCGGCAGCACACTTTACGGGGTGGCAGAAGGTGGCGGCAGTAAAGGCTGCGGCACGGTATTTTCGATCAGCACTAGCGGCACGAATTTCACCACGCTCTACAACTTCACCGGAGGCAGCGATGGAACAAGTCCGAGCACAGGTCTGCTCTTGTCCGGCGGCACGCTGTATGGAACGACCAACCTAGGAGGGACGAATGGGAATGGGACGGTTTATTCGATCAGCACCAGTGGCACTGGCTTTACCCTGCTCCATACCTTTGGTTCTCTCTCTTCGGGAGATAACAGCGACGGGGCAGATCCCCTTGCGGAGCTGACGCTGTCCGGCAGCACGCTTTACGGGACGACCTATTCTGGAGGCGCTTATGGCAACGGCACGGTGTTTTCCCTCGGCACCAATGGCGCCAATTTCACCACACTTCATAATTTCGGCACGCTTTCGGCCGTCGGCACCAATACTTACGGGGCCAATGCGGCGTCCGACTTGGTCCTGACTGGCGGCGTGCTCTACGGAACCGCTGAGAACGGCGGCAGCACAGGCTATGGCACTGTGTTCTCCGTGACGCCTTGAGCCTTCTGGCAAAGAGTTCGGAAATTATGCCGAATGGGAAGCTCTTCATAAAACAACACCATCACCTCAACAAAACGACCCTATGAAAACATCAAAAATATTCATGCTTGCAGCATCGGTCATGACCTTCGGCCTGATGGCCTCAGTGCATGCCCAGACCAGCCTCACCACGTTGCACGATTTCAGCAGCCGAAGCGGCGGAATTGAGCCAAGCAGCCCCTTGACTCAGTCCGGAAACATACTCTACGGCGTAACGCAGGCGGGAGGACCATCCAATTCTACTTTTGGCGTGCTCTATTCGGTCAAGACCGACGGCTCGGATTTCACTGCGCTTTACAATTTTACCGGTTACGCCTCGGATCCCGGCGGGGCGCTCGTTTTGTCCGGCGGCAAATTGTACGGCACCGTGGGGGGCGGGAGTGGCGGAGGAGGTTACGGCACGGGCGCGGTTTATTCGGTCAACACCGACGGCACGGGCTTTACCATTCTTCATCAGTTTAACGGGACCGACGGGTTTGGATCGGATGCGGGGCTGATCCTCTCCGGCAGCACGCTCTACGGAACGACCAATGTCGGTGCCGAGGGCATAGGCGGAGGCACCGTCTATAAGTTAAAGACCGACGGCACCGGTTTCACGACACTCCACAGTTTTAGCGGAAGCGACGGAGACACCCTTTACGCCGGAGTAGTCTTGTCGGGAAATACCCTCTACGGCGCAACGTCGGAGGGCGGCACTTACGGATATGGCACCATTTTCTCGGTCAAGACCGACGGCACGGGCTTTACCGTCCTCTATAATTTCAACGGCACCAACGACGGAGGCGTTCCTTACGGAACCCTGGTATTGTCGGGCAATACCCTCTATGGCACAGCGTCCGGTTACACATTCACCGGAGATGTGGTGTCGGGCAACGCGGTCAACCAGGCAACAGACTATGGCGTCATTTTCTCAATTCACACCGATGGCTCCAACTTCACCACCCTCCACAGCTTCGGCCAAAGCGATGGGTATCCGTTTTCCGGCTTGACGCTGTCCGGCAGCACGCTCTACGGCGTAAGTGGGCAGGAGCTCTTTTCGATCAAGACCAATGGTGCCAATTTCACCAGTCTCTATACTTTCACGGGCGGTGCGGATGGAAGTGGTCCATCAGCGAGCCCGATCCTGTCGAATAATGTCCTATACGGAGTCACGGCAAGCAGCGATGGCGGTTATGGCTATGGCACCGTGTATGCAGCAACCTTGAACTTCTCCGGCCAGTATGAGATTCAATGCGTGGCCAGTGGTCTGGCGGCCAACGTGAAGGGTGGTTCGTCATCCAACGGCACGCCGATCATTCAGTGGCCCTTCAGCGGCACTGGCAATGAGGTCTGGACCTTCATCCCCACCTCCAATGGTTACTACCAGATCAACAATGTCCAGACCGGCAAGGACCTCGTGGTGCAGGGTGCCTCGACGGCAGGGGGGGCAAAAATCGTCGAGTGGTCCTTTGGCTCATCGGGCGATGACCAGTGGAAACCTGTCTCCAATAGCGATGGCAGTTACACGTTTTATAACCTGCACAGCGGCTTGGCGCTCGATGATCCCTCAGGGAGCACCTCGCAGGGAACGCAGTTTGATCAATGGGCGGCGGATCATGATACCAATCAGGAATTTGATTTGATTCCACAACTTTAAAGGCCAAGAAAGCGGCAGCCGCGTTTAGGCGTGGCTGCCGACGCCGTCCTGTTCGACATTTGGATCGAGCTTAATTTAAAAAAAGGTGACGCTACGTTAAGAAAGGAAGTTTGCCAGAAAGTCGATGAGATTCGATCAGAGTACGGAGACCTCAGAAAGCGCATGGCCGGCCCTGCCAGGCGAGTAGACCCAGCGCCAACGCCAGATACCAAACCGACAGAGCCTGAGGCCTCGCTGTATCCGCCGCCATCAACGTCTCCCGCCGGCGTCCAATCACCATTCAAAAAGGACATCGAGGAAGCACTGCACAAAGCTCAGGCCGGAATGACGCTCAATCTCCGTGAGTTGGCTCGGGCGCTCGGCTATTCGTACTCGGTAACGATTGAATTATGATCTTTAGGCCCAAAGAAATGGCCCCATCAGCAACTAATACTCCCAAAAAATGACACCGAAATTGACACCAAAAAATTAAATTTGGTATTCGATAGTTAAACTGAATTTTCTTGAGTTTCAGAGGTAAATTAGCCCTACTTGAGCAAGCTTCAGAGGCAGGAACCGGTCGAATCCCACCCTGTCCGCCCTTTTTGAACCAATTAAGGTTCAACAACTTGCGGAACAAGGCGGAGCTTTTGGTGTCAAATGACACCAAAATTGACACCAAACGGGTTGGCTGGGGCCAACTCGCGAAAATTCGGACTAACGTTCAGGTGATCGGTCAGGACAAGATTACTGAACTCGCTTCCAAGGTGGGACTGTCCGAATCGCAGGTCGCTGAGGGCGTTTCAAAATACTTGCCCGTTACGTTATCATCAATTACCTCACTCCCAATGGAACGGCACCGTCCTCTGGAAGCAGTCAATGCGAAGCGGAAGCGCTGGGCATGTTGAAGTCAAAGTTGTTTGATTCCTGACCGGTTCAGGCGAGTTTCGCTGGATGAATATCTTTGTTTTGGATTTAAACCCAGTCAAAGCGGCCCAATATCATAATGATCGCCATTGCGTGAAGATGATTGTGGAAACCACCCAACTCCTTTCCACCTCTCTCCCCTATCTTGAGCAAGGAAGGGTCGGGCCCTACAAAGCCACTCATCTCAATCATCCCTGTTCGATTTGGACGCGAAGCTGCAAAGGGAACTATCAGTGGTTATGGAAGCTAGGAATCGCCCTGTGCGAGGAATACACGCATCGCTATGGCAGAGTCCACGGGTGCAAACCCTACCTCGTAGATTTGAAATTATCCAAACCTATTCCGAGAAGGATGACTCCATTTGCACAAGCCATGCCAGAACGATACAGGCATCAACTGGCGGTTACGGCTTACCGCGCCTATTACATGGCCGAGAAGCGTCACATCGCAACATGGACAAATCGAGAGATTCCCTATTGGTGGAAGTGATACCCCGTGGCTCGCGCTCTGAAAGACTTGCTGCGGAGACAAGCTTGTCAAAGTAGACTTCTATACGATCCTCGGCTGGCTGGTTCAAAAGAAGGG
>Ga0335072_10002712_pt1 | contig 27220 bp, 23 predicted proteins | sample Lox_Sample_21_FD_206725 | JGI IMG/M metagenome (GOLD analysis project Ga0335072, IMG submission 206725) | Soil microbial communities from Loxahatchee National Wildlife Refuge, Florida, United States - Lox_Sample_2.1 | ecosystem: Environmental > Terrestrial > Soil > Wetlands | place: USA...
AGCCAGCGGGCCTTGCTGGCCGCGCTGGGCGTGCCCGCCGCGGATCAGGCGCGCCTGTTCTGCCTTGAGGAGCTGATGATCAGCGGGCCAGCTGCGCTGGCCGGACTGATACTCGGCGTCGGTCTAGCGCACCTGCTGATTCCGGCTGTGACTCTCACCGCTACCGCCGGGATCCCCGTGCCTCCAGTGCTGGTCAGCATCCCGGTGCCGTGGGTTGCGCTGATCGTTGTCGCCATGCCGGCGATACCAGTCCTCGCGGCAGTCGTCGCGACGCTGCGGCAGCTTGATCCCGCTGCCGAGCTACGCGTGGCCGAGGCGGCGGGATGAGAGGCAGCAGGATGAGCGGGAAGCACCAGGCAGCCCGCCCCGGCAGCGACAGACCCGGCCGGGCCGCGGCAGCGTCTGCCGACAGGATGCTGCCTGAGACGGGGCCGGCTGCGAGCGGGCCGGCCCGGCTCACGGGGCGAGCCGCTCACGGCTGGCGACGGCTGACCGGTTCGGCATCGGGGACGGCAATTGCGTTCGGCGTTGTCACTCTCGCTTGCGCACTCGCTGCGGTGGCCGGCCCCCGGGCAAGTGCACAGCTGCGGACGAGCGCCTTCAAGCAACTCGTCGCGAGCGCGCCAGCGCTGAATAAGACCATTGTCGGCACGCTGGACGTCGGCAGCCTCAGCTTCGCCATGCATAGCCCAGTCGGCGCGGCCCAGTTGACGAAGGAGCAAGCCGGGCTGCGCGGAAAACTGGCTAAAACAGTACCGCTAGCGGCGACACGCTCGGACTGGATCAGCGAGGCGACGCCGTTCGCCGGGTTCGCCGACCACTCAAAAGCTGTCGCCGCCGGCGTTGCCACGCAGTTCGAGCTTGTCTATCGCGACAACCTCAGCCGGAACGTCCGCGTACTCGCTGGATCGCTGCCAGCCGGTGTGGCTCACCGCGGCGGTTCGATCGTCGTGCCAGTCGCGATCAGCGCGACTACTGCCAGGCGCTACGACCTCACAGTAGGCTCTCGGGTCCCCCTTCCGTCCACCAGCATCGTGCTGCAGGTGACGGCGGTCGTAGCGCCGGTCTCGATGAAAGCGGCGTTCTGGCAGATCGACCCAATCCTCGACGCCCCGGTCCTGGTCACGCCCATGAACGCCCTGCCCTACTGGCAGGGCGGGGTGTTCGTATCAGCGGCCGCGCTGCCTGCCCTGAGCAGCCAATGGAGCCCGTCTGAGGTTCAGGTGACCTGGGTGCTCGGCGTCGCGCTCGGCCACCTGACCGGAACCCAGGCCATCAACCTGGCGCAGAGTTTTGCGGGAACTCTCGAGACAGCGGGCACTGCGGCGAACGTCACCCTGACATCCGGCGTGGCAGGCCTGCTCGGCACCTTCGCCGCCGAAGACACCGGGGTAGGTAACGTGCTTGACCTGATGGCGGTCAGTCTTGCCGTTGTCGGTGCGGCAATTGTGTTGCTGACGGCCTGGCTCATGGCGGAAAAGCGGCGAACGGAGTTCGCGGTGCTGCGGGCTCGCGGCGCGTCGCGGCGCCAGCTAGCCATGGCCGCGCTGTGGGGCAGCGTGATCACTGCAGGGCCGTCAGCCGCGGCCGGCATCGCCGCCGGGCTGGCGCTCACAGCCGGGCCACAAGCGCCGCTGGCCTGGTGGCTCGCCGGAGGGACAGTTGCCGTCGCGCTGGCCGGGCCGGTGCTGATCACCATCCGGATGCACCGCGGATACGCGGGCGCGACGCGGCCGGACCGGCCCGTACGCCGGATGACGTCGATCCGCCGGCTGGTCGCAGAAGTGGCTCTCGTGCTCGGCGCGGCAGGCGGCCTGATCGCGCTCCGGGACTCCGGTGCCGGGCACAACGGCGGCGACCTGTATGCCAGCACAGCACCGATCCTGGTCGCCGTCCCGGTCGCGATCATCGTGCTCCGGTTGTATCCGCTGCTCCTCCGGCCGCTGCTCGTGCTCGCAAGCCGGCGCCCTGGGGTCACCGCGTTCCTGGGTCTGGCCAGGGCGGCGCGGGTATCGGCCACCGCGGTACTGCCTGCCTTTGCCATGGTGCTGGCCTTCTCGCTGGTGTCGTTCGCCGGAATGGTCCGCGGTGCCGTCGTTCGCGGTGAGGTCGCGCAGTCGTGGCAGCAAACCGGAGCCGACGCTGTGGTCACGGTGCCGAACGCGCTGTCCGCAGCGCAGCAGCGGGCCGTCGCTGCGGTGCCGGGTGTGCAGCGCACTCTGGCCATCGGCATCACTAGCGCCGGGAAGGGATCAATGGGCGGATTTTCCGCCGTGGTAGCGGATCCGGCCCGGTACGCGGCTGTTCTCGCGACTGAGCCGCTGACGCCCGCGCCGGCGAGCTTCGCTCACTGGCACGCCTCATCGACACCCCATGGCGAGGCGGTGCCGGTGCTGGCGTCGGCGGGCCTGGCTGCCCGGCTTGGCCGCGCGCCCTTCGCGCTGGAACTGCAGGACTACCAGCGGATCCGCGTCTATGTGGCAGGCGTCGCCCCGGCCATGTCCGGAGTTCTCGCGGTCAGTGCCGGGTTTACCGCGGGTTACGTCGTGCTCCCCCGGTCCGCGCTGGACGGTGACGTGCCGCCAGCCAGCGGGCTCCTGGTAACCGGGCCAGACCTGGACGGCAAGGCGTTGCTGACGACGGTGTCCAAGTGGCACGTCCCCGGCTCGCAGGTGTCCTTGCGCTCACCGTTCCTCGCTGCGCTGGAGCAGGCACCGCTGGAGCACGATGCTTATTCCGAGCTCGCGTTCGGCGGTTACGCAGCAGCAGCCGGGTGCCTGCTGGTGCTGTTGCTGACGCTGCTGCTGTCGGCGCAGTCCCGCGCGCTCACCCTCACCCGTAGCGCCACCATGGGGATGTCGGCGGCTCAGGCCAGGGGGCTCGCTTTGATCGAGGCGCTGCCGCAGCTCCTGGCTGTCCTGGCCGGCGGCCTGATCTGCGCGCTGGCGCTTGCTCCGCTGGTCGGGCCAGCGCTCGCGCTGTCGGTTTTCACTGGCTCCAGCGCGGCCGTTCCGGTACGCATCGAGCCCGCCTGGCTGACGGCGGCGGCGATTGGCCTGCTGGTCCTGGCGATCGCGACGCTGACCGGCCAGACGGTGGTGGCCGGCCGGGGAATAGCACGTTCCCTGCGGATGGGGGAGTAGTACTTCGATGAGGAGACGCGCATGACATTGCCGGCGCAGAACGCGGCCGTGGCCGCGGGCGGGATCGCGGAGCTCGGTGCCGAGGCGCTGCAGGCCAGGACGTCCTACGGCGAGGGCGCGCTGGTCGCGTGTGATCAGGTGGTGCGCATCTACACCGGCGATGGGATCGAGGTGCAGGCTCTGCAAGGCCTCGACCTGCTGATCGGCGAGGGCGAGCTGGTCGCCATGGTCGGTGCCTCCGGCAGCGGCAAGTCCACGCTGATGAACATCCTGGCCGGGCTCGACACGCCGACCGCGGGACGGGTGCGGGTAGCAGGCCAGGACCTCGGCGGGCTGAGCGCGAAAGAGCGGCTCATCTACCGGCGGCAGCAGGTTGGTTTCGTCTGGCAGCAGACCTCGCGCAACCTGCTGCCCTACCTGACGGCGAGGCAGAACGTCGTGACACCGATGCGGTTCAGTGGCTACCGGCGCCGGCTGGCGGATAAGCGGGCCATGGAGCTGCTAGAGATTCTCGGCGTCGCGCACTGCGCGAACCGGGTTCCGTCGCGGATGTCCGGCGGCGAGCAGCAGCGGACGGCCATCGCGACCGCGCTGGCGAACGATCCGCGGTTGCTGCTGGCTGACGAGCCGACCGGCGAGCTGGATAGCCGGACGGCGCAGGACGTGTTCGGCGCGCTGCAGACCGCGAACACCGAGCTCGGCGCGACGGTTCTCGTTGTCACGCACGACCCGGCCGTGTCACACCAGGTGCAGCGAACGGTCGCCATCAGGGACGGCAGGACCAGCAGTGAGACGCTGCGCCATGACGCCGCGGACGAACTCGGCAACACGGTGCGGCAAGCGGTCGAGTATGCCGTGCTGGACCGGGCGGGCAGGGTGCAGCTGCCGCGGGAGATGACCGAGCGCCACCAGATGCGCGACCGGGTGCGGCTACGGTCGCTGGACGACCACATCGGTGTCTGGCCGGACCGGCCGGCTGACTCAGGTCGGCCGGGTGACCCGGACCGGACGGGTGACCCGGACCGGACGGGTGACCCGGACGGTGCGGCATGACCGAGCCGGTCACCCGGTCCCCGGGCGTCGCGCTCGGCCACGGGTCAGACATGGTCGTGGCGCGCGAGCTGGGCCGGACCTTCTCCCGCGGCAGCATGGCGGTGCACGCGGTGCGCGGAGTGTCGTTCGCGATCGGCCGCGGCCAGCTCGTTGCGCTGGTCGGCCGGTCGGGTTCGGGGAAGACCACATTGCTGAACATGGTCGGCGGGCTCGACAGCCCGACCAGCGGCGAAGTCTATGTGGCCGGCCGGAACATTGCGGCGATGTCCGCACGTGAGCGGACAATGCTGCGACGCAGCACTATCTCGTTCATCTTCCAGTCCTTCGGGCTGATCCCGATGCTGACGGCCGCCGAGAACGTGGGCATCCCGCTGCGCATCACCGGAAGGCCGAGGGCAGAGCGGGATGAGCGGGTGCGGCTGCTGCTCAGCGTCGTGGGACTGGACGGGCACTCGCACCAACGGCCCAACGAGCTTTCCGGCGGGCAGCAGCAGCGGGTCGCTATCGCGCGGGCGCTTGCTGTCGGACCCGAATTGCTGATCGCGGACGAGCCCACCGGCCAGCTGGACTCCGAGACTGGCCGCCAGATCATGCGGCTGTTGCGCACCGTGGTCGTGACCGAGGGGATTACCGCGCTAGTCGCCACCCACGACCCGGCGATGCTGGACATGGCCGACGATGTGCTGTCCCTCGAGGACGGTCAGCTCACCGGCCGGTAGGCGCGCCGTCGGCGGGAGCGCTGCGCTGTCATGGCACGGCTCGGGCCGCCGCGCACAGGAAGCAGACCGGAGGCGCGCCGGAAATGCGCCGCTAGTGTCGCGTGGCGTTAGTTCTTTGACGGTCTGATTTTCGCCAGTAATTCGTCGGCGTCCTTGGTCCAGGTGAAGGGCTCGCACCGATCGTTGTAGGCGTCGATGAACCGGCCGATCGCGCCGGTGAGGTCCTTGACGGAGGTGAAGGTGCCGCGGCGGATGGCCTGGCGGGTGATGATGCCGAAGAAGATCTCCACCATGTTCAGCCAGGAGCAGCCGATCGGCGTGAAGTGCAGGGTGATGCGAGCGTTGTCTTTCAGCCATGCCCTCACAGCCGGGTGCTTGTGCGTGCCGTAGTTGTCCAGGACGACATGCAGCTGCACGCCGGGGTGAGCGGCGGCGACCTTCTTCAGGAACCTGAGGAACTCCTGGTGGCGGTGCCGCGGGTAGCAGGCATCCGCGCTGATCCTGCCCGTCGCGACTTCCAGCGCGGCGAACAGCGTGGTGGTGCCGTTGCGCTTGTAGTCATAGGTCTGCCGGGCGGGCAGGCCGGGCCGCAGCGGCAGCATCGGCGCGGTCCGGTCCAGCGCCTGGATCTGGCTCTTCTCATCCACCGATACGACGACCGCGTTCGCCGGCGGGTCGAGATACAACCCGACGACATCTCGGACCTTCGCCTCCAGTTCCGGGTCGGTGCTGAACTTGAACGTCTCCAGCCGGTGCGGCTGGATCCCCCACTTGCGCCAGATCCGCGCCACGCTCGCGAACGAGATGCCCAGCTCGGCAGCCAGAAACCGGGCCGACCAGTGCGTGATCCCCAGCCGCTGCGGCGGCCGGCCGTCCTCGGCCAGCGTCGCCACCACCACGTCGATCTCATCGATCACATGCGGGCGCCCGGACCGCGGCTCGTCCTCAAGTGCCCCGATCCCGCCCGCCGCGTACCGATCCCGCCAGCCGATCACGGTCGGCCGCGACACCCCGACCGTCCGGGCGATCTGCGCGTTCGGCATCCCGTCCGCGGCCAGCAGAACGATCCGGGCCCGCTTCGCCAGGCCCGACGGCACGCTCGGCAGCCGCGCCAGGTCACCCAGCCTCGTGCGGTCACCTGCGCGCAGCACCAGCGCAGGAGCTAACGACATGCTCCATTGTCCCGCGAATCACACTGTAAAACAACTTCCAACACGCGACACTAGTGCATGGCCAACGCGCTCGGCTGATCGCATCTGCATTATGGTCGCGACCAGATCAGCATCCCAGCCAGCCATGGCGTCCAGCGGATCCGAAGCGTCAGACATCTTCGCTTGACGGAGGGCGTCGTAACGCAGGTCGCTCAAAGCTTCGCCGAGGGCGCGCCTTATTAAGGCAAGATGCTCCTTCTGGCGCTCCAGAGCGCAGGTACGCCATCTGCTCGGCAGTCGATGGTGCGGGCTCGGCCGGAATCGCCTTTGCCCACCAGTTGGTCTCATTCCCCATGGTCATTCTCCAGTGCTCAATCTCTCGCGGGTCGCCCCAGTCATTTCTCACTGACTCGATAAAGTCGGCAAGCTCGGCCAGGGTCGGGTCCATTTCAGCGGTCTAGGCCTACGGCTCAACCTTCGCCGCGCGTCTCAGGTGGCAACGTCGTCTGAGCAATTGCTCTGGCCAGCAGGACGCGAGTCGCGGCACCTTGAAAGCGCGATTGCGTTTCGTCAAGTGATTTGGCCCCACCGGCCTTCACGAATGTTGGCCCCAGCGTCGCCGCAGTGCCGTGGTCTGGCACTGATACTTGGTGAGTGGATCGAGTTGTTGACCTTGATGCGGTGCTCGTCGAGCTCACTAGGCGTCGATCGGAGTGGACGCGTCGCGGCCTTGTCGTCGGTGAGTTCACCTGGCGCGATGCTGCTGCGGCGTGGCCTCAGCCGATAGTCACTGATCGCGAGTCAGTGGCCGATCCAGAGTCCCTCGGAATGACGCTTGACGCGAGTGGCGGCTCGGAGGCTCTGCTGGTGTTGTGGGCCGGCGGCTGGGCCGATCTTGAAGCATCGGTCAACGGCCAGGTTGTTCTTGAGACGCCGGAGTTCGTCGATGTGGCATCGTGCGTGGCTGTCGCTGATGCGCTCGTCGCGCGCTTGCTTGGTCCAGCGCGATCAGGCTGAGCGCTTGCGGCGCGCGGTGGTCTTGCTGGTGGCGAGCCGATAGGACTGGGTGCCGGTCTCGAGGATGTGGGCGTTGAAGGTGATCCGGTCGACGATGGCGGCGACGAGGCGGGGCTTCGGCGACGCGGCGGGCGCGACGGCGGCAGGTGCGGTCGTCGACCTCGGCGGACAGTATCTCGGCGAGGTAGCTCAGGTGGATTTGGCGTTCCCGGACGGCGATCTCGGCCAGCCGGGCTGCGTCGGCGCGGACGGCCGGCAGTTTGAGCTCGCGGGCGGCGGCACCGATCGCGGCCAGTGCCGCGGTGTCGGACACGCCGGTCACCGGGTGTCTCCGGTGAGCAGGGTGTCGTAGCCGTGAAGGGCCGGTGCGGGCCGGTCGTAGCTGGCTAGCGCGCCGATTGGAATGACCGGCGCGACCGGGCCACCGGCCAGCCGCCGGGCATCGATGAGTACCGCTTGCGGGTCCAGTGCGCCGCTGTTGACGGCCTTGTCCATCGCTGCGGTGAGCGTGGCGGCGGGCAGGGTCCGGTCCGGTGGGCGAGCAGCACCTCGATCAGGGACCGGGTTCCTGCCGCATCACCGCGGCCCTGGCGGGCGGCGTCCCAGTACCGCTGATGGCTGGCCGTGAACGCGCCGGCCGCACGGGCCTGGGCTAGCGCGGTCGCGCCGGGCAGCGCGCCGGGCTTGTACTTCAGCACCTCCAGGTAGTGGTCCAGGACAAGGACCTCGGCGTATTTGCCGGCCGCCCGCTCATGCGCGGCCACAACCCGCTGCCCGTCCAGCACCTGGACGGTCATTGCCGACAGGCGCACTGCCAGCCGGCGGGAGGCGTAGCGGGCGGGAACGGAGTAGTAGTTCTGCCGCACGCAGACCGGGCCCGGTTGTCGACGCGGGCGGTCAGCAGCCGGGCCGGGTCGAACATCTGCGCCGGCAGCGCCATCATCGCGGGCAGCTCGGCAGCGAACGCCGCCGCGACAGTAACAAGCCGGCCGGTGATCACCCGGCCGTCATCAACAATGTCCGCGGCCGCGATCAGCTGATTCAGCGCGGCCAGCGACACCAGCGACGGGACCGGCACCAGATGCCGGCGGCGGAACCGGCCGATCTCGCTTTCGACGCCGCCTTTTTCATGCGCGCCTTCCTTGCCGGGGATGCAGAAGAACGAGTCGAACCGGTAATGGGAGCGCAGCGCGATGAACCGCTCAGCCTCAGCCCGGTCTTTCAGTACCCGGGTCACCGCGGGCTTGAGATTGTCGTACCGGATCCGGCCGGGCACCGCGCCGAAGTACTCGAACGCCAGCAGGTGCCCTTCCAGGAACGCCTCCTGCGCTTGGGTGGCGAACGCGACATGGAACGCCCGGCCCGAGCACGACAGCCGCAGCGCGAACAGCCACAGCTTCACCAGGGCCCCGGCGATCATCGCATGGAACTCACCGAAGTCCACCTCGGCTTCCGCGCCCGGCAGATGTGCCTGCGGCACCGCCACATCCGCGTGCTGCAGCCCGAGCTCAGCCCGGCGGCGGGCAACATACCGCGACACCGTCACTTCCGACAACGTCGCGCCCTGCTCGGCAAGCAGCCGCTGCCAGACCCGCCGCGCGGTGTGGCGCTGCTTTCTCGGCGCGTCCCGGTCAGCCACCAGCCATGAGTCGATTACCGCCGCATACGCGTCGATCGCAGGCCGCGGCCGTTGCGATACGCCTTCCGCGGCGGCGGCACCGCCGACTCCAGGGCCTGCCGCACCGTCCGCCGGTGCACATGATGCTTGCCGGCAAGCTGCCGAATCGACGAGCCCCCGGCCCGGCTGTCTTTCCTGATCTGCTCGAACAGCTCCACTCGCGACCGCGCCACTCCCGGACCTCCGCGCCGGCAACATCGACGCCATCATCCGAACCCAGGGTGGGGCCAGAATTGGTGATGACACGCCGCCCCACCACCCGGACGCGATGTCCGCGCGCAGACGCGCCTGGCGCAAGAGCCCAGCCGCGGTCAGGTCTTCGGAAGTCACCTGATCGCTATAGCGGATCGTCGATATCCAAGTTGCTCTTGTACCTGTCCGCACACCAGCAGGACAGACTGGTCGCTTCGGCGGAACACCGTATGTGCGGCCAGAGCTGACTGCTCCGCAGGCATCTGGCACCGGTTGGCTGGTAACGACACGGCGATCAGTGCCGTGACGGGCGCGAGCCGTCTGGTTGAGAGGTTGTGCGGTGCTCTGTCCGGGCTGCGATGGCGAGGAGGCGGGCAGCCGCCGGCGAAGGCTGCCGGAGCGCTGCCCAGATCCCTCGGATTGATCGCTGAAGTGATAGCTCCGGGCAATCGACTGCGACCAACTGGCCAGCCTGCAGCTCAGTCCGGACTGCCAGCGCAGAGAGGACGGCCGGCGCTGCGCCTGCCGCCGCGGCGGCCTTGATGGCTGTAGTTGAGCCAAGTTCCATTGCGGCGACGACCCCGAGCCCATGAGCAAGCAGTGCTTCGGTGAGCACCTCTCGCGTGCCGGAGCCTGGCTCGCGCAGGACGAGAGGGGTCGCCGCGAGTTCCTGCGCGCCTAGTGGCCTACGGCGCCGGGTCCACGGGTGATCCCGGCCGACGACGATCACGAGCCGGTCGGCGAGCAGCTCTCTGGACCGCAGCCGCCCTGGTGGCCGGGGGCCCTCGATGAAGCCGACCTCGGCATTCCCGCAGGAGACGGAGTCAGCGACGTGCGCGGTGTTGCCCATCTCCAGCGAAACCTTAGTCCTGGGCAGTTCTGCGGCCAGCAGACCGAACCACCGGGGAATGAGGTACTCAGCAACCGTGAGACTGGCCGCGACCCGCAGGTGGGAACCCTGCTCTGCCCGCAGCGCCGCCGTGCCGACGAGCAGCGCCCGCATGTCCGCCAGAATTGCGGCAGCCCACTCGGCGGTGGCCATCCCAGCCGGCGTAAGGCGGGCACCGGTCGTCGCCCGCTCCAGCAGTTGGATCTTGAGCCGTCGCTCGAGGGCGCTCAGCCGCATGCTGGCAGCCGGCTGCGTGATCCCGTGGGCATCGGCAGCGGCGCTGATCGAGCCCAGTTTCCCTACGCTCACGAGCAGATCCAGCGCCGTCATGTCCGGATATGGCGAGGCGGGCGGCATAACAAAACCTTAGGACGATGCTTTCCGCTCGACCGCCAGCACGGCGGCGCAGACACGGTAGCCAGGAGCGTCACAGCGTGCCGGTTATCGCCTGGAGGCCAAGGCTTGTCAGGCCCACGCTAACCCACAACACCGCGCCCAGTGCCAGCGGCCGGAGCCCGGTCCGCCGGATGTGTCGTACATCCGTCGACAGCCCGATTGCCGCCAGAGCCGCGGTGATCATCCACGTCGACATGTCTGACAGGCCATGGTGAAAGGCCGCAGGGACTAGCCCGATCGTATTTGCCGCGACCGCCGCGAGGAACGCTACGATAAACACCGGCACGATGCGGCGCATGGCGGCCTTTCGAGCCACGGGCTGTCCGGTGGCGCCTTCGCCCCGCCGGCTACGGACGGCAGCAAGGCCCAGGCAGATGGGAATGATGGCGAGGGTGCGAGTGAGCTTGACGATGACCCCGTACGAAGCGGCAGCGTGACCGTAAATCGTGGAGGCTGCCACGACGGAGGAAAGGTCGTTGATGGCGGTCCCGGCCCACAGCCCGAACGAGTGCTGTGACAAGCCGAGCACGTGTCCGAGACTCGGAAACAGCAGGACCGCAGCAACGTTAAAGGTGAAGATCGTGGCGACGGAGTAGCTCACGTCAGCTTCGTCTGCGCCGATCACTGCATCTGTGGCAGCGATAGCCGACGCGCCGCAGACGGCCGTACCCACTCCGATCAGTATGCGCATATCGCCCCGTACGCCCAGTAGCCGACCTGCCACCCACGCCATGCCAAGAGCAGCCGCCAGCGTGCCCAGCAATACCGGCAGGGATCGGGCTCCAGTCGAGAGAACCTGGCCGAGCGACAGCCCGAGACCCATAAGCACAATCGAGCTCTGAAGGACCTTCTTCGAGGCGAGCGTGATGCCCGGCCTCAAGCGCGCAGCGGGCGGCCGCGCCACGGCGATCGCGATGCCGGAAACGATGGCAAAGACCGGGGCGCCGACCACCGGTGCAACGCCACCGAGCATCGTCGCACCTGTGGCTACAGCAGCCACACAGCTAATCCCGGGGAGCAGCGCGCGCCAGCCGGCGAGTACGCGCCTCAGCCCGCACACAACTACCGAGACTCCGGTTGGCTGCGCGCCGCCGGTCTTGGTGGCCGCGTCCTCGGCGGTTGACACTGGCATGGTGGCCATCTCCCCTCACATTAAGTCTCAGCTCAGGTGATGACGCCCAGGAAGTGCAAGATTGCTAACCGCGCTATCAGCATTGCTTATGGCCCGGTCAAATGCTCACCGCGTCAACAGGTGCAGAAGCGACCGGAGGATGAACGGTCGCCGACCCTGTTAGCGCTGTCGGCCTAGCCCGCGCCGCGCACGCGCGCACGACGCCGATGACGTCGAGGGCGGTACCGTCAGTAGCTCTCCAGATCCTCGAAATTGTCCCAGCGCATCTGGCGCGCACCGGTCTCAAGCTCGTGAATCATTGCCACCAGCTTGCGGTTGAGGGGCAGCGGGAGTCCGAGGCCTATCCCTTTCGCCACGAGCGCACCCACGAGGCAGTCCACCTGGGTGCGGCGATGGTGCACCACGATGTCGCGCCAGCTTCCGCTCCGCACCTTTGTCTGGCCCTCGTAGAACCGGGCGACCTTCTCGAGCGTTTCGGCTCCCGGTTCGCCGAGATAAGCGACCGGCTGGAACCCGTGCAGCTCCTCGAGCCGGATGCCAAGACCCAACGGCACCGAGGTGGCCTCGGCGACCAGCTGGTAGATGACCTCGGCGGCGCCCGCGCGGCGGACGACCTCGTAGATCGGCGCGTCAACGAGCGTGGTGGCAAACAGTAGGGAGATGAAGCATAGCTTCGACCACAGGTAACCCCAGATGTTAGGGGTGACTACGGTGTCGCCGAAAGCGCCGAGCGTCGCGGCAAGGCCGCGTATCCGCCGTCCGGCGTGTCCGTCCAGCTCCCCGATATAGAGGGGATGCTCACCGCCGAACTCGATGACGCCGGGCTCGACGATGTCGGCAGAGAAGTTTACGAAACAGCCAACCGTGCGGGCCTCGCCGAGTTCGCGAGCGATCAGTTCCTCGTTGAGGCCGTTCTGCAGTGAGAGCACGTAACCGTCGTCGGCCAGCAGCGGTCCGATCTGAGCCAGCGCGGCCTCGGTGTGGTGGCATTTCACGGCCAGGATGGTCGTCCCGAGGGGCCCGTCCACTTCGTCGGGGGTGACGATGTCCAGGTCGAACCGATGCTCGCCGCGCATGCCGGTCACCCGCAGACCGGCAGTCCGAATCGCCGCAACGTGCGCAAGGTCGGAGTCGACGAGCTGCACGTCATGGCCAGCCCTGGCCAACCAGCCGCCGACTGTGCCGCCCATCGCCCCGGCACCCCAGATCGTGATGCGGCCGCCGTTCGCCGTCGTGGTCACTCTGATCCCGCCTTTCAGTTCGCGGTCGCTGCCACGGGCGCCTGGAGTGGGAAATGGCAAGCTGCCCGGTGGCCCTGCGCGAAATCGGTCATCGCCGGCTCCTCCTCCGCGCATCGCTCTGTGGCGAGCGGGCAGCGCGTCCGGAACCGGCATCCGGAGGGCGGCTCGATGGCAGACGGCAGCTCGCCGCGGACACTGGCGGCGGGCTTGGCCCGTTCGCGGTCCGGATCGGGCACCGGGATCGCCTGGATGAGCCCGGCCGTGTACGGGTGGGCGGGCCGATCATAGACATCGGCGCTGCTCCCGATCTCCATCAGCTTGCCGAGGTACATGACGCCGATCCGGTCGGCCATGTATCGGATCACCGACAGGTCATGCGAGATGACGACGTAGGTCAGCCCGAGACTGTCCTGCAGGTCACGCATCAGGTTGAGCACCTGAGCCTGGATGGACACGTCGAGCGCGGATACTGGCTCGTCGGCGACGATCATCCGGGGGTTGAGCGCCAGCGCCCGGGCCAGCCCGATCCGCTGCCGCTGGCCACCGGAGAACTCGTGCGGACGGCGCTCGATCGCCCTGGCGGGAAGCCCCACAGCGTCAAGGAGTTCGGCCACTCGCGCCTTCCGCGACCCTCGATCTCCGATGCTCTGGATATCAAGAGGCTCGCGCAGGATGCTCCCAACCGACATGCGCGGATCTAGCGAGGCGTAAGGATCTTGGAACATCAGCTGGAGGTCGCGTCGCGCCCTCCGCACGTCGGCACGATCCGCCGTAGCGAGATCAGTTCCGTCGAAGACGACCTCGCCGGCTCCCGGTTTCTCCAGCGCGACCGCGATCCGCCCGATCGTGGTCTTCCCGCAGCCTGACTCCCCCACCAGCCCGAACGTCTCGCCCGCCGCGACCGTGAGCGACACGTCGGAGACGGCTTTGACCGTGCCCTCCTTGCGCCGGACGAAACCGGCGCTCACCGGGAACTCCTTGGTTACCCCGCGCAGTTCGAGTAGCGGGCCGGGTTTCGCCGCGGTCCGGGCCGCGGGCACCCGCGCCGTGCTTACCTGCACGACCGGCTGCTCAGCGACTGCGGTATGGCGGGGATAGAAGCACGCGTAGAGATGCTCGTCGCCGCCGAGCACGGGCTCTTCCTCCCTGCACCGCGCCGCAGCGTACGGACATCGTTGCGCGAACCGGCATCCGGCCGGCGGATGAGCCAGGTCCGGCGGCATGCCGGGGATGGCATGCAGGCTCTGCTCCTTGTCGTGATCCATCCTCGGGACCGACCGCAGCAGCGCCTCGGTGTACGGATGCCGCGGCCGGCTGAATACCTCGCCGGTGGGGCCGGATTCCACGATCTGGCCCGCGTACATGACCATGACCCGGTCGGCCTGGCCGGCGATGACTCCCATGTTGTGGCTGACCAGGAGCATTCCCATGGACAGGCGCGTCGTCAGGCTGCCGAGCAGTTCGAGGATCTGCGCCTGGATGGTCACGTCGAGCGCGGTTGTGGGCTCGTCCGCGATGATCAGCTTGGGCTCGCAGGCCAGGGCCATGGCGACGACAGTCCGCTGGCGCAGGCCGCCGGATAGCTGATGGGGGTAGTCGTGCAGGCGCTCGGCTGGCCGGGGCATGCCGACCAGGCCGAGGACTTCCTTCGCCCGTTCCATCGCAGCCTGCTTCGTGGCCCGCTTATGCGCCCGGACCGTCTCGGCGATCTGTTGACCGATGGTCATGACGGGGTTGAGTGACGTCATCGGATCCTGGAACACCATGGCGACGTCGTTGCCTCGTACCTTGCGCATGGCTTCCTCGTCGAGATCGGCCAGGTCCCGGCCCTGGAGGTGAACCGACCCGCTGGTGATGTGACCGCCTGGCGGCAGCAGCCGCATGATCGACATGCCGGTGATGGTCTTGCCGCAGCCCGACTCGCCGACCAGCCCCAGCGTCTCGCCCAAGCCGATCGAGAACGTCACTCCGTCCACCGCGCGCACGGTCTCAGCCCGCAGCCGTATATCGGTATGAAGGTCCTGTACCTCAAGCAAGCTGGTCACGGCGGGTGCCTATGCCACGCCGTCGGCGAGCGGCTCGGGGGCGAGGTTCGCGAGGAACTCGCGGACGGTGCGCTGGAACAGCTCCGGCTCGTCGCTGGGCGGTGAGTGCCCGGACTTCTCGAAGATCACCAGTTGCGAGTCCGGGATGAGTGATGCGATTGTCTCGGACATGACGACGGGCGTCACCCAGTCGTCCCGGCCGACCGTGATCAGTGTGGGGCATTGCACGCCAGGCAGGGCCGGCTTCACGTCATAGTTCGGCCGGTTGTGCTGGAAGCACCAGTTGTGAGTCTCATGTCGGTAGCTTCCGTTCTCCACTCTCGCCGCCGCGCGCTCCCGGTCATCCTCATATGAGTACAGCGGGGCGATCTCTGCCCAGCATGCCTTCAGGTCCGCGTCATCCCGGATGTGCCCGGTCCAGTAACGCTCGAAGTTATCCCAGTTCAGGTCGACCCGAGTTTGCTTCCGCGCGTTCTCGAACACCAGCTTCAGGTTCGTGCTGTCTGGTGACGTGTCGCGCAGGATCATGGCGCGGGTGTGCTCCGGATACGCGATCGCGTACTCCATCGCGATGAATCCGCCATAGGAGCCCCCGGCCACGATGATCTGATCGACGCCGATCCATTCGCGGACGCCGTCCAGGTCAGCGGCCCACTGGGCATGACTGTAGGGCGGCTTGCCCTCGCTGATGCCGCAGCCGCGGGCGTCATAGACGACGATCCGGAACTCGTCTGCCAGCCAGCCGAAACTCGCCTTCGGCTCGGCCAGGGACCCGATGCCGCCTCCGCCGTGGTGCACGATGATGACCGGGGCACCGTCCGGGCCGAGCACTTCCACGTTCAGCTGGTTGTCATTGATCTCGACGAACATTCGGTCTCCTCCTTCGTTGCCTGCGCTGGGCAGGCGGCCCGGCACGGTCTCACCAGATCTGTGTCAGCACCCGCACGACGTTGCCCCCGATCACCTTCTGGATGTCCTCGTCGGAATAGCCATGTCGCACCAGCCACGCCGTAATGTTCCGGAAGTTCTCCGCCGGGTTCTCCAGGCCCGTCACGTAGGGTGGCTCGTCCTGCGGCTGCGGCATGGACCGCGGGCGGCCGCGCTCCCAGCGGGGCGTGAAGACGCGCTGCAGCGCGTTGTGGTCGCCGAACAAGGTGTCGGGCCCGAACGCCACGTGGTCGATGCCGACGAGATCCGCCAGGTAGCGGAAGTGATCCATGACCGCCTCCAGGTCATGGACGGTCCGGTGCGGCGAAAGCGTCGAGTGCGGGGCTGCCTCGATGCCGATCAGGCCGCCCCGGCGGGCGCACGCGAGCGCGACCTCGTCGGACTTCATCCGGGGCGTGTTCCAGACGCCGCGGGCCCCGGCATGGGTGATGAGAACCGGCTTGTCGCTGGCGGCAATGGTGTCCAGTGAGGTCTGGTCTCCGGCATGGGACAGATCGATCGCCATTCCCAGCCGGTTCATCCGCTCGACACAGCGCCGGCCGAACTTGGTGAGCCCCCCGTCGCGCTGCTCCTTGAGGCCGGAGCCGAGCGCGTTGGCTTCGGAGTAGGCGATGCCGACCTGCCGGATCCCCAGGCCGTACAGGATGTCCAGCCGGTCGATCTCGTTCTCCAGCGGCGTGGCTGATTCCATCCCGAAGATCACGGCCAGCTGCCCGTCCCGGTGCGCGGACAGGATGTCGCTCACGCTGCGGCCGACGATCGCGTAATCCTGGTGGGCCAGGTCGCACAGCCGCATGCCGAGGTCGTACACGACTTCGTCAAACTTCCAGCCTGCGCTGCTGGTGATGAGGCCTTCGCCGTTCATGAGGTTGTCGAAGACTGCCGTCATGCCTGATCGCGCCAGGCCCGCGTATCCGGTGTGCTGGCGTGCGGCCCGGTTGTAGCCGTGAAACTCCTCCGGGCGCAGCGGGTAAATCACCGGGTGATCGTGCAGGCTGACGATGACGGACTCGTCCACCAGCCGGTCTGCCCGGCCGCGCTCGCCAGCCGGCAGAGGGACCTCGTGCGGCTGCTCGCGGCCGATCTCGGCAGCGAGCTCGAATGCCTGGTAGTCAACGTCCGGGCGGAGATACGAGTACGAGGTGTAGCCGGTGTACCGCGTCGGAACCGACATGACTCAGAACCCCTTCCTGAACTGGTGCTGGCGTGCCACAGCCGGCCTACCGGCGCTGCAGGCGGACTTCGAGCGCATCCCGAAGGCCGTCCCCGACGAAGTTGAATGCGACCACGACGATGACGATGCACACGGCCGGCGGCCAGATCAGCCACCAGGCGCCGGCCTCGACATAGGACGCGCCGACCGAGAGCATCGAGCCCCAGTCCGTTTGCGGGGGCTGGATTCCCACGCCCAGGTAACCGAGGGCGGCGAGCAGCAGGATCGCGTCCGCGACCTGGAAGGTGGCGTTCACGGCGATGGTGCCGATCGCGTTGGGGATGATGTGCCGGAGGATGATCTTCCGGCTTCCTCCGCCCATCACCCGCACCGCCTGGACGTACTCGCGCGTGCGCAGCGTCAGCGTCTCGCCGCGTACGAGGCGGGCAGGCACGAGCCAGGCGACGCAGCCGATCACGAGGATCATCGCGTACTTGCCAGGGTTGAACTGGACCGAGAGCACGATGAGGAGCAGCAGCAGCGGTATGGCCAGCAGGGTGTCGACCACGCGCATCAGCACCGCGTCCACGACCCCGCCGAAGAACCCCGCCACCGAGCCCACGATCACGCCGATCGCGGTAGCCACGATCGCCGCGGTGATCCCGACCTCCAGTGACGACTGGCCGCCGAACATCAGCCGGCCGAGCTCGTCGAACCCGTTGGGGTCGGTGCCGAGCAGGTGGCCGTGGCCAGGAGGCTGGGTGATCGGGTTGTTGAGATTGGTGATCAGCTGGTTGGTGTGATAAATCAGCGGGCCGACGAAGCAGAACAGCAGCATGAGCACGATGATCACTAGGCCAGCGAGCGCCAGGCGATGCTCGGTGAAGCTGCGGGCGGCTAGCCTGGTGGCGCCGGTGCCGCTGAGCTCCACGTCGTTTTCGGGCCTGGTCTGCCACATCTGCCGGATCTCGTCGGGCCGGAGCGCGCGGCCGGCAGCGCCGGCACCATCATCGGCGGCGTTCACGGCTCACCTTTCTTTCCGCGGATGTCCCTGCGCGCGGAGGCAATAGCCCGGCCCCGCGGTGAGCTCTAGTCGCTGACATAGCGGATCCGGGGGTCGGCGACCGAGTACAGCAGGTCGGCGATGAGGGAGCCGGCCACCGCCGCTACCGCAAACACCACGGTCACGGCGACGATCACGGACAGGTCGTTGCGCTGTATCGCCTCAAAAGTCAGCAGCCCCATGCCGGGAAAATTGAAGACGGTCTCGGTGATGACGGCGCCGCCGACGATGCTGGGCATCGCCAGCCCGATCAGCGTGATGATCGGCAGGATGGCGTTGCGGAACGCGTGAACGAACAGGATCCGCCGTTTCCTGATCCCCTTGGCCCTGGCCGTGCGGACAAAGTCCGCTGCCATCGCGTCCATCATGGACGACCGCATGTAGCGGCTGAAGGATGCCATCGTGATCGCGGACAACGTCACCACCGGCAGCACGAGGGCCCGGGGGTCCGACAGCAGCTGCCCGATGCTCGGCGCAGCGGGCACCAGCGGCGGGAACAGGTGGTGCGCTACGGCCAGGTAAAGGATCAGCAGGTTGCCGAGGACGAAGCTCGGCATGGCGTAGAAGACAAAGGACAGCGTCGTGAGTGCGTAATCGGCCGGCCTGTTGCGGCGCACCGTCTGGAAGATGCCCAGCGGTATGGCCACCACCAGCGCCAGCACGGTCGCGCAGCCGACCAGTACGAGCGTTTTCGGAAGCTTCTGGGCGATCAGCGTCGACACGGGCTCGTTGAAGGTCCACGAATGCCCGAAGTCGAGGTGCACGAGGTGATCGACCTCGAGGTAGTACTGATCCCACAGAGGCCTGCCGAAGCCTTCCTGTTGGAAGAACGATTGGATCTGGGCCGGTGTCGCCCGGTCGCCGATCACCGACTGCGCGAGTGCCTGCGGCGACTGCAGGTGGAAGAGCAGGAAGACCACCAGGGAAACGCCGAACAGTACGGCAATCGCCTGGGCGATTCTGCTGAGCAGGTACTTGACCATGGCCGTGGTTCCTTGTGATTCCCGTGGCAGTCACGCAGGTGAGCAGCCAGACGGCGGGCGGGGCGGCTGCGCTGGCGCTCCGCCGCCGTCGGTCACTCCGGAGCTGTCAGCCGCTCTTGGTCAGGTACCAGTACTCGGGCGTCAGCGACAGGACCGGATTGAGGGGCTCGACACCGCCGACGTTCTTGGCGATCTCGACCATCTCGTTGGCAGCCAGCGGTTCCCAGATCACCGGCAGCTGCTTGGCTAGGTAGTTCTCGTACTGGTCAAAGTCGGCCGGGTTGCTGGACGTTTCCGTCTTCTGGATGAGGGCGTCAGCGGTGGGGTCGCTGTAGCTCATCTTGTTGAAGCCGGCGCCCGTCGAGAAGATAAGGTCGCCAGTGGCCTCGTAGTCGGGCGAGTAGCTCCACCCGCCGCCCCAGTCGGCTAGCTCCCAGCTGCAGACTGGCCCCGACTTGCACGGAACCATCTGGCTGAGCACGGTATCGAACGCCTCCGATTTCGTCGTGACGTTGATGCCCATCTGGCTCCAGCTGGAGACGTTGCTCTGCACCGTTGTCGTGACCGCCTGATCGCCGCTGACGGACAAGATGTTGAGCTGCAGCTTGGTTCCGGGCGGGATGCCGGCCCCGCACTCGTCCGACGCCGTGCCGGCCTTCGCGCACGTATCGGTGCCTCCGGGAACCACCTTCCAGCCATGGCTCTTCAGCAGCGCCGCGCCCTTGGCCACGTCGTACGGGTACTGGTTGGTCAGTTCGCCCGAGGACACGAACGAGTTGGAGGGGTAGACCGGCACCGGGCCGTAGGTGGGAATCGCGTAGCCCTTGTCGACCTTGGAGATGATCTGGGGCTGGTCAACTCCCATCTGCAGGGCCTGGCGGATGTAGAGCTGGTGGATGAACTTGCTCGCCAGGCCGCCGTCTCCGGTGGAGTTGTAGTTTGCCCGGTCAAAGCTGATGCCCCATGCGTAGAGCGGGTCCAGGTTGTAATTCGAGGACAGGAGCGAGTTGTTGGGGCCGATCTTCTTGTACGACGAAGTCGGAGTCGTGATGTCCTGCGCCGGCACATAGCCCACCTGCGGTGCGCTCGCGCCGCCGGCCGCGAGCGCGTTGAATTCCGCCGTGTCACTGGTGTACGGCATCTCCACGAACTTCGATACGTAGGGCTTCTGCGGTCCCGAGTACGAGGTGTTCGGCACGAACGTTGCCTCGCCGCTCGAGGCGTCGAAGGCCGACAGCCGCCACGGGCCATCTACGTCCTGCCACATCGGGTTCGTCGCGTACGTTGCCAGGTCGCCAGCCATCTGCGGGCTGGACGCCGTGCCGTTGTTGTCAGTCAGGAACTTCCAGACCTTCGCGCATGCCGCCGCGGTCGCCTGCGGGCCGGTCATCGCCGAGCAGCCGCCCGAGCCCGGAGCCCCGGTCAGCGACGTGGTGTCCCACTTCAGCGGGAACGGCGTGACCTGCGACAACTCGTTGTACAGGAACCAGGTGGAGCTGAACCCCTGCTTCAGCTTCATGGTGACAGTCAGCGACGTCGGGCTCGGCGCCGAGTAGCTCACCACGTTATCGGGGAACTCACCGGGTACGTAGCCGGCGAAGTTAGCCTTCTCGGCTTCCAGCATGTTCATGAAGAAGATCACGTCCTGGGCGTCCACGGTCTGCCCGTCGGACCACTTCCAGCCTTTCAGCTTGATCGTGACCAGCGTCCCGCCGTCGGAGAACACTGGCAGGTCTGCGGTCGACAGCGCCTCATCGACCGTCGGCTGGTTGGTCTCGCCGCCGAAGAAGTACAACGGCCGGAACATCAGCGGCCAGAAGTCGAGGAAGTTGTCGTTGCCGAAGTACGGCCCAGTAGCGAATGGAAGGATCCAGTCCGGGGTCGTGGCCGGCGGCTCGGCCCAGATGATGGTGCCGCCGTGAATGGGCTTGCCGGTCGTCTGGGCCGCGCTGGTCGAACTCGCAGAACCCGATCCGGAGGCGCCGGCGCAGGCAGCCAGCGACAGCCCCGCGATGACCAGGCCGACTCCCACACAGAAGGTTTTCCTTAGTCCAAGCCGATACTTCTCCATCTCATATTCCTTTCGACCGAAGGCCACGCTGGGCGCGTCCTGGCTTCCGGACAGTGCCGGCCGAGGCGTGCCTGAGCTTGGAAAACGACCCTTCTACCGGACCACTGGCTGATCGCATGACCTGGTGCCCCTTCCGGTAGTTCCGCTTGCCTATGCAGCCGGGACCGCAGCGCCCTTGCCGAGCACCGGAACCTGCACATCGACTGTTGCCGGGTACTTGAGCCCCGTTCCCGTGTTGAAGATGACCACTTCGTCATCCGGAGAGAGCCAGCCCGAACGCCGGAGGCTCTCGGCGGCGGCAAAGCACGCTGCCCCCTCCGGGCATATGAATGCCCCTTCCGTGCGGGCCAGCCGCTGCTGGGCGTCGAGAATGCTCTCGTCGGTCACCGCCACCGCGCAGCCGGCCGTCTCGCCGACCGCCCGCAGGATGAGGAAGTCGCCCAGCGCCTTCGGTACCGTGATCCCGAAGGCGATCGTCCGCGCGTCCGGCCATGGCTCCGACGTCTCGGAGTGCGCCTCGAAGGCCCGGACGATCGGAGCGCAGCCCGTCGCCTGCACCGCGACAAGCCGCGGCAGCTTCGGGCCGATCCACCCCAGGGCCTGGCACTCCTGGAGTGCCTTATAGATTCCGATCAGGCCGACGCCGCCTCCGGTGGGGTAGAAGATCACGTCCGGCACCCGCCACCCGAGCTGCTCGAACAACTCCAGGCCCATGGTCTTCTTGCCCTCGAGCCGGTAGGGCTCCTTCAGCGTTGACACGTCTCGGTACCCGAGCCGTGACACTGCCTCGGCGACGATGGCCCCGGCATCACCGATGAGACCATCCACCAGATACAGCCGCGCACCAGACGCGGCACACTCCGCGCGGGTTATCGAGGGGGCGTCTACCGGCATCACGATGAGTGACTCCAGGCCGGCCCTGGCCGCATACGTCGCCCAGGCTGCCCCGGCGTTGCCGTTCGTGGGCATCGCGATCCGCCGAGCGCCCAGCTCCTTGGCTTTCGAGATGCCGACCGCTGCACCCCTGGCCTTGAAGGTGCCTGTCGGTAGCAGCCCTTCGTCCTTCATCTGCAGATTCCTGATGCCGAGTTCGGCGCCGAACCGGGGCAGCGGGATCAGCGGCGTCATGCCCTCGCCCAATGTCACGACGGAATCCGCCGCGAGGACCGGAAGGATCTCGTGGTAGCGCCATAGGCTCGGCGGCCGTCCGGCGATCTCGTCCGTGCCGACCTGCTTGGCGGCGATGTCGAGGTCGTAGCGCGCGAGCAGGGGGGATCCGCAGGCGCACAGGCCCTGCCAGGTGGCAGCGTCGTACACGGTCGAGCAGCGCCCGCACTCAAGCCTGTCCAGGTAGCTGTGCCGACCGTCGGCTGGCCCACTGGGCGTGGTCATCTACTCGTCCTCCGCTGCTCGTGTGTCGGTGGTTGCCGGGTCCGTCGCCCGGTCGTCGTTAGGCGGCGCGGAAGCCGCTGCGGCCCGCTCCCCCGCGCCGGTCCGGCTGTACTTCGCGATCAGGATGGCGGCACGCTCGGAGTCGGCGCGCTCCAGCTGCGCCGATGCAGCCAGATCCGTCAGCACCGACAGCAGGTGCGTCCTGGCTGCCCCCGCAGCCTCGTCGGGCTTGTGCTGCATCACCGCGCTGGCCATCAGCTGATGGTGATTCAGCCATTCCCGCGGCAGCACGCCGCTGTCCCAGGCCCGCTCCCTGACCGAGCGCATCCGGGCGTCCTCGCCCATGCGCAGCAGGCGCTCCGCGCTGTCCGCGAGGACTTTGTTCCGGCACACGCGCACCAGTGCGGTATGCACGTTCAGGTCAGTCCGGCCACGCACATCCGACCCCGCGAGCGTCAGTTCCATGCCCTCGAGCACGCGCCGCAGGTTGGGCAGCGCTGCCGCGTCCGGATCCGAGGCGGCCAGCCCCACGACGAGCGGCTCGATCTCCAGACGCGCTTCGAAGAGGTCGACCGGGTCGCACTCGTCGGCTGGCTGCAGCGGCGTGGCACCACGCGCGACCGTCGAGATCACCACCGTGCCCGATCCCCGGCGCGGCTCGATGTAGCCGGCGAACTGGAGGCAGCTGAGCGCCTCGCGAACAGTTGGCCGACTGACCCCGAACTCTTGCGACAGCTGCTGCTCGGGCGGCAGCCGGGAGCCAACCGGGAACTGGCCGGCCTCGATCGCCCGGATGACCTGGCTAGCGACCTGGGCGAATGCCGGGACGGCCTTGGTGACCAGAGCGAACTGCTCCGCGTCGGGAGTCTGCGGCCGACTGCCGAGGGACTGACCAGGACCTGCGGATCCCGCTCTCCCCGGTATTTTGTCAAGATCCTCAGCAGTCACGCCAGCCGCCGGGGCAGGAGGGATGGCTGCGATCCGTCGAAGGCCTCTTTGGCTTCCTCAACCAGCTGCGGCCGCGCCAGCAGCGCGGCCAGCATCGTCCCGAGGATGGTCGCTCCGTCGGTCACGGCACGGTCCGCGGCGGGTGAGTCCGCTGCGGCCGCGAAATCCCGGGTGTGCATAGACAGTCCAGGCGCGATGCAGATGTACGGATGAATGGCCGGCAGGATCTGGCTCACGTTGCCCATATCGCTGGAGCCGCCCGGTACCGGGTCGGCGCCCGGTTCCCGGCCGACCGCGATGAAGACTTCCCTGGCCAGATCGGCCAGCGGCGCATTGCTGTTCAGCGGCTCATACGCCGGCGCGACCTCGGCTATCTCAGTCGTCGTCCCGGTGGCGATCGCCGCCCCGCGGGCACAGTCCTCGACCGCGGTCTGCAGGCGGCCGCGCAAGTAGTCGCTGTCGGGCGACCGGACGAACACCTTCAGCCGGGACCGCTCCGGGATCACGTTGACGGCTTCACCACCCTCCGCGACGATGGCGTGCACCCGGGCGGAAGGCCGCAATTGCTGGCGGAGCAGGCCGATACTCACGAGCATCAGCGTTGCCGCGTCCAGGGCATTCAGGCCGTCGTACGGAGCCCCGGATGCGTGTGCCGCCCGGCCGGTGAACGTGACCTCAAGCGAGAGCCGGCCCAGGAGCGGGCGCTCGACTATGTCGAATCCCGCCGGGTGAATCATCACTGCCGCGGCCACTCCGGCCAGGACACCCGCGGCCATCAGCCGGGCCTTCCCTCCGCCGCCTTCCTCGCCTGGGCTGCCGACCACGACGAGCCGGCCAGAAGCGGCGCCGCGCGACTCAAGCACCTGAGCGGCGCTGACGGCCGCGCCGACGCCGGCAGCGGCGATGATGTTGTGCCCGCACGCGTGGCCGATCCCCGGCAACGCGTCATATTCGCAGAACACGGCGACGGTCGGGCCGCCAACGCCGAACTGGCGGGTGGCGAGAAAGGCCGTGTCCATTCCAGCCGCGCCCGCCGTGACCGGGAATCCTCTGGCACCGAGGAATTCCTGCAAGGCCGCGGCCGCGTGGTGCTCCTCGAACCTGAGCTCCGGCCGGCCGTGGATCGCGTGGCTCAGCGCGACTAGATCCGGGCCGACAGCTGCCGTGCGCGCCCCGATCTCGGCAGTGAGGCTGCGGATCCACTGGCGGTCGGCAGACGCGCCGTCCATTACGAAGTCGCCAATAGATCTTTTTGTCCAAACATAGGGGAACGGTAGGTCATGTCAAGTTGCCTGTCAAGCATGCAACCAGACATAAATAGGTGAGCACCGGCCGATCCAAAGGCAACACATAAAGGTGTATAACGGCGCATGCCCGCCCCTATTGGCCAACTTGGGGCGACGAGACCAGAGCACCTGGCCGGGCCAGCGGGCCCCGGCCGGTGACGGAAGGGAAAGAAAATGGGTGAGCAGAGCAAGGTAGCGCTGGTGACCGGATCGGCGCATGGCATTGGCGCGGCCATTGTCGAGGGCCTCCGGGAGGACGGGTTCACCGTGCACGGCGTCGACCTCGACAGCGTCGACGTCACGAACTCGCTGGCAGTCGCCGCGCTGATAGAGCGGATAGGCCAGGTCGACGTTCTCGTCAACAATGCCGGCGGGGTGTGCGGTCAGGCCGGCCGCCCGCTGGAGGAGGTGACCGACGACGACTGGCACACCATCGTCGACGCCAACCTGACCAGCGCGTTTATCTGCACACGCGCCGTCGCACCTGGCATGAAGCGCAAGGGGTACGGGCGGATCGTGAATATCTCCTCCGGCGCCGGGCGAAGTGCCAGCCTCACCGGCATCCAGGCCTACGCCAGCGCCAAGGCCGGGCAGATCGGATTCACCCGGCAGATGGCTCATGAACTTGGCCCGTACGGAATCACCGTCAACTGCGTCGCGCCCGGTTTCACGCTCTCGAATCCGACCACAAAGCGACAGTGGGAAGGCTACGGCGAAGAAGGACAGCGCGCCCTAGTGCAGGCCATCCCGATGCGGCGCCTGGGCCGACCCGAGGACATCGCCTACGGAGTCCGTTTCTTCGCCTCGGACCGGGCGTCGTGGGTGACAGGCCAGGTCATCTCCATCGACGGCGGGCGTCTGCTGCTCTAGCGCACCACGGCCGGGCGCCGGTGTTCCGCAGTCCCCGCCTCGTTCCTGCCAGCGTCGACCGCGTCACCTTCAACGCCCACATCCTCGAGACCGGCACCCGGTCCTACCGGCTCGGGACCAGCAAGGCCGCGGCGCTTCAGGACCCGTGATGCAGACGGCACGGTAACCGACGAGAGCGCAGACAGCACCGCGCCAGCGGCAGGCGCGAAGGCAGTGCGCACGCCGGTGTGCGACAAGCTGGGGATCGAGCAGCCACGCGACCCGGGTCAGGCTGTTCCAGCCGGGCGGTGCCTCACCTCGCTGGGCGAAGGTGACACCCGTCCTCTGGAAGGCGCGCGTAGCCTAGCTCGAAAAAAAGCCGGGCCGGACGCAATCCGGCCGCGGCCCGCTCAGCGACGGAGGATCGCCATGGAGTACCTCGTCACGATGACAACTCAGGTTCCGGACGGGACGCCGGAGCAGGCGGTCGAGGACATCCGCGCCCGCGAGGCCGCACATTCGCGTGACCTGGCCACGGAGGGTCAGCTGCTGCGGCTGTGGCACCCGCCGCTGCAGCCGGGCGAATGGCGCAGTCTCGGCCTGTTCGCCGCCAACGACGCCGGCCAGCTCCAGCAGACCCTAGCTTCGATGCCGCTGAAGATCTGGCGAACCGACCAGGTGACGCCGCTCGCGCCGCACCCCAACGACCCGGGCCCGAGCGCCCGGCTAGGCCAGTCAGGCGCCGAATTCCTGGCCACCTTCGTGGTCACGATCCCGGATGGCACGCCGCGCCAGGCCGTGGAAGACGCCGAGGCGGCCGAGGCCGCACGCGCGCGCGAACTGGCTGACCAGGGGCACCTGGAGCGGCTGTGGGCACTTCCAGGTCAGGGACGCGCTCTCGGCTTGTACCAGGCCAGGGACAGCGCGGAGATGGCAGCCATCGTAAAAGCGCTCCCGCTCGACCCGTGGATGACTACGGAACTCACACCGCTCACGCCGCACCCGAGCGATCCCGAGACCGTGAGCACCCGAGAACGGAGAAAGCCGTGACCGAAACGCAGCAGAAGGTGGCAGTCATCACGGGCGGCTCGCAGGGAATCGGCGCCGGTCTCGTCGACGCGTACCGGCAGCGAGGCTGGGCGGTGGTGGCGAACTCTCTTAGCATCAAGCCGTCGACGGACCCGGACATCCTCACGGTCGCGGGCGACGTCTCCGAGCGGGCCACCGCCGACCGGATCATGAGCCAGGCGCTTGATCGCTTCGGCCGCGTCGACACCCTGGTCAACAACGCAGGCGTCTTCGTCTCCAGGCCGTTCACCGACTACACGGCCGAGGATTACGCGCTGGTCACCGGCGTCAACCTCGCCGGATTCTTCTGGCTGACCCAGCGCGCCATCGGCCAGATGCTGAAACAGCACGGCGGCCATGTCGTCAACATCAGCGCCAGCATCGCGGCTCGCGCAGACTCCGCCGAGCCAACCGCGCTGACCGCGCTGACCAAGGGCGGCCTGGCCGCGGTCACTAAATCGCTGGCCGTCGAGTACGCTTCCCGCGGCATCCGCGTCAACGCCGTCGCGCCAGGCATCACCCGGACCCCGCTGCAGCCGCCGGAGTCATACACGCCCGAGGCGCTCGCGGGGAAATTGCCCCCGCTCGGGCGCGTGGGCCAGGTCAGTGACATCGTCGACGGCATTCTCTATCTGGAGTCAGCGCCGTATGTCACGGGGGAGATCCTGCGCATCGACGGCGGCCGGACCGCGTAATCGCCGCTCAGCTGCGGTGAACTGAGTTGAGCTGCGGCGCGCTGAAGCTGTGACCTGGTGTTATGCACGGCGGCCGTTAGCGTACCCGGGCTCGTGGTTCCCCCTCCC
>Ga0335072_10002713_pt1 | contig 27218 bp, 25 predicted proteins | sample Lox_Sample_21_FD_206725 | JGI IMG/M metagenome (GOLD analysis project Ga0335072, IMG submission 206725) | Soil microbial communities from Loxahatchee National Wildlife Refuge, Florida, United States - Lox_Sample_2.1 | ecosystem: Environmental > Terrestrial > Soil > Wetlands | place: USA...
GGAATGATGGCGGGGACGACGGGGCTCGAACCCGCGACCTCTGCCGTGACAGGGCAGCATTCTAACCAACTGAACTACGTCCCCACTGCGTTTTCAACCACTTGCCGTAAACTTCTCAATTTACTGGCTTTTCTTACTGTCTACGGTTTCGCTTGCTTCTACCATTTCTACCGGATATCACCGAATTCCGGGATTAATGGACAGTATGGACAGTAAGCCAAAGACCAATTCCCTGCCCCCTCACAAGCGACCGCAAACCACGAAACTGCCACCGTTCCATGATTGAATTGTAGCAAACAATTTCCCATTACAGTGGCTGCTCTCTTCGAACGCGCTATGCCCACCCGGCAAAAGTCTCAGCACCGATGCGACAAACGGAGCCGAGACTCTGAGAGTCTTCAAAGACCTCTACATGTTGGATTCTTGGACCTGCCGGCTGGACGCGCTGAGGCCGATTTGCATCGAGCATTGTTGCTCAAGCTCAAAGATTTCCTGATTGAGCTGGGGGCGCGATTTCTGTTTTGTTGGCTCCGAATATTCCTTAGTATGGTTACCGTATGGGAATGCTAGTGTCCTTTCCCGAGCGATGGTAACGAATGTATACACATCAGTCAGATCCGAAATGAGCACGAAAATCTCTTCGACCACCAGCCGCGGCGCCGCATATTTTCCGCTATAGCAAGGCCTTAATCGCTGATTGAATGCCTTCGGAGTCGAGACCCTGGTGCCCCATCTGTTGCCACTGGCCGCCGCTGCCTTCCATGTGCGTGCCGATGTGGTTGTACTTGCCCTTGAAACCGGCCCGCAGCAGGAAGCTGCCGAAGCGGCTACCCAAGCCTGTCTTGACGTTCCATGCTTCAACGACCAGCACGAACGGTGCAGCTGCCAGTTCCTTCATCATCTCCGCATCGACAACGTTTAAGGTTGGTTTGTTGATCAGGCCCACGTTAACGCCGCTCTCCTGCAACGTGATTACGGCATCCAGAGCCCGATAGACGGCTTCGCCAAACGCCACGACGTATCCGCCGGCCGCCTTCGCCTCGCGAACGACATAATCCTTGCCGGGCTCAAAGGGCTTGTCCTTGTAGAGCGGCTGGCCAGCGTCGTCGAGAATGTCCGGCACGGCGGCGCGCGTGGTAAAGAGGAACCGCAGCCCGAGATCGCCATAGATGCGCTTCACGCAGGCGGCGAACTGATGCTGATCGACGGGAAAGTACAGCCGCGTCGTGTCTTCGCCATGATCGGGTTTCACGCCGCCATCGGCATACATGCTGTTGATACCGAAGTGACAGGTGTTGTCGCCCATGTCGTCCACGCCGCTGTGGCTGAAGTGCGCCAGCACGTTGGAGAAGTTCAGGCGGGACATCGTGATCTCGCTGACGCACATCTCGAGGAACGCGCTAAACGTCGCAAAGATGCCCTGCTTGCCCGCGACGGAGCCGAAGCCGGCGGCAGCAGAGAAGTTGCCGCGTTCCATGATGCCGCCCCGCACGAAGATCTCTGGATACGCCTTGCGGATGTGGTGCAGGCCGCACGAACCCTCGAGGTCGTTGTCGAAGACGCGTACGCTCTCGAGCCGCTGCCCTTCCGTCATGCCTGCCAGTATTTTGTTGACAATCTTGCCGAAGTCATCACGGTTCTTGCCCACGCCCGACGATCCTTTGAAGGTCAGCGGGCTCTTGTCGGGTTTCGCGGTCTTCAGCAGTTCGACAGCTTGCGTGTACCCGCGGACCTCAAGATAGGCAACTGCCGTATCCACCTTCAGCGCCTCGTGAGAATGTGGGCTGCCCTCGGCTCCCTTGATTCCCGGCGCCATCGGCCGCTTGATCACTAGCGCATGCGGCCGGTTGTCGGCGAAGGCACGGCACAGATCGATGTATAGGGCGTCGAGATCCTCGCCCATGGTCGTCTCGGTGGTGAGGCCGTAACCGGACAAGGTTCGACTCAGATCGTAGCCGACCATATACTCCTGTGGGTGGCCGGCAATGGTCACATTGTTGTCATCGACCAGTATCTTCACGTTGAGCTGCTTGCCGACGGCGAGCCGCGCAGCCTCGGCGTTGTCTCCTTCCATCTGGCTGCCATCGGAGCCAAGCAGAATGACGGCCTTGCCGGGGTTGGCCATTGCAACGCCGTTCACGAATGCCCACATGTGACCGAGACGGCCGGAACTGAATTCTATACCCGGAGTCAGCAGCTTCTCAGGATGCCCCGGCAGGCCGCTATCGAACTCGCGATAATGCAGGAGCCGCTCTGCGGGCATGGCGCCGTTGAGAACACTCAGCAGGTACTGCGTTGCCACGCGATGGCCAGCCTCATCGTAGAAGATGGGGACGATCGGTGCACCATTCTCGATGAACGCGCGAACGATCATTACCTCCGGCACCGTGTCGTACGCTCCACCGGTATGTCCTGACAATCCGCGTGCGCCTGCAAGTGCCGTGAAAAAGACGATGGCGTCCCGGCACAATTGAATGTTCCCTCGAAGGGTTGACCTCTGTTCTTCGGAAAGAGAAGCAACCGCTGGGTCGAGCTTCAGCGACTTCAGCTTGGACAGGTCGATCGGAAATATGTCAGTGCTTATCGACATCGTTATGCTCCCGTATTTCAGAAATAAGATCGATCTTAGAAGACACGCCGCCGATGTAGTCAATACACGATCCGCCTTGTCAGGCGGCTTTGGCGACTAGGTGGAAACCTTCCTGATCTGATGTGATCGGGTTATGCCAGCCTCCGGCGACGAAATTCTATGCTCGACCTCGCTGTCGGAGTCCTGGCCGCCATAGAAGCTAATGCTTGAGAGAGCCGCGCGATGCAGATACTCGGTTGTGAAGTCGGGGCCGAGATATGCACCATGGCCGAAGATCGAGCCATATTCCATCAGGCCATTCCTCAAGAACACCTGCTGCCCCCCATGATATCGGCGCGGGTGAACAGAACCGTGCCATTCGCGTCCTTGACGACCTGAGGAATGGGCGGTTCGTCATTATAGGTGTAGTAGGTGAGCACACCCATGATGAAAAACCCGATGATCAGGACGATGGCTGCTGCTTGAATCCAGCCGCTAGATACTATCAGCGGACGCTTTTCGACGGTGTTCATAGGCCGCTCCTTCCACAACTATTAGGTGGCCCCGGGCCACTTGTGCCCCAGCCTCCATCGCGAATTGCGGCGACGCACCGCAAATGGTTCCTCGCGGTGCGCGTCGCATGCCATACGGCGGAGTCTCATCAAGCCGCTCGACTGTTTGCCGTGTTCGGGGTTACTTCCTTCAGTTCGCCGGTCGATAAGTCGTAAACGAATCCACGAATCACTACGTCGGAGGGAATCCACGGGTGCGATCTGAGCTTCAGCACCTGTTTCTGTGTCGTCAGATTTACGTCGGTATAGCAGTGGAACCTATCGGGAGATACCGCCCACACGCCACATTGTGTGTGAAGGTGGTTCTCGAACTCTTCTTCTGAAAACAGGGTCATTCCGCAGCCGGTGTGCCCGACGATCATGACCTCTCGCACCTTAAGAACATGAATTGAAAACATAAGAGACCGCACAACATCGTCCGTTGCTGCGGTTCCGACGTTCCGGATCACATCGGCATCGGCGGGCTTAATGTCGAACCATTCGAGCAGTTGGTTCAAGCGGGGGTCCATGCAGGTGAGGATTGCGATCTTTGGGGCCGGCTTGTTTGCCAGTGAAGGATCATGATGCACAGCACTCTTGCGGTTTGCGGCAATCGCGTGTTCGATCAAGCTCATTTCGATTCTCCTAAATCGCGCCGCAAATCCGGGATTCGGCTTGCATAACGCGTCATGTGATGTTGTTTATGCGGAGCCAGCTCTCTGGTACGGTCTCCGCGGTCTGTTGTTAAAACTCCAGAGAGGATCAAGTCTCAAGATCGTTGCCAGCGGGTCACGCGACCTTAGTCGCGAAGCCCATGTGGTGATTAAGCCAGAGCAACAGAATTTCAACAATTGGACGAAGGTATTGATCGATACTTTCGTATGATCGACCTCCCCGGCGTTGTAATTACCGCTCGTCATTCCGTCCGGTTCGGATGATTCCGAACATCTTGAGGAATGGAGAATGCGAACGTTGTATTCGGGCTGACATTTCGAAACGCTTACAAGCGCTCACAATTGCCGTCGCTCAATGATTGGAAGGCATGTCGATCCCAGGTGTCCAGGTCTCCGACAGAGATATTCATTTAGGACAGCCAGCGCACATCTGACCCAAGGAGGATCAGCTCATGATAGACACTAGGATCGTCGAACCGCTCGAGGATGGGGTAAACGGCAATTCGTGCCTTGCGCCTCATTACGTTTCTCTCATCCTTCTCTTCAAAGCTTCAAAGTAGAATTGCATGCAAATCTCCTAACCGCTGTGTTCGTTGGCGCACCCAATGCTTTCGGAACAGATATACAAATACGAGTGAGCCAGAACATTTAAGGAACCTCTGATCAAACTGCCTGATCGCATTCTGCGCGGATAAAGTTGTAGCTGGAGGTGATTGGCGGATGCGGCAGGAGACTCTGGCGGCGCAAGCAGGCTTTGAGAAGTATGCAAGGAAATCACGGCGGGAGTTATTTCTGGAGGAGATGGAACAGGTGGTGCCGTGGGCGCAACTGGAGGGGCTGGTAGAGCCGCACTATCCGAAGGGTGAGAACGGACGGCCACCGGTAGGGCGGGGGATCATGCTGCGCATTTACTTTGTGCAGCAGTGGTTCAACCTGAGTGATCCTGGGGCGGAAGAAGCGTTGTACGAGTCGCCGGCTCTTCGGCGCTTTACCGGGGTGGATATGGGCCGTGCGGCGGCACCAGATGAGACGACCATCTGCAAGTTCCGGCATTTGCTGGAAGAGCATGATTTGGGCGGGGCTATGTTGGAGGCGGTAAATCTGCATCTCGCGGCGCGGGGCATCCGCATCACCACGGGCACGATTGTGGATGCAACCATCGTGCATGCACCCTCCTCGACCAAGAACCAGAAGCAGGAGCGTGACCCGGAGATGCACCAGACACGGAAGGGGAAGCAGTGGTACTTCGGGTTGAAAGCGCACATCGGCGTAGACAGCAAAGAAGGCATTGTGCACTCGGTATGCACCACCGCCGCCAACGTGGCCGATAAGCACATGCTGCCCGACCTGCTGCATGGGGAGGAGCGCAAGGTGTGGGGCGACGGGGCGTATCAGGGACAGGGCGAAGTGATCCGCCAGTTGGCGCCGCGGGCCCAGGATATGACCTGTCGCCGAACGAAGTATAAGCACTTTGTGGACGAGTTGGAGCGCCGGAAGAACCGCACCAAGGCACGGGTAAGAGCGCGGGTCGAACATCCTTTCCGCATCCTGAAGCGTGTCTTTGGATTCGACAAGGTGAGATACCGGGGTTTGAAGAAGAACCACAACCGACTGTGCACCTGCTTCGCGCTGGGCAACCTGTATCTGCACCGCAAACGGCTGGCCTCGCTGGGGGCGTAGTGTCTGGGAAATCCACGTACAGCGCTCGCTCGGATGAAATTCTGAGAAACCTGGGACACATTCTCCGGCCGCTAGCACTCCCCAGCGCTCTTGCATCATCCATGCCCGTCAAATTGCTAGGTTGCTCAGAGGTTCCTTAAGCCAAGTCCATTGGACGAAAGTATCTGTTGATACCTCGTATCGTTCGGCAAATCCAACTTGAGGCTTGGAATTCGCGGCTCTTAACTCGCATTGCGACAAAGACGCAATAGATTCGAAAGTATGGCAATAAGATTGCCTAATCGCGCGGCCCATTTTGTTTCGGCTAGATGGTGCCAGCTTTCTGTCGCCGTAGTTTATGTCACACGTCCGACATTTCTGATCCAAGATCTAAAGTTCTTGTGGTTCCCTCTCTCTCTCTTTCCCCCCGGAGCGCCTCTTTCTGACGATCCGAAGCCGTGGCCCAAATTATCTCGACACTCACCAAGGAGCTGCACGCATTCCATGCTGATCGCATCGCGGTACGGTTCGCCCATGAATAGCACGATGACACAAGGAGCTGGTTGCGCACCCGCGGGAATGAGATTTGGGTGTTCGACGAACGGGGATCGATGTATGCACCGCCCGCGAGCATCAATGAATTGCCTCTCAAAGAAGTCGACGGAGATTTCATTGGTCTTTGGGAAGACGGCCTGACGACCATGCGGGAATGAGCGACCTGGGCACTAGCTCTCCGGAAGGACGCCCAATGAGCCTGGATCAGAGATCCAATTCGACAGGCGTCAGCGGAGATGAGCAACAGATCAGAACGTTCCCTTCGGCAGGGGGGTCAAGTGGCTCAGGGGCGTAGGCAATCTTTCCATCAATCAACCCGGATTCGCACCTGTGGCAGACACCCGTCCGACAGGCCCATCTGACAGGGACATCGCAAGCCTCTGCGAATTCGAGGAGGCTTCCATACTGTGAACTCCAGGGAACTGTAAGACCGCTGCGCGTGAAAGAAATCATCGGGCCGGTGCCTGCGCTTCCGACAGGTGGATGCGGGGACGCGGAAGCGCTGCTTGCGATTCCCGGCGTGCTGGAAGATTCAGCGCCGAATCTTTCGGAGTGGATGCTGGAATCAGGGACTCCCCAGGACTTCAACTCCGCCGTAAAGTCAGTAAGAAAAGCGGCTGGTCCACAGAGATAGAAGTCCGCCTCTTTCGGTATTTGAAACTGTTGCAGTAACGAGACGGTCAGATGTCCCGAGGCATCGTAGTCCCGGCCTTGCCGATCAGCATCCTCTGGTTTGCTGTAGACGACGAGTGCATGGCCGCGCGGAAGGCCATTGAGCGAGGCCCGCGCTTCCGCCGCAAATGGGTGTTCCCTGCCGTTGCGCGTGCCGTAACACCACCAGACTTCTCGCGTTGAAGCTGCGCCGGCAGCCGCGAGCGAATGAAGCATGGCCAGCACCGGCGTCGCCCCAATCCCGGCACTCAGCAGGACAACGGGCTTGTTGCCCGGAGCAAGCGTGAAGCTGCCCCGCGGAGCGCTCACCTGAAGCAGATCTCCCTGTCGAATGGAGTCATGAAAGTATCGGCTCCCCACGCCGGTGGAACGCTTCACGCTAACGCGGTATGTTCCCGCACCCGGTGATCCCGACATCGAGTAGCTTCGCAGGATTGGCGGTGAGCCCACATCCATTTGGAGCTTGAAGACCAGGAATTGACCGGGAAGAGGCTCCGGCAATGGGCTTCGGTCCTCCGACTCGAGAACAAAGGAGAGCACGTCAACGCTCTCGCGCTCTACCGCCGCAACCCGCAGCGACCGAAAGCCCGGCCACGCAGGCGGCGGCGTCGAAGATGAGTTTAGTCCCGCATTTCCACCCTGCTTATGCTCCTCCTCGGCAGCGACCAGTGCTGCGAACGACCCCTTCCAACCGGCGCTGAGTGCCGGAATCAGCAGAGCGCGTTGCAGCCGATCCAGCGAGTGGCCGGGCAAGTAAAGCAGTCCGTCAATTTCCTGGACAGTGACGCGCTCCGGACCGTCGGCAACCTTCACGATCTCGTCGCCCGCGCCGATCTCCCCTTCTTCAAGGACGCGGAAATAAAAGCCTGGACGCTTATGCGATACGAGAAGCGCAGCCATCTGCGGATTGTTCATCCGTATACCGACCCGGTAGCAGGTGACGCGCGGCTGCGTGACTTCAAACAGCGCGCCGCCGATCCGGTAGCGATCTCCGATGCAGACCTCGTCATCGCCGAGACCATCGACTGTGAGATTCTCGCCAAACTGGCCGTACTCGAAGTCGTGACGCTGAAGGTACGTCTCCCAGTAGCGGTAGGAGTCGAGCTGATAGACCATCACGGCGCGGTGCTCTCCACCGTGACCGGCGAGATCGCCCTGACCATCGCCGTCAAGATTGAGCCGGCGCGCCATCACCCTGCCGGCTACGGGCCGCTTCCACACGCCGGTGTGGACTACCTTGCCCTGCCATTCGATATCGACCGGAAGGCCGACGTTAACCGAGACGAGCAAGCTCACGCTACACTTTCCTTCCGATTGGCGCTGTTGGTTGCATGTTGATTAATTTTGGGGAACAACACCCGGTGTACCCGTTTTCGCAGCTTCGAACTGTTGGACGCACTCAACGAGCATCGTAGCCGTACAAGACTCCCCCATCTCGGTATTGAACATAGCGTGGTACAGGTGAGGTTCCGGCCATTTCAGCCCAAGATACTGCTGGACGAACGCAGCTCGGGCTTTGTCCGTTGTGTCGACCAGTTCGATTGCCTTGTCCTGAGTTTCACCTCTGGCGATCAGCCTGCGGATCTTATGATCGCGAGATGCATAGAGAAATACATGGAAGACATCGTTGCGATCGCGCAGGAAAAACTGCGAACCTCGTCCGACAATCACAGAAGGGCCGCTGGAAAGCGCTGTCTTGACGGCTGTTTCTGAAACAGCCGCGATGCGGCGCGCATCGAGCAAGTGCAGCCGGTTGGTGGGCGGCAAGCCTCCCTCAAACCCGCCCCGAAGAAAGTCCTGGAAAAGCCTGTATACGAGTGGATCAGATCGCCATTCTCTCCGCTCGACCGCCTCTGGCGTACTTTCGGTCAGTCGCGCGATTTCCTGCGTCAACCGTTCGTCCCACAGGCTCCATCCAAGGCGACTGGCGACTAAACTGGCAATTTCGGATGCTCCGCAGCCGAACTCGCGCTCAATTGTTATGGCGTGAATCATTGCGTTTACTCCTCAGCCCACCGCGACATCGCCGCCCGCTCCGGGGTCATTTTTCTTTAAGAAAAACGCAAGAACAAACATGACGGAACAGAGCGCTCCCAGGACCCAGAAGATGTCCATGTAGGACAGTGCGCCGCCTTGCCGATGCACCAATTCGTAGAACCTCGCAATTGCCTGGTCGCGGGCGTCCCCGGCCCGAAGCCCAGAGTGTGCGATTTTTGAGGTCAGTGTATGCAGTGCCGAACGATATGCGGGCGAATCGGGCGTGATGTGGCCGACGAGGATTTGCTGGTGATACTGAGCCCGCCGGGTAATCATCGTCGTCACGACGGAAGTTCCGATGCTGCCGCCGATATTACGCATGAAATTGATCATGCCGGAGACGCTATTGCCTTTCTCCGGTGGAACTCCGATGTAACCCGCTGCCGTGATCGGGACAAATAGAAATCCGATGCCTACGACCTGGGCGACGCGCAGCCACATCGCAAAGCGGAAGCTGACGAACAAATCAATCTGGTGTGCGCAATAAAACAGTCCAATGGCAAGGCAGAGCCATCCGGTCGCGATCAACCACCTGGCTTGAATCTTTGATGTAAGCCGGCCGACGATGGGCATCATCACCAGCAAGACCACTCCGCCGCCAGACAGGACGAGACCGGCAAGCTCTGCGGTGTAGCCCATCAGCGTCTGTAGGAATTCCGGAATCAGGACCAGGGTGCTGAAGAGCATGAAGCCCATCATGAACATCATCAAGTTCGCTGTCGCGAAGTTGAAGCTCTTGAACATGCGGACATCGATGATCGGATCTTTGCGGAACCACTCCCAGATAACCAGCGAGATAAGACAGACCGATGCGGTTATCACCAAAGTGGTGATGAAATGCGAGCCGAACCAATCGTCTTCCTGTCCCTTGTCCAGAAGAATCTGCAGCGAACCCACGCCCAGCGTCAGCATGGATATTCCAATGTAGTCCACCCGGATACCGCCTCTTTTTATGCGACGGAGGAACGGCGGATCTTCGACCAGGGTGTGCGTCAAGTAAAGGGCGAGAAGGACCACGGGCAGCGTGATGAAGAATATCCAGCGCCAGGAATAGTTGTCAGTAATCCAGCCTCCCAGCATCGGGCCGACGGTAGGGGCGAGAACTGCGGTGATGCCGTAAACGGCAAACGCTGATCCGCGCTGCTCCGGAGGAAAAGTATCGTTGAGAATGGCCTGCGCCATCGGTTGCAGTCCGCCGCCCCCGACGCCTTGCACAGCTCGAAACAACAGCAATAGCGGCAAGCTGGGAGCCAACCCGCAAAGCAGTGAACTCACAGTGAAAATGGCAAGCGACATCATGAAGTACCGCTTGCGGCCGATCAACTCCGCGAGCCATCCGCTGATAGGTAAGACGATAGCGTTCGCAGCCAGATATGAGGTGAGTACCCACGTACTATCGTCGTAGCTCGCTCCCAGACCTCCGGCGATGTACGGCAGTGCAACGTTGGCAACGCTCGTGTCCAGTACTTCGATAAAGGCCGCCATCGACACGGTGGCGGCAATCGCCCAGGGATTTACTTTGGGGCGCCACACGACCTGCTCGGACGGAAGAGACAGCGCTGTGGCGCTCATCGCAAGTACACTTTCGCTTCAACGTTCATGCCGGGCCGAAGCTGGTGGTCACGATTCTCGCCCGGCTCTAGAACGATCTTGACCGGGACTCGCTGGACGATCTTTACGTAGTTGCCGGTTGCATTTTCGGGCGGCAACAAGCTGAAGATGGGGCCGGTTCCTCCCGCGATGCTGTCGACATGACCGTGGTAGGTGCGGCCGTTCGAGTCGAGCTCAATACTCGCTTTCTGGCCCACGCGCATGTGTTTGAGTTGAGTCTCCTTAAAATTTGCGGTGATCCACACCTGATCCAGGGGAACTACGGTGAGCAACTGCTCGCCGGGGTCGACGTTCAATCCGACGACAACCTTTTTCGTGACCTCTCCGGCGACGGGAGCGAATATTCTGGTGTATCCCAGATTCAACTGCGCTTGCTCGACGGCGGCCCTCTTCTGCTGTGCGTCTGCCATCGCCGAAGCGGCTTTGGCCCGCGTTGAGGCAACACGTTGCGGCCCGGCCTGGGCGTCTTCGTAGTGGGCTTCAGCCTCGGTGAGGCGGCTGTGCGCTTCGACAACGGCTTGTTGCGCTGCGGCCTCGTCTGCCTCTGCCGCGGCTACGGCGGCGGCATCAGTCGCTGCGGCGGCATAAGCATGGTCGTAGATCTGCTTCGGTACTTCTTCTTTCGCGAGCAGTAGGTGATAGCGGTTGACGTCATCCTGAGCCTTTACGTTTTCCGCCTGCGCTTCTAAAACGCGGGCGTGAGCCGCGGCCGTCTGCTTTTCTGCTGCCTGAATCGCTGCTTCAGCGTTCTTGATATCCGAGAAAGTAGATTTCAATTGGCTTGAAGTGTCGACGGAAGACACCGGCACATCAATATTCGAACTCTTCGCCGCCGCTACTGAAGTGTCGAGCGCTGCCTGGGCTCTTGCCAATGCGACTTCATAGTCTTTTGGATCGATTTCCACCAGCGTGAAACCTTGATCGACCCATTGGTTGTCCTCGACGTTGACCTTCTGGACATATCCAGAGATACGAGCGCTGACGGGGTAAAGATGGACGTCCACCTGCGCATCGTCGGTGGATTCGAAGCCAGAAAGATAGTGCCAGAAGAAAGCTCCAGCGACGGCCAGAACAACGAACGCACCTAGAAATATCCAACGTTTGTGAGAGCGCCGCTTCGGATAAGCCGAAGTTAGCGGGTCATGTACGCCGGTATTCTCCACTGGCGTGTTTGGCGCTGACGGTGCCGCTTGCGGTGGATTTGCTGCTTGACGTTCGTCTGCCATATTCAATTTCCCCTCAAGTACTCTGCGTATCGGGATTCGGCGACGCCGGTCGATCTGGCCAGAGATATTTTTGAAAGGTTGTAACTGTAAAGACTGGCGATATACGCGTCACTCGCGATGGCCAGCGCGTCCTGCGCTTGAACGACTTCAATGTTGTCCGTGACCCCTGAAGCGAAGCGATCGCGAGATTGTTCCAGGTTCCGGGTGGCCAGCGTCACCGCGCTTTTCTCGACAGACACTTCCTGCGACGCGGCATCCAGATCGAGATAAGCGTCGCGAACCTCCTGGTCGATCTTGGCGCGTAAGTCTTCCAGCCGTTGTCTTTCGCCCGCCAGCGAGGCGTCGGCCCGGAGAACATCTCCGTGTACTCTTCCGCCCTGAAAAACGGGAATGCGAAGCGTGGCAGCTGCATCCACCGTGCCATGCGACGAGCCCGGGTTGACTCCGGAGAGACCATAGTCGGTTTCTACGCCGAGCGATGGATATCGTTCGGCGGAAGCGGCTTTTTTCGCGAGCTCAGCGGACCGGACCCGATTCACCTGACTCTCAAAATCAGAACGAACCTTGTAGGCGCTTTGGATCGCCTCATCGAGGCTCGAGGGCGTCAGCTCCTGGTAAGGGATCCGGGTGGTTATCTCGAACTTTTGACCCAGAGGAAGTCCGATAGCTCGCGCCAAAACCAATTTCTGCTTCGCTAAATTATTTTGCGCAACAATCAGTTTCTGTTCGCGTAATTGCAGTTGCACCTGTGAACGCAGAACGTCCACGGCGGAGGCAAGGCCCGCAATCTTCTGGTCGGATGCCTGCTGAAAAAGTGCCTTGGCCGTGTCCCGTTGCGATGTGGCTGACTCAACTTCCGACTGGTCGGCGATGACCAGTAAATAGTTGGCGACAATCACAAGCACGACAATCTCACGAGCATCTTTGGAGCTGAACTCTGCTGACTTGAGCTGCGCGTTTGAAGATCGCACCCGCTCGATGGATCCCCAATCAAAAGCAGATTGGGTGAGATACGCCCGCGAGTCGAAATACCCGAATGGACCAATGATCGGTGGTTCTCCAGGAATAGACAGACCGAAGGCCGCCTTTACATTGATTTGATGAACTCCGAAACCCGTATCGGTGACAACATTAGGAAGCAGCTCACTCAGCGCTTGCCAGCGCTGTCCTCGCGCGTCGGTAACCACATCCGTGGCCAGAACTCCTCCGAGATTTTGCTTGAGTCCCAGGGCGACGGCGTCCTGCAGGGAAAGCGCTACCGGCGTTGTGCTGAGTTTCCCCCCAGGAACTCCTCCGAGGTACGGATTCTGCGACAGGGTTTGATAGTTACTCTGCCCGGCTTGAACGGCGGTCCTTGGCGCTCCTGTTATGTCGGCCAGAGCAATCGGGTTGTATGGCGCCGGCGTAGCTGGCGGGTCGTATTGTGCAAGGGCCCCAACTCCGCCAAGAAGGACAGGGCTAAGCAGGAGTGGCTTCCAGAGTCTGCACCGCATGCCGGATTCCTTGCTAGAGAAATGTCGGTTCTTCCTTTACTCTGTCGCGGTTTTATTCATTTCAGACCGAATCTTCGGAAGTTCCGTAAAAGAAGGGGCATCACACATCGCCGCCGCTTTCTTGGAGGATCACACCAGAAGAGTGAAAGGAAATATATTGAACTTTGGTATTGATACATACCTAGGTATCGGTCGATACTTTCGTCCAATGTCTTCGCTTCTGCGCTTCAGGCTTAATTACTGCAGTTAACGCGAGTCTGATTCAGAAAATGCGTAGGACCAGATTCATGTTCATCGCGATTCCAGTTGTACATCGGAAACGCTTTGCCGAATTCCGCTAGCGCGCTGTTCTAGGGTGGGCATCTTCCTGAAATATCTAGCCGTCACGAAGCCACCAACTCAAACAAACAGGAAATAGGAGGACTCATGACAACCGCAGCCGCAGTAGCAACCATGAAGGCCGCCCGGGTGACCGCTGCTGGAGCCGGTCTTCGAATCGTTGAGCTGGAGGTTCCCGATCCAGGCCCGGGACAGGTGCGCATCAAGGTTAAGGCATGTGGTGTGTGCCACAGCGATGCGATCATCGCCGAAGGCCTCCGGCCAGGAATCGCTTATCCGCGCGTTCCGGGTCATGAAGTGGCCGGTGTGGTAGATACCCTCGGGACTGGGGTGACTGAATGGCGAGAAGGCCAGCGCGTTGGCGTTGGCTGGCATGGCGGCCACGACGGCACCTGCCGCGAGTGCCGGCGCGGAGATTTTCGACTCTGTCGCAACGAGAAGAATCCCGGACTCAGTTATGACGGCGGCTACGCGGAGTACATGCTGGCTCCGGTCGAAGCATTAGTTTCGATTCCGGACAGCCTTAGCGATATCGATGCAGCGCCACTGGTGTGCGCTGGAGTTAACACCTTCAACGCCCTGCGGCGTTCGGGCGCAATGCCCGGCGACCTGGTCGCGGTGCAAGGGATCGGTGGGCTCGGCCACCTCGGGATTCAATTCGCCAACAAGTTTGGTTACATGGTGGCTGCGGTCGGGCGCGGCTCGCAAATTGAATCGCTGGCAATGGAACTCGGCGCAGACGTGTATATCGACACCAAAGTGAAGAACGCAACCGAGGAGCTACAGAAGCTAGGCGGCGCAAGAGTCATTATCGCGACTGCGCCGAACTCCAAGGCAATGACCGAACTGATTGGCGGTTTAGGTCCGAACGGCAAGCTTCTCCTGATCGGCGTAGCCTCTGATCCTATCGAGTTTGCTCCTACTCAGCTCATCAGAGGCGGAAAGACTATTCAGGGATGGGCAGGGGTAAACCCGGCGGATACCGATGACACGCTTCACTTTGCCGAACTGCGCGGGGTGCGCGCCATGATCGAAACCTATCCTCTGGAAAAGGCTGCCGAAGCATATGCCCGCATGATGAGCGGCAACGCAGAGTTTCGCGTTGTGTTGACGATGTGAATGAAGATTTTTCCCGTGCGCCGCCTGTGTCTACACCTCGTTAAGGCAAGTCAGTCATGCAAAAGCAAATCGCCGCAGCCCGTGGAACGAGACCATCAGACCGGCATCAAGGACGCGCAAATGTGGCGCTAGGATATCTTGTAACCCATGCGGACCTTTCATCGACTAGCTCCTCATCAAGTTAACCTTGGTCATGCTGTCAAATTACTCTGACCGTGTGAATCCCATTGGAAACCTCTGGCGGCATGTGCCTGGTCCAGCCGCGCGCGCGCCCGGGAAAGCCTGGATTTCACAGCGGCTTCGGATATTTGAAGTGCCTCAGCGATCTCCCTAACTGAACAGTTACCCATCATCCGCATCTCAATGGCCTGACGCAGCCGAGGCTGAAGCTTTCTGATGGATCGAAGCATACGAGCGTACCGTTGACGGTGAACGCAGATGTGCTCGGGGCTTGGAGCAGTATCTTTGAATTCGAAACCGCGAAGCTCTTCTTCTGTTTCACTTGGACAGTCGAAAGATACCTCAGAGCGGATACGGCGTCTGCGAAGGATCATCAGCGCAGAGTTAATCGCAATCCTGGTAACCCAGGAATGGAAACTCGCTCTTTCTTCGAAGGCGTGCAACGCCAGGTATGCTCGCAGAAACGTATCCTGCAAAGCGTCCTCAGCGTCTTCCCGGTTCTTGGTAATGGTCAGGAGTTTTCGATAGACTCGCTGCGCGTAGATTTCCCTGAGTTCTGCGAATGCCGCGGCAGATCCCGATCGTGCAGCCGCGACTAATTGTCTACTTCTTAACGGCTCAATGTCGCGCGAAGCGACTTCAATTGCACATTCTTCATCGGTGATCATGGCTGTCTCTTTTCAGGGCGGAAAGGGCCGAGTGCCTTGCTTAGCTCCGTTCCGTATCGTGCTTATCTCTGGGCTCCCGCTGCCGCAAGGCCGAGCAACCCGACGTGGTATCCGAGCCGGGTTTCAACATCGCCGGGCGCGTGAAAGCCTCGCTCGAGCAGAGTACGAAGTCTTTCTTGGGCCGCAGGTCGCCCGATTGAAGCCGTGAACGCCTCCCACTCTGGCGCAATCTCTGCGTCCGGGGGCAGACTATTCAAGTCAACCAACCGCTTCGTTTCCGCAATTGCCTGTTTGTCAAAAGACGAGATCCTTTCGGCGAGGGCATCAACAAACGCGTCCAGTTGGTTGTCAGGCAGTGAACGGTTGACATAGCCATACAACTCAGCCATGTCGCCGTTGAGGTCGTCCGCGCCTAACAACACTTCCAATGCCCTCCCGCGACCGATCAATCGTGGTAGTCGTGCCATAGGCCCGCCCCCCGGGACCAAACCCGCCCCAACCTCCCATTGCGAGAGAATCGCTTTTTCGCGGCTGGCAAAGCGCATATCGCTGGCGAGAGCGAGTTCGCTACCGACGCCGGTTGCACGCCCGCGTATGGATGCAATCGAAACAACGGACGCACGACTCAACCTGGCGAGCATGTCAGGCAGAGCCTGCAGGCCAGTCCGTCCCACGGGGAACCTAGCCGACTCCTCCGGCTTTGCTAGGAAGTCGTAGTGGGTTAGAAAAAAACCCTCCACAGCGCTGTCAAAGACAACCACGCGAACTCGATCATCGGTTTCGAGCCTCGACACGACTTCTTCCATCTGTGGAATATGTGCGGGACCGAATATGTTGAGCGGCGGGAGGTCGAACGTGACCCGCCAATATGCATCGGAATGCCCGATCAGACGTATTTCCCCTTCGTTGCTTGTGCCGATCATCTTTCCCTCCTGTGCTCGATTGAGCCTGATGCGCGAAGTAAAGACAATTGGACGATAGTATTGGGGATACTTTGGTATATGCGGGCGAGCTCTTCGATATATCGTCAACTTTGTGGCCTGCAGAGAACATTGAAGACACTGACCGCGGTGCGTCACTTCAGGCGACACCCGCCATAAACTCAAATTGGCCACTCTTCGCTCAACTAATACGAAAATATGTATTCAATAACCGCCGCAGGGGCTACAGACCTAATGTGGGGCAGGCTGGGGAGAGAACACTACACCGTCCTTCTTCAAGATCTTCAGTCAACACCAGAGGCCGTTCCCTGGGCCTTGGCGATTGCACCGGCGGACCAATTTCCAATTGGCTTTCCGACACCGGTGTCAAGCGTGAAGTTCAATCGAGTTCGCCGTTCAAGATCAGTCGCCAGGTCCAACAACGAAGCACACAAGCGCATCTCCGTATACCTCTGCTGGTCTTTCCCGTCTCTTGATTTCTCTTCCTCGATTGATATTTTCGCGCGGACTTCCTCAGTACGAGCATTCCACGACGAGAGTTCTTCGGCTGATCCTCGTTCAATTGCATTCGCCAATCCATGAAGCACACCGGAGGCTCTCTCTTCCACCTCCCGGATAAGCACGTCTTCTAGCTCGGCCACCGCCAGGTTTCTATACTGCAGAAGTCCCGTCTTCACGAGCAGGAACGCGCGCAACTCCGGCAAGAGCGTTAAAATGCTCCGGTTTACGAGGCTTTCTTGCGGCCTTTTCGGGAAAGACTCAAAGGCGTACAAATCAGCAAGGTCTCGCAGCTTGTCGAAATCCCGGTTGATTTTCGAACTCTCCTCAGTCAACCGCTGATTCTCCTCTGGAGAAGACCCACCCGAGACCCCCTTGAAGTTCGCTACGTTGCGCAGCGTTCCCAGAAGTAGACCGCGGACAGATGCACTGGAAGTATGCGCCCAGAGATGGTCAAAAACGAGCCACATTGCTACGATGCCCAACACGACGCCCAGAACTGCGTCGCGAGAGGGCACAAGGGAGGTATTGATGGTGAACCTGTTAAGATTCACCAGACTGTAGGACAGAACAATCTGAAACCCGAGGAATGCTATCCGTGGACCGGAGGTCGCTACCCAGGAACCAATCCAAACGACCGACGCGAATAACAGAGCGAACTCCCCAATAGTGTTTAGCTGAGGAAGAATGAACACCTCGGTTCCTAATCCGAAAACACCCGCCCCCACAAAGAATCCGGCAAATCGGAGGCTTTGTCTCTGCCGCCCTGCGCCTGTCAATCGACGAGCAGTAAGGGCACACGTTAAGAGCGACGAAACAAGACCCGTCCAACCTGTACTCATATAGAACAGATAGCAAAGAAGAGCGGAGAGCGTACCACGCACGGCAAACTTGGTATGCTCTGTATTTCGAAGGGCGTCGGCAACAAACTCACTGATCGACTTGGTTGGAGCTGCCGTGGGCGAGCGCCAGTGGATACGAAAATTCTCGCTGCAAAAGCTCTGAGCGATTAGAGCCGTCGTGCGTTCAATTTCTATCAATATCGGATTTAATGCGTAACTTGAAAAAGGAAGATCGATCCATTCCGGACATTCCATGCGCGCGAGGCTGGAACGAACCGAACCTAGAATTCGCGCAATCTCTCGACAACGTTGCTGGTCATCGAAAGACAAGATTGGGGCAGATTCCGCAAGAGTCGAACCCAGCTCTATGAGCTGCCTTGTGAGAGCGATCACCGTCGCCAGCAAATCGCGAAGGCCTGCGTCATAGCTGGAAGTTGCGAGAAGCAGGCATAAATCGTCTACACCTTTCGCGGCGGAACGAGCCAGCTGAATCGTCATCGTTGAGGAGGGAAACTCTGCCGCAGAGGCTTCACTCAAGAGCGTTTCTATTAGATTCAAGCGGCGCGAGATTCCCTCGAGCACTGCATCCGGAGGATTCTTCTTCGAGAATACGGTTTCAATTAGGACGGTAACAATACACCCTATAAGAATCGAGAGCAGGGTGTAGAGCGTAAGTTCCACACGTGCTTCAGCGGAGGTTGGATAGTCCCATAACCGGATTGCAATCGCGAGCACCGCGCTGAGAGTGAGAGACGCGCTCGCAAAGTTCAAGCTGCTGATTGTGTAGAATGCAGCGAAGAGGCTTGCCATCACCCACATCACATGAAGAAAAGGTGAGCCGGCCGTCAACATCCCACCAACAATTACTTCAGCAGTTGCGATTGAACAAGCAAGGCCGATCTGAAATGCAGTTTTCCGGGTAGCTTTTAGATTTTCGCGTGAAATCAATATTGGGAAGCTGGCGCCCAATACCGCGCCGGGAAGGCGAAAAATCTCGGCCAGTAACATTACACTCGTGCAAGCGAGGACGATTCTTCCCACTAACGCGAAGCGGCCCGGGTACCACGCAAGTTCGGCGCGCAGCATTTCGATAAGATTCCCAACCGTCGACTTGGACCTGCCATACGCTGTCATGGCTAGCCTCAGTGATCCCGGTGGGGAGGCCGCATCACGACAACTGCGACCTGGCCAACACGAAATGTCGCTGGAGGCGGGTCAATGATCTTGATACGTACCGGGTATCGTGACGCCAGACGCACCCAATTCAGCGTACGCTGTACGTCCGGTAATCCCTCCGATAGCTTTCCCACTACGTCCGGATCAGGTGTGACTCCAAAGCCCGCGCTCTCGACGACGCCACGATATTTTGCGGCCGTATCGGACATGAGGAACACGTCGACGGGCGTTCCGGGCCGGGTATGGGAAATTTGGGATTCTCTAAAATTTGCAAGCACCCACCAAGTTCTATTGTCAATGAGGGTGAACAATTGCTGGCCCGCCTTTACATATTGCCCCTCGGATGTGGTGAGGTTAGTAACGCGGGCATCGAATGGAGCCACAACGCTGCATTGCTCATAGTTGTAACGCGCTAGTCGAACCGCTGCAGCCCTTTGGTCGCGCTGCGCAAGCAGTGGCGCCAGAACCAGAACCGAGTGTGCCGATTCTTTGACCTGGGCTTGGCTCTGTGAAATCTGTGCCATGGCTTGCTGCTTCTGAGCAGAAGCAGCAAGTAAACTAGCCTTTGCCAGCTGCAATTGAGACTTCGCCTGGTCCACCGCCGCCGTCTTCGCGTCGGCTGTGGTTCGAGCTTTATGAACGTCATCTTCGGTCACGAAGCCCTTGGCAAGGAGCGGCTCGACACGATGAAAGTTGCCGATGGCGTAACTTTCGTCGGCCTGCGCTTGCTTAAGTGCAGCTTCCGATCGCGTAATCGCCGCTTCTGCGATCTCGATTTCATCGGCCGCCCTGGTCTCATTCGCCAAGGCGCTTTGCTCACCTGCGTTCGCCACATCAACGCTGTTGACCTGAGAAGAGATTCGACGGGATTCATTCTCAATCTCGCCTTCGAGCTCCGCTTGAGCAGCGAGCGCGTTCTGCAACGCATACAGATAGGGTCGATCATCAATTTTGTACAGCAAGTCACCTTTTTTTACGAAGTCGTTATCGTGAATCGGTAGTTGCACGACGGGGCCTTCAACGACAGGCGCTATACCAATGAAGTTGGCTGTCACTTCAGCGTCATCAGTACGCGGGTACAGCACCACTCCGCGAAGTACCAATCCGGCAGAGACAAGTGCACCGACGACGATGGATGCGCTGATGAGCGATCCCTTGCGTCGAAATACGGATTGTGGAATTGAAAGTCGCAAAGCGGTTTCCTCACTATTCGAAGAAGATCAACCAGAGGGTGCAGCTGAAGAGACATAGAAGCGCTGAGTAGACGATCGATAGAGGCCAAAGCTGGTCAGCAAGCTTTTTCGTTGTGATCAACAGGTGAGCCAACAACGTCAATACAATCGAGATCCCGAGACATACGAGCCATGACGGGAAATACGATCCCAGGACGTTGAAGGTCGGGGGGCCGGAGCACCCGGAAGCCGCCAGCAGAAACAGGCTCGTCACCAGGCCCATCCAAACCCGATGGGTGTTCGCGGAACACTCGCATGACTGGTGATTAGAGCTCATGGGTTTTTGCCTCTCGGATGATTTGTCAATAAGTCGCCAGTTCCGAATTGGAGATCGGTGAAGGTCTGAAGTACCTGAGTGCGGGCGGTAACGTCGATAGCACGGGCTTGTGCCAAAGCATCTTCCGCCGCCAGTACATCCAGGAAGTTGCGGACGCCATCTTTATACGACTCCAGCGCCGCCGAGTACGACTCGGACGAAGCAGTTAATAAGGCTGCCGCCGCCTGCCTTTGCTCCAGTGCTGTCGCTGCATCTGCGTAGTCGTTCCAGACTTGATTTGTAATCTCATCTTGACGGTCGCGAACCTCCTCCGTCGCTACTTTCTCTTCTGCCTTCGCCTGGCTGATGCTGCTTTCCCGATGGAATCCGTCGAAAACCGTCCATTTCAGACCGAGTGTGCCATCGTAGGTACGAGTCTGCGCATAGACACCAGGATAGCCGTGTTGCTGTCCGAAGGCGCGGATCCAACCTTTCGAACCGTCAAATGTCAGCGATGGGTAATAGGAGGCGCGAGCATGTTTTACCTCGGCTTGCGCCGCGCGCACACGTGCCTGGTCGGCCTGCAAGTCAGGGCGATCTTTGAACGCCGTTTTTATGGCATCCTCGACTGATTGATCCAGCTTGTCTGGAATTCTCAATTGATCGAGTGGTTCCACTTTCAACGGTTTCAACGGATTCGTGGTAACAGCCCTGGCGAGATTTCCTATTTCGACCTGTTCAGCCCCGATCGCACTCTTCAGATCATAGGCTGCCTTTGCAGTCGCAGCCTTTGCCTCCAGCACTTCCGGGACCGTAGCAAGCCCGTTATTACGTCGTTCTTGCGCAGCGGCCTCTGATGTCCTGGCGTCGCTCAGGGAGACCTCTGCTGCTTCCCGTAATCCTCTTGCTCTGAGCAGACTAAAGTACGCTTGGCTAACTTGTCGGATAAGAATCAGATGTTCATTGTTGAACGATAGGTTTGCGGCAACAAGTCGTGCTTGAGCTGCAGTAATCTCTGTGCGTCGTGCACCGAAGTCCACGAGCGTATAAGCCAGATGGACTCCTGTATCAAACACGCCCAGGTCCTGCTTGGTAAATGTTTGATAGAGAAGTAATGGGTTAAGATAATTTCTTCCGGCCGCCGTGGCGATGATTGTCGGGTACAGCTCGCTTTTCGCGATTCCGACCGAGGCCGCAGCCGCTTTAGCCCGATTCCAAGCTGCCTGCGTCGTCGGATTGTTCGATTCCGCAATGTCAATGAGCTCGCCTAAGCTGTAAACGTGCCCAGCATCTATCGACGCCTCATGAGGTGCGACACCGGTTTCGTAGTGCTCCAATAAGTGACGGTCTGGGACCCAAGGCACATTCGGCGTGGTCGGGGCCCTTTGACCCCATGCTCCAACCGATAAAAAGTATGTCATCGTCAGGCCAAGCGCATGCAGTCTTACAAGCAGCAATCGACTCATGCGAATTGTTCGGATCGAATGCACATTGCGATTAAGCCAGAAGGAGCGGAGAGGCATCTATTGGACGTTGGTATCGATCGATACCTTGGTGTCGGTCCGCGAGGATAGGATTTGCACACGACGTGTGGCCAACGCCCCCAACCAGGGACGTCTTTTCTTTCCATATTGTGTCGTTAGGAAGCACCGCACGGAAGACCAGCTTGGCCGCCTGATCTCCTCGGATCAATTGTCGAGAGGTCTGGCGTCAGACTCGAACTTTCCGGCCTCGGCGCGCCGTTACCATCGGGTGATCAAGTCCAAGTGTGAATGTGGTGCATGGTCATAACCTCGCTGCGCCCACTCCGCAGCAATTGAGGAGGTTACTTGGACGCAGAGGTCCTAGCCGCAGGCGACCGCGGAAGCCGAAGACGAGCAGCCATATTAACCAATTCAGCCAGAGAGTCGGCGTTCATTTTCCGCATCATGCAGCCACGATGGGCTTTCACCGTAATCTCGCTGATGCCCAATTCTCCTGCGATCTGCTTGTTCATGAAGCCGACGACCACGAGGGCCATTACCTCGCGCTCGCGGGGGGTGAGCTGAGCATACCGATCCTTTAACGAACGAAGCTCCTCGTCACGGGCAATAACAGCTCTACTACGATCAACTGCATTCCGGACGGCATTCAACAGGACATGGTCCGCGAAAGGCTTAGTCAGGAATTCGACGGCGCCCGCCTTCATCGCCTCCACCGTCATAGGTATGTCGCCATGGCCGGTGATAAAAATGATCGGCATTTCCCGATGTTCACTCGAAACGCGTTTCTGCAGTTCGAGGCCATTCAGGCCGGGAAGAGAAACGTCCAAGACCATACAGCTTGGTGCGGATGTGCGGGGATGCGCAAGGAATTCCTGCGCGGAGCTGAACGTCTGGACCTCCAAGCCTTCAAGGCGGATCAAGGCTTCAAGGGATTCACGAACGGAGATGTCGTCATCGACAACGAACACAATGGGCGGAGTTCGTGAAATGAGCTGCGATGTCATTTGAGAACCATATCCACTTGCGGAAATCATTTTACCTCCGCAAAACGAGCCGCATCGCTAGTCACACATCACTTAGCCCGAAGAGCTGTATTCAGCGCATGAAGGAGGGCCGTATCTGTGAAAGGCTTAAGCAGACATTCCACTGCTCCTTGGTCGACAGTGCCTCTCCGCACTGCCTCATCCTGATGTGCGGTAATGAAGATGATTGGCGTCTGTATCTGGCGACGCTTTAACTCGTGTTGGAGTTCCGGACCGCTCATGCCGGGCATCGCAATGTCGAGGATCAGGCACTCGGTCTGTAAAACGGTGTCGGATTTTAGAAACTCCTCTGCCGAGGAGAAAGCACGAGCCGCGAATCCCAATTCCTTCAGCAAATCAGGTAAAGATTCGCGGACCGATTCATCATCATCAACTACCGATACCAGCAAACGCGTATCCGCCATGGAGTTCCCATTCCGCACTTAATCAACACTTAGAACGCTTTCTCAGCTTATCTAGGGGGTAGGTGCGTCCCAAGGAGTGCGCGGCAAGGTTGGATCTCGGAAACAGATCGACCACGCAGCTGAGTCTTTTTCGTGAAGTCCTGCTTGTGGCAACACTCTAGTGGACAAGATGCCTCATCCACACGAAAACCGCTATTGTACCTTGGTATTGGTTCTATCTCGACACAAGGGAATTGCGCGTCTGTCATGGTGCGCTGTCGATCTGAGACCTGGAATCACAAGGAATAGAAAAAGCGAAAGTCGAACCTGGGCCATCGTTTCTTGTGGCCCATAGACGGCCGCGATGGGCCTCGACGATGGAGCGACTGACGGAGAGCCCGATTCCCATACCGTCATTCTTGGTGGTGTAGAACGATTCGAAGAGTCTGTCCGCAGCCTGAGGGGCAAATCCCATTCCCGCATCCTTCACCGTCAGGCGCACACGATCCTGTTCATCTCCTTCAGTTCTGATGAGCAACTGCCTCGGACGATCTTCGACTCCGCTCATCGAGTCCGAAGCGTTTCGGAGCAGGTTCAGGATGACCTGTTGAAGCTGCACTCGATCGCCGGTGACAGTCGGTAGATTGTCGGCAAGTTCCTGCTGCAGTATCACTCGGTTCCTGTGAAGTTCGCTCGATACCAGCGCAAGCACCTCTCGCGTAGCGTCGTTCAGGTCGACCGATTCGTTCGTGGTCTCTTTCTTGCTAAAGAGTGCGCGCAATCGAGTGACCACCTCAGACGCCCGGTAGGCATCGCGAATGGTCCGCCGCGCAGTCTCGCGTGCGCCGTCGATGTTCGGAGGATCGGCTGCCAGCATTCGCGTACACGTGCTGGCGTTCGTGACAATGCCGGACAGCGGCTGGTTGAGTTCGTGGGCGATAGACGCCGTCAGAGTTCCGAGGCTCATTACCCTGGCCACATGTGTAAGTTCCGATCGAGCCTTGTCGCGTGCCTCTTCTGCCAGTCTGCGCGCCGTGACATCCTGAACCGATGCGATGTACTCCAGTTGACCATCCTGGTCCCGGGTCGCATGAGCGACCGCATGCATGTACTTGATCGAGCGGTCCGGCATCAGCAAGCGGAACTGCCATTCAAAGTTTTGGCCGCCCTCTCGTGCCTGTTCCACCATCTTCATCTTCTCGATCAAAGCGACGTCTTCGGGATGGACTCGGCTGCGGATCAGTTCGAGCGTCACGGGCACGCCGATCTCAAGCTCGTAGATGCGATAGAGTTCCGCTGACCACGTGATTTCGTCTGTCGCCACCCGCCAGGAGTAGCTGCCGATTTGACCAAGATGTTGACCGTCCGCGAGGAATGCTTCGCTGCGCCGCAGTGCCTGCTCCGCTTGCTTTCTTTTACTGACATCCCGGAGAAAGCCCGTAAATGTTTTGTCACTGTCTCTGGTTACCTCGCCGAACGAAACCTCTACGGGAAACTCCTCGCCATTCTTGCGAAGTGCGGTCAGTTCGGTTCCTTGCCAATTCATATGTCGTTGACCGGTAGCCAAGTAGCGTTTGAACCCTGTCTGGTGGAGTTCGTGCATTGCTCCCGGCATGAGAACCGTGAGAGGTTTGCCGATAAGCTCTTCCGAGTTGTATCCAAATATCTGCTTCGTTGCGGGATTCGCAAGAATGATTGCGCCGCTTTCATCGATACTGACCACCGCGTCGCTGGCTGTTTCAACGACAACCCGATATCTTGCTTCGCTCCGCTTAAGTTCGTCCTCGGCCCGCTTACGATCGTCGATGTCGGTGGATGTACCGACAAATTTGAGGACTCTTCCTTCTGCATCGCGCAAGACCACGGCTCGATTGAGATGCCAGCGATAGGTCCCGTCCTGAGCGCGGAGAAACCGGGTTTCCATCGCGAAACCCTGTCCTGAGCGTACTCCGTCCCAAAAGCTCCTCGATGCTTTTTCCCGATCCTCAGGGTGGACCGCAGTCATCCATGCCTCGGGATGCGAGCGGGCGAAAGCGAGGGTCTGACCGGAGTATTCAAGCCAAACTTGATTGACGAAATCCGGTGTCCCATCAGGCTTGAGCGTCCAGGCGGCCACAGGAATACGCTGCAGCAGTTCAACTTGGAGTTGCAGCTCTTCGTTGGTTTCGGCAAGCTCCCTTGTGCGCTCCGCGACCCGCCGATCGAGTTCAGTTGCAACCCGTTTCTGCTCATTCAGGCGCAGTGCCTGCTGCAGCCCGATTGCTGCCTGATTCGCAGCTACGCTAAGCACCAGGCTCTCGGTTTGTTCCGGAAAACCGACTCTCTGAGACCCCGCCACGATGAGTCCGAGTTCGCCATCTATTCCCATTCTGATGGGAAAGACCTTCTGCTCTCCCAGATGTCTAAATACTTGTTCCGGCCACGGCTGTGGAACTTCCCCAGTCCACTGCTTGAGAGCTTGCCTAATCTCCTCCCCGCTATTGCTCGTTCCTGAGAGACGATTCGTCTTAAGCGCGTCGATTGGAGCCTCGTGCGAGTCAAGTCGCACTCGCGCATAGAGGAAATCGAGGTCAAGCATTACCAGAAGGGCATCAACGAACGTCTCCAGGATTCGACTCGGTTCGCTGACACTCCAGACGGCTGGAAGAGCAAGGACGCTGACCAGATCGTTCATGCAGCGCTGCAGCCGCCTTACTTCAGTCACAGGATCCGGCGGTTGCTGGTTCATATTGCTCCGCCGTTACTGGGGGGTTGACCGCACAGCGCGCCGTTTACGATACTCGGGGAGAAATTCCTCTGGACGCGTAAAAAAGGGGTTTTGTTGGAGATGCCCCCCAATAATGACCATCGGGTGGGTCCGCATGATGTCAATCACTGCATCCCCGGTGAGCTTCGCGAGATGGTAGGTACAGATAACGACGTCGTCATGTCGGCGCCAAACATCGTCCACACGTGATTCAAACTCGATCACATCCTCGATATGAGATTGATCTCCCGACGCCCAATCCATCCGGCACACGATGCGGCTCATTGGGAACCCTTCCGCGCTCCTGGCCGAAATCGCCATCTCGTCGAATGCTACTAGCATCCGGTCTTGATCGAAGCGTCCATCTCGGAGATAGACTTCGGTATTGATCCGGATCTGAAGCCGTCCACTTTGCTGATGGGCGGTTGAGTCGATGCCTGCATTAGCTAGACGCTGCACATGCTCCTCGTGTGCCTCGGGATTGATAACCTGTACGGCCTTGTCTCCACAGGACAGACCTTCCCGGATAAAGGGAAGCAATACGCGATACTCTTCGTCGTCGTTGGCAAAGAAAGCACAAACATGACGTACAGCGCCGAGTTGAGAGCCGGCGAGAGAAATCGGCCGCGTAGGTGGCATCAGTTGCTAATCCTCCCACGAGAAGTCGTTGCGCGAGCGGCCGGCAACACCCAACGCAGCCGATCTATTAGCGAGTTCCCTTGCCGATAACTATAAAACAATGCAGAGATCGGACGTAAAGAATCCCTGACGCCCAGGACCATGGTGCCTCGCGCGAAAAGGCTAGCATGCCGCAGTGGTGCGTAGAATCAATCAGTTCTACAACGGCGGTCACCTCGTTCGACAAGTTCAGCTCATCGAACTTCGAATTGCCAACTGGCGCGTAGCCCGTTAGCGTTCCAGGTTGCGGGTAGGCTCAAGGAGCTGGGCAATGCTTACGTTGGAGTTCGTGAATTGCGACTGTTGAGTCAAGACATTCTAATGATGAGGTAGTGGAGTATTCGTTAAGCCCCCCTTGTCTCCAGCGTTGATCGCTGAGTACAGACGCAGCGGACTCGAACTCCTGACCTCTACCGTGTCAAGGTAGCGCTCTAGTAGCCGGATGATGATCCTAAAGAGGTTATCAGCCGGAACAGAGGGTACAAACCGGTATTCTGGGCGCTATTTGCTACCAAATTGCTACCAAACTAACCAAGTGGGCCGAAGGGCTGGCCGTGCGGGAACAGCCCAGCTTTGCTTGCGTTCG
>Ga0335072_10002714_pt1 | contig 27217 bp, 14 predicted proteins | sample Lox_Sample_21_FD_206725 | JGI IMG/M metagenome (GOLD analysis project Ga0335072, IMG submission 206725) | Soil microbial communities from Loxahatchee National Wildlife Refuge, Florida, United States - Lox_Sample_2.1 | ecosystem: Environmental > Terrestrial > Soil > Wetlands | place: USA...
CGTGCTTATTGCCCGTATGGCGGGAGTCGCCGAAGAGGTTCAGGCGCTCTTCGTGCGAAATGGCCATCCCTGGGAAGACGCGGAGTTCGCGGCGCTTCGGCGTTTTGTGGACGCACTGGCGATGCCGAATATCCTTCCCCTCGCCGAGCGTTCGCTGCCGTTGCGAGACCTGCTCGACGTTCATTGGGGCGCCCACGAGTACCTGCCGGGCTTTTCCGAAGGCTATCGAGCGAATTTCATTCCCGGGCGCAATCTCGCACTGCTTTCGGTGGCATCCCTATTTGCCTATGTCAATCGGGCTTCAGCGATCGCGTTAGGATTGCTGGCGGGCAATCCGTATCCCGATGCGACTCCGGCGTTCTTTTCGACGTTCGAAAGGCTCTTTGCCGAGGCATTCGAACGGCCGCTGAAGATACTCACACCATTCTCCAGGTTATCTAAGGAAGAGGTGATCCGGGCGGGCGAAGCGTTACCTTTGGAGTTGACGTTGTCTTGCGTTAATCCGATCGATGGCGAACATTGCGGCAATGCATGCAACAAATGCGCGGAGCGGCAGAAGGGGTTCGCGCTTGCCGGAATCGCCGATAGAACGAGTTACCGAAACAAGCCTCCGCAGGTAAACTGGAAAACGCACAAATGGCCGGATTGAACCGCACGCTCGCGGGAAATTGGGCTGTCGTTACCGGCGGGCACGTGCGCGTGGGCCGTGCGATTGCCGTTGCGCTTGCCCATGCGCAGATGAACCTTATCATCACGTATCGCACAGGCGAGGCAGGGGCGGAAGCGGCGACCGCCGATTTCAAAGGTTTAGGCGTGCAGGCACTGGCGCTGCATGTGGACTTGGCCGATGCAAAATCAATGGTCGATCTAGCGGATCAAATTCTGGTGCGCGCGGGCGCGTCATTGCGGGTCTTGGTGAACAGCGCTTCGGTTTACTTCGAGACGCCTCTCGCCGGCATCTCGTCCGAAACCTGGGACAATCTGCTCGCCACGAATCTACGTGCTCCTTTTCTTCTCTCGCAGCGACTCGGGCTTGCGATGAAAGCAAGCGGCGGCCACATCATTAACATCGGCGATTCGGCTGGCATTCGCCCCTATCGCGGATATCTTCCGTACCTGGTTTCGAAGGCCGGGCTGATTTACATGACGAAGGCCCTCGCGCTGGAGCTGGCGCCCGAGGTGCAAGTCAACTGTGTTTGTCCCGGAGCGGTTCTTCTTCCCGAGCACACCAGCGCTGCGGAGGCTAACGCCTTGCGCGAGGCAATTCCCCTCCAGCGCCTCGGTACGCCGCAAGAAATCGCGCGCGCCGTGCTCTATTTTATTGAGAGCGAATTCACCACCGGGTCGATCCTCATGGTGGATGGCGGCCGGCTGATCGCCTGAATCGATGCCCGACTCGCCGAACCCTCCCGCTTCATTCTCGTTTTCGGCGCACGTTGGCTTGCTCGACCAGTTCCTCGTGCGCCGCGTGGAAATCGTCGAACGGATCGAAGATAATCTGCTGAACGTTCGCGGCAAGGAAACCGAGCGCATCCGCAGCCGCCTCCATTTTCACCGTTTGCTCAACGATTGCTTTTTTGCCTTGCCGGGGCTTGCGTCTCAGCTGGCTCGCCTGAAGGGACAGGCCGCGGCTATGCACCTCGCGGACGGCTTCGAACCGATCCAGCTCGACAGATTCTCGATTGAGTTCGACCCGCTCGACCTAATCATTCGCGCGTACGAACATTGGGGTGCGAGCCGCTGGCCGGGAAGAAGCAGCCGCTTGGCTTGGGCCCAAATCATCTATTCGACTTTTCTGATTCGCCAGCTCGAAAATCTGACCCTGCGGATATGGGACGAAGGCACCGACTTGGCAGGTGATCGACTCGATCAACTCCAGGCGCTTCTCGACCGCCTGAACGATCCTGGTTCGAGAGCAGGAGGCGGCGCCGTTTTGGTTCGTGACGTCCGCTGGCTTGTGCAAACCGCACAGGGTGCGCTTACCAAACACATCGAGCCATACTTCCGCGTCGCGGAGCGCGTCTCCGCGTCGTTCACGGACTCGGTGCGCCTCGGCCTTCACGCGGCCGGAGCCAAGCTGGCTGGCGGGCATTTGCGCTCGCAGGTTCGGTATCGATCGCTTGAGACCAGCCGTCCCATCGACGATGCCGAAAATCTGGCAATCGCGCGTAACTCAAATTCAATGGACACCGCGCTGCTCTTGCGCGATTTGGTTGCGCTGCTCAAGAGTTACGACCATGTCTCCGCCGCTGCGGACCAAACGTTGGATTCGGATGCGCGCATCGACCTGGCCGATGCGATCCTTCAGGGAATATCGTCAGACACCGAATTATTTCTTACGCGCCTTGATTTGCTGGCGCCCGCCACGATGATCGAACATCTTTTCATCGAAGACCGAGCGAACGGCCACCCCCAGCTCACTCCGCTCGGACGCGCTCATCTCAACTATCTTGCCGAATATCGCGCGTCGATCGGGCGTCTCGCAGGCCACCTCAAAGATGACGCCTTGCTGCTCGCTCCTGCGCCCGAGGCTTACTCGCCTTACGGCATATCGTACGGATTTGCCGCCGATCTGCTCTCGAATCTCGCTCTGGATAAATTGATTTCGCCGTCGAGTTCGTGGGGGGCGCTGAGTTTTGAGGATGTGTTTGCCAGCCGCGGAAACCTCGAAGCGAAACTCACTCGAGCGAAAGCGTTGGCGGCGCTGCCGAAACGTCCGGGCGAGCAAGATCACTTCTACCACTCGTCCGGATTCGCGGCGGAGATATTCGATCGGCTTGTCGCGGCGCTCGAGGCGCGCTCGCTTCGTAGCTCCGATGCGAATTCCTCGTCGCATCGCGACGGACGAATCTACGTTTCCGCCGAATGCGAGTCGATTGCGCGTTCATCGGCTGCCTTGGCCGCTGGTGCTGTCTCCGCAGACGAATATTGCTTCACATCGCACCGAGGTGGCTCTCTTTCCGAGGGCAAAACATTCCTTCCGATCAGCCAGATCCTCCTCGACCGAAACGAAGGTCGATATCTTGCAAGCGCCCAATGCGACGGCGAATGGTTCGCTGTGTCCAAGTTCATCCTCACGATTTTCCTGTGCCGAGGCACAGACGCCCTGCTGTCTGCTGTTCCGCCGAAGGTGATCGAAGTCCTCCTGCTGACTTGCCCTGGCCTGATCGTGCCGCTGACAACAGAGCGCGCAACCTGATGCGCCTGGAACCCTGGCAGTGGCCGCCACGTGAGCGAGATCGGCGCGTGTAAAAATCTCCTTTGACAGTTTTGGCGTTTGCCGGGATAATTGTGCGTACCGCGATTCCTTTCGGAGGATGTCGAGCCCTTTGCGGACCGGCCCGAAATACATCTTTGTCACGGGCGGTGTGGTTTCTTCACTGGGCAAGGGAGTCGCAGCAGCCTCGATTGGCCGCCTGCTTGAAAGCCGTGGTCTCCGCGTTGCCCTCCAGAAGTGCGATCCTTACCTTAACGTCGATCCCGGCACGATGTCGCCGTATCAGCACGGCGAAGTGTTCGTCACCGACGATGGCGCGGAAACCGATCTGGACCTGGGCCACTATGAGCGGTTCACAAGTTCCCGCCTGACTCGCGACCACAACTGGACGACCGGCCGCATCTACGAATCGATCATCGCCAAAGAGCGGCGCGGCGATTATCTGGGCAAGACTGTCCAGGTCATCCCTCACGTGACCGACGAAATCAAAGCGGCGTTCCGCAAGGTGGCGGATGGCGTCGATATTGTGCTCGTGGAAATCGGCGGCACTGTGGGCGACATCGAATCGCTGCCGTTCCTGGAAGCGATTCGCCAGATGCGCCTCGAACTTGGTCCGGAAAACGTGGTTTTCGCGCACCTCACGTTGGTTCCTTACATTCCCACGGCGGGCGAGCTGAAAACCAAGCCGACCCAGCACAGCGTGAAAGAGCTGCTGAGCATCGGAATTCAGCCGGACATTTTAATTTGCCGCAGTGATCGGCCCCTGGGCGCAGACCTGAAGGGCAAAATCGCCCTCTTTTGCAACGTTGCAGAAGGCTGCGTTATTTCGGCGCCTGACGTGGCGAATATTTACGAAGTGCCGATGTCGTTTGCCGCGGAGGGATTGGACGAGCAGATTCTGCGACTGCTGCGCATCGAGGCGCCACCGCGCGACCTGAGCAATTGGCTCGCGATGCTTGAAGCGCTGGAGCAGCCGCAGGGCGAAGTTCACATAGGCGTGGTGGGCAAATACGTGCAGCTCGAGGACGCTTACAAGAGCTTGCGCGAGGCGTTGGTGCACGGCGGACTGGCGAGCCGGCATCGCGTGATGATCGATTGGATCGAAGCGGAAGAGATCGATTCGCCCGCCGCGGCGGAGCGGCTCCTGCGCCACGTAGATGGGATCCTGATCCCGGGCGGATTCGGGAAGCGCGGAATTCAAGGGATGGTTCACGCGATCACGTACGCGCGCGAGAAGAAGGTGCCGTTCTTCGGGATTTGCCTCGGCATGCAATGCGCCACGATCGAATATGCGCGCACCGTGGCGAAGCTCGAACGCGCGGACAGTACCGAATTTGATCCAGGCACGCCGAATCGCGTGATTTACAAGCTGCGCGAGCTTTTGGGCGTGGAAGAGATGGGCGGCACGATGCGCCTGGGGGCGTGGGCGTGCAGGCTCGAGCCGGGATCATTTGCGGCACAGGCGTATGGCGCCACGGAAATTTCTGAGCGGCACCGCCATCGCTATGAGTTCAATGCGGAATATGCGGAGATTTTGACGCGCGGCGGATTTCGAATTACGGGACGCACCCCGGACGGCGTTTACGTGGAAATCGTCGAAGTGCCGGACCATCCCTGGTTCCTCGGCTGCCAGTTTCATCCCGAGTTCAAGTCCAAGCCTCTCGCGCCGCATCCCCTTTTTGCCGCTTTCGTCCGCGCGAGCATTGAAAACCGTCGGCGTCGTTTGAACCCGGAGCCGCGTGGCGCGCAGACGCACTCGCAACCGCACGCGCGAGCCGCCGATTCCAGCCAATAAATATCGATTTGGTCTTGTAGGCGAGAAAGCTCTGTGGCGTTCGCGCTGCGCCAGCGCGGGCCCCGGCAAATGGCTTTTTGGGGCGCGAGCTATTTGCCTGGCCCGTCTGCCGGTTCGAGCAGTTCCTGCAAGCTGGAAGCAAGCGACGAAAATAGATCGGTCTTCGAAATCACTCTGCGTACACCGGCGGCCTTTGCCTCATTCTCAAAGAAGCGGTTCTGATGCAACGTATACATCGCGATCGGAACGGAGGGGTTGCCCTTGATGATTTCTCTTGCGGCTGTTAGTCCGTTCATTACCGGCATCTGAAAATCGAGAAGGATCACATCGGGTTTCGACGACGTGGCGAGCTTGACGGCTTCCTCCCCGTTGGACGCTTCTCCGCAGATTTGCCACTCATCTCCAGCCAAGAGCATCCTTTTGAGGGCATCGCGCAGCATTGCGTTGTCATCGGCGATCAAGACTCGATGCAAGTGTTCAGCCCTCCCTCAAGCGGGTGGGCAGTCGTGTGTGCATCCAGGCATACATAGAACCTTGCACCCTACAGGCGCGGGCACGGGGGGACAATACTCAATTTCCCCTAGAAGTGTCCCACAAATGCCAAGCTGCGCAACGCGAGAGCGGTTGCGAAGTCTCACTGCCAAGGGCTGAAACGGCCTATGAAGGTCCCGGTATGGAAACTTCTTCCATTCCCGTTTTGGCGTAGGCGCGAAGAACGTCTTCCCGCGAAACTATGCCTATCAGGCGCTCCGGATGGGCGCGATGAACCACCGGCAAAAAGGGGCGGTCGCCGAGTTTGCGCAAGGGAAGATCGATGGAATTATCGGGATGGACGACCGGAACTTGTTCTTTGGGGATAATGTCGGCGAGCCGCGTGTTCGCGGGCATTGTGGCCGCTTTTTCCAGCAGCTCGGCCCGGCGAGCCAATCGCCAGCCTCTAGTGCGATCGTAGATGAGTAGCCATTCTTGCTGGCTTTTCTCGATGTCCACGCGCACTTGCTCGATTGTTTTCTCGGCGCGCAAGGCGGCAGCAGCGGGCGGGTGCATGGCGTCTTCCACGTGGAGAGATTCCTCCTCGCGTTCCTCCTCAAGGGAGGGCAGCTCAAGGCCATCCTGGCGTGAGAGCAGATCAAAGATCGGCACCGGTTGGTACTTGAGCGAGATTAAATAGGCGATCGTATTCGAGATCATCACCGGCAGGATGATCGAATAATTGCCGCTCACCTCGAGAACCATGAAGACGGAAGTCATCGGCGCTCGTAGGAATCCGGCGAAGAGAGTTCCCATTCCCACCAGCGCGTAGACGCCTACACCACCTGTGACAGCCGGGAAGAAATGGTGCTCGAAACCGCCAACAGCTCCGCCGACCATCGCGCCGACGAAAAGAGCCGGGGCAAACATGCCACCCGGAGTGCCGCTGGAAAAAGAAAAAGCCGTGGCAATCACCTTGGCCAGGGCGAGAACACCGAGAAGCTGCCAGACGTAGCGGCCGTGCATGGTTTGGTCCATGACGTCGTAACCCGCTCCCAAAACCTGCGGGAGCCATATGCCCATCACGCCCACCAGCAGGCCCGCGATGGCCGGCTGGATATACTGCGTCCAGTCCGGCAGACTTCGAAGCCACGAGCGCAACGAGACGATGACCTTCACGAAAAAGAGGGAAACCGCGCCACCGATCACGCCCAGCGCCGCATAGCCGAGCAGTTCAGCAGGATGCAAAGGCGGGATCGTGGGGATGCTAAAGAGAGGTTCGGGGCCCAGGAATCCGCGCATTACCACGACCGAAGACACTGCCGACAAAACCACCGCGCCGAGAATGCCCGAACTCCATTTGCCCACCACTTCTTCGATGACGAAAATCACCGCAGCAATGGGGGCGTTGAAAGCAGCCGCAAGGCCTGCCGCTGCGCCGACGGGGGCGATCAGGCGCAGATTTTCGCGCGAAAGGCGGAGTTTGCGCCCGATGACAGAGGCGATGCCGGCGCCAATTTGCAGCGATGGATCCTCAGGGCCAAGCGAAAACCCGGCGCCGATGGCCAGCCCGGCACTGAGGAATTTTCCCCACACGGTATTGAAAGGAATGTCGCCATCGGAGATGTAGACGGCCGTTTTGGTCTGATTCACGCCGCTGCCCCGGAGCCCGGGATAAAACCGCTTCACGAAAATGGCGATCAGCAATCCGGCGATGGCGGGCACGAGCAGCAGACGGAGTTTCGGCGGAGCTTCGGCTGAGGTGAGCAGCCAAAGCCGCACCCATTCGTACGCCATACGGAAGCAGACGACCGAGAGGCCCGAAAAAATGCCGATCATCACAGACAAAAGGAGAAAGAAGCGATCCTCGCGCGAGGTCAAAGCTCCGCCAAACTGCTTGATGCCGATCCAAAAGTTCGCTGCGCGAGCGGAGCGCGCCGAATCCGCGGCTTTCTGAGTTTCAGTCATGCCTAACTTTCTTTATTTTCTCCAGCGAGAGCTTCAATCGCTCGATCCGCGAGCGTGCCGGCACACTGCGACGGCGCCGATTTTTCCAGGTCGAACGCCCAGTTAAGAGCCTCATCGGCGTATTCGGGATGAGCGTTAAAAACATTCAATGTAAGCTTGGGCGGAAGCGCGGCGCGGGCAGCCGCGAGCGCCTTGGAGTCCGCTGTTAAGGTGGGGCTATTGGTAAGCACGCCCGGCATGCACGCATTCGCGCGCTGCTCGGCAGCGGCAAATATTTGGAGAATTCGCTGCTGTCGCTCGCGACTGTCCAAATGGGGGTTAAAAGGATCGAGTTCGGCGGCCGTCGCGGCAAGATCGCGATCGGCCTCGACGTCAGGCGTCCGGGCGCCCCGCTGAATCGCGCGCGAGAAGTATCGATCGGCTTCGGAGAACTGATAGAGCGCGAGCGCGGTGTTGCCGGCGCCGATGAGCGCAGTGACATTATTAGGCTCTAGCCGCAAAACGTGCTGATATTGATCGAGCGCGTTGGAGGAATCCCCCGACGCGATCAGGTAAGCCGCCGCTTCGTTCAGGACCTCGGGGTCGGCGGGATTGTCCGCGGCCATAGAGAGCGCTTCAGCGCGAGCCTGGTCTTGCCGGTTATTCTTGAGAAGGAATTGGATCAGCTCTTCGCGGGCAGCGACCTGGCTGGCGTGCGCGTCGCTCGGCCATTCCCCAAACGCTGCGTCGTGATAGAAGTTCACGGCGGCGCTCACGTCTCCTTGTCTTGCGGAAATGCGCGCAAGCTGAAGGTCGATGAGGGCATTGTCGGGATCGGCGGCACGCAGGTTGAAAAGATAATTCTCGGATTCGGCCAGCTGGCCCTGCGCGGTGAGCGCTTCGGCGAGTTCCAGTTCCAATTTGCTGTTGTTGGAGGAATAAAGCAGAGCGTTCCGGAAGTCTTCGATCGCGGTCTGCGCGTGGCCCGTTTCCAGATTCACATTGCCCGCGCGTTCCCAATCGACGGCGATTTTGGCTTGTTTATCGTGAAAAAGGCGGACGATCACCCCTGTCGTAGTGAACATCGGGACCAGCAGCAAAGCACAAAGCGTGAGCACGAGCGTTCGCGAAGCCCGCCACGAGACGAGATCGGCTGCGCAGCGAGGGCACGCCGCTCCGGCGGCCGGCAACCGCATCCCGCATTCAGGGCAAATAGAAGCTGGCGCCGCCTCGGAGGTCGAGCTGGAGGAGCTGGTTGTAGTGTCAGCGGACATCTTCCCCGTCAACTATTGTAATGCAGATTGCGAGTGATTCGGCGGCGCAGTGGAACAATTTAAAAAAAATCGAGGCTCTTTCCTCGGCATTCACATGCGTGAAATAAAGAATCAATCAACGTCGCCACCCTCGAGAGTAGAGTCACCAACAACGTCTGCGCGCCGCAGCTGTGAATCTTCGCCGGGCGCGGCCGCTAGGGGATTTTGCGTATAGCGGCCGGCGGCCTTCCTTGGCTATCCTAGCGAGAGCAGGAATGCGGACGCGCTCGTGCTCAGAATCATGTGCGAACTGAACCCCTTCTCTTTGTGGCGCTCTCAAACGGTCCAACCTCGCATCACTAATCGCAATTCTCGCGCAGGGACGCAACCGTGATTCGCGAGGGTGAACCGCGACTGCTGCTGGAATCCGCTTTCTTGGGCGTGATTGGTGCGCTGGCCGCGCAAGCTTTTATGTGGCTCCTGCGGATGGCCACGCATCTTCTCCTTTTCGATATTGCGGGCTACATTCCTCCTCAGATCGAATCTGGACCACTCCTACAGACCATTGGTCATCACGGACTCTGGCTAATCCCCCTGGTCACCACGCTGGGCGGAGTGATTTCCGGCTTTCTCGTTTATCACTTTGCGCCCGAAGCGGAGGGACACGGCACCGACACCGTCGTCAACGCATTTCATCGCAGTGACGGGCAAATCCGCGCCCGAGTATCTCCGATCAAAATGATCGCGTCGGCCATCACGATCGGTTCGGGAGGGTCCGCCGGCCGCGAAGGTCCCATCGCGCTGATCACGGCCGGCCTCGGCTCGATCTACGCAAGGCTTGTCCACCGCACCGACCAGGAGCGCCGTGTTCTCGTGCTGGCTGGAATGGCCGCAGGACTCGCCGCCATTTTTCGCACGCCGATGGGAACCGGCGTATTCGCGATCGAAGTGCTTTACGGAAACATGGAGTTCGAGACCAACGCGCTGCTGTACACGATGCTTTCCTCCGCGGTCGCGTACACCGTGAACGGCGCGTTTGTAGGATTCAGCCCGCTATTCAAAGTGGCTGCGGTTCCAACACCCGCGCTTTCGAGCTACGCAGCGTACGCTGCGCTGGGAGTTGCGGCGGGAGTGATAGCAACCATGTTGCCGGAGGTCTTTTATCGCACGCGCGACTTTTTTCGAGCGCTGCCGATGCCTCTATGGAGCAGGCCCGCTCTCGGCGGTCTTTGCGTGGGAGTGATCGCGCTGTGGCTGCCGCAAGTGCTCGGCGGAGGCTACGGCTGGATTCAGGAGGCGATCGACGGAAAGATAATCCTGAAGCTTATGCTGATCCTGATTTTCGCGAAAATGGCCGCGTTCGCCCTGACGGTGTCTTCAGGCGGGTCGGGCGGCGTGTTCGCCCCGTCGCTTTTTGTGGGCGCGATGCTGGGCGGGGGAATGGCGGCTGTGCTGCATCAGCCGTCTTCGATTTTCGCCGTAGTGGGCATGGCGGCCGTGTTTGGCGGCGCGGCCCGCGTGCCCATTGCGACGATGTTGATGGTCACGGAGATGGCAGGCGGCTACCACTTGCTGATTCCCGCCGGGCTTGCGGTGATGATCAGTTACATGCTGCAGAGGTCGCTTTCGTCGTTCACGAAGTATCCCAGCTTGTATGAAGGGCAAGTCCCCACACCCGAAGATTCGCCCGCGCATTACCTGCAGGAAATACAAACTGCGATGAGTCTGCTCGGAAAACGCGACGCTCCGCAGCTCACCGATCAGTTGGGCCATCTGGATTTGCTGCGGATGTTGAGGGCGCGCGTCCGCTTCGATTTGCCCGGCCACCAGGAATTGACGATGAGCCTCGTGAACGACGATAGCCCGTTGGTGGGGAAAAAGCTCAGCACGCTGTATCGCGACCTCTCCGGGCATGAGTTCGAAGTGATCGCGATCAGACGCCGCGAGCACGTGCTGTTGCCGCATCCGGATACTCTTTTGGAAGCGCAAGACCGTCTGGTGATGATCCTCTCGCCGGAGGCGCGCGAGCCGCTGGCGAAATTCGTGTCGGAGATTCCCGCCAGCCAGAACGAGCCGGTGCAAACCCGAGCCGCGAAACCCCGGTGATTTACCGCTTCTACGTCGGCATGCGAAGCGAAAAGTAGACGGCGAGGAACGCAAACATGGCGTCCGCGGACCATCCCGCAAGCAGGGCCGGCAAAAGGCCCGCCGTTCCCATCGACTCGAGCAACGCCGAAGCGGCCCAGTAAAAAATACTGATGCCCACCGCTACCGCGAGCCCGCTCACCGCCCCACGCGTCCCCACGAGAAATGCGAATGGCGCGCCAAGCAAGACGACAATCGCGGCAATAAGAGGGTATGAGAATTTCTCGTACCATTGAACGCGCAGCCGCGACGTGTCAAACCCCGCCTGGCTCAGCTTGTTGATGTATGCGCCCAGCTGGCGCCAGTTCATCTGATCCGCCGTGCTGATTTTTTGCTCGAAATAGCTCGGGCGCTCGGTGAATTCGGCGAGAGAAGTCGCTTTGAACGTGTTGTAGTCGGACACTTTTCCGCCGCCGAAATCGCGAATCCATCCTCCGGTAAGCACCCACGTATTTTGCACATCGTCCCAAGTGGCGCGTTCGGCATAGACGCGTCGGCGAAGCGAGAACGTCTTGGGATCGAGTTCCAGAATCGTGAGGTCGCCCAGAAGCTTCAAGTTCGGATCGTAGAGCCCGTAGTTAAAAATCTTCGAGTTTTGGCCGAAGATCCACTGTTGGCTGGGCTGGCTGAACGTTTGCGGGGGCCGGCCCTTGATTTCGCTGCGAAGCGCGTTTTGCCGTGTGTTGGCGTAGGGCAAATATGTCTCGCTCAGCGTAAACATTCCGCCGGAGACGAGGATACCGGCGAGAGCGAGCGGCAGAATCAGGCGATAGAGGCTCACGCCGCTGGCCTTGAAGGCGACGACTTCGTTGTTTTTCGCGAGGATCGCCAGCGTCATCAACGTAGCGACGAGCGCGGCGAGCGGCGCGAGTTCGTAAACCATGTAAGGAATCAAAAAACGGAAATAATCTGCGACGACGAACGCCGAAATGTGATTTTTAGAGATGTCCGCCAGCAGGTCGAAGAGCGTGAACGCGTCCGAAATCAAGACGAAGCCCGCAAGCAGGCCGAAGAAATAATAGAAGAATCGCTCGAGGAGATAGGTGTCGACGAGCAGCGGAAAACCAATCGCATTGTGGATACGCGTCGAGCGCCGAACCACGTAGCCGCCTGCTGGAACTACGCTAAGCCCTGCGGCGCCGTTGCCTGAGCCACTCGCCGCGCTCGCCTTCGCCCGCGCGTCTGCGTTGCGGCGTCTCCGGAAGCGAAACCATTGCAATTCGAACCACTCGGCGATCTGGTTGGGCTTCCGGACGGTCTCAATCCGGCGCAGGAACAGAAAACCGAAAATTGCAGCGACGATGTTTGCAACCCAAACCCCGAGAAATGGCGAAAGTTTTCCCTGTTTCGCCATTTCGTAGCCGTAAACGTAGATCAGGTAATAGCAACCGATCAGCGTGATCGTGAGGATTAGACCGGCGGCGCGGCCTCCGCGGCGCGGGCGGACGCCGATCGGCACACCGAGAAACGCAAATACAAGGGCCGCGAACGGGAACGCCAGCCGGCGCTGAAACTCGACACGGGCTTCCAGCCAATCGGGGCCATTATCGCGCAGAAGTTTGGACGTGGATTCTTCGGCCGGTACGGGGCCGATGTTGCGAGATGCGACCACGGACGAAAGATTGATCGAAAGATCGCTCGCACTGAAATCGGTCACGTCATAATTGGCGGGATGGCGCGGATCGTATTGGTCGGTTCGTCCGGCGCCAAGGTGCAGTTGCAGTTCATTCGGGCCGGGGCCTTCAAGAATCTGCGCCGATTGCGCCACCGTGATCGACGGGGGATCGGTGGCTGCGAGGAACACGCCGTTCCAGCGAGCTGCGCTGCCCACCACTTCTTGCACGTATAATACGAAGTGCGGAAAGCGTTCGTCGAAAACGCGCGGCTGTATCGCGTAAGGCGCCTGCGATGCGATCAATCGCGTTTCCAGACGGTTGATTTCGCGATACGCTACGGGGCTCAGCCAGAAGGTCATTAATGAGGTGATCGCAGCCGCTGCAAGCGCGACGAAACCGATCGGCCGCAGCAGCCGGCGCAGGCTGATCCCGCAAGCGTGCAAGGCGACGATTTCGCTGTCTGCGGAAAGCCGGCCAAGGCCGATCAGCACGCCAACCAGGACCGACATCGGCACCGTGAATACAAAAACGGGCGCCAGCGAGCAGACGACGAGCAGGATGATTGTAAAGAGGCCGCCGCTGTGCCGCACAATCACGTCCATCAGGCGGACCAGCTCAGGCACGTAAAGCACTGAGGTGAAGACGGCCAAGCCTAGCAACGAATGCGTGGCCACTTCTCGGCCGATGTATTTATCGAGCAAACGCATGGAATAATGCGATTTTAGCACTGCAGCATTAAACGCAGCAGCGAAAGCGAGCGCTTGGTTCCGCTGAATTGATAGCCGGGGGCAACGATATGTTCGGTGGTGGAGAAGAGGGGAGCGATTGAGCCGGGTTCACCTGACAATTCTTTGGCACATGCACCAGCCGCAGTATAAGGATCCGGTCACCGGCGAATATCGTTTGCCGTGGACGCGGCTGCACGCCCTCAAGGACTACTGGGGAATGGTGAAGATTATGGAGGAATTCCCCAGCGTTCACGCCACCTTCAATTTCGTGCCTTTGCTGGCAGAGCAGATTGAAGAATATGCGAGCGGCCAGTTCAAGGAGCCGTGGTTCGACATCGCCTTTGCCGACGCCTCATCGCTGACCATGGACCAAAAAAGAGCGGCCCTGGAACGCGCCTTTCAGGTCAACGACCTTTTCCTGCAACGCTGGCCGCGATTTGGCGAGTTGCGTTCACGATTGCAGTCGGGCGGCGTCGAGGCCTCCGCGGCGCACTGGAGCGCGGGAGACTGGCGCGACCTCCAGGTGCTGTCGCAACTGGCCTGGATGGACGAAGAGTATTTGCAGAAAGATCCGGCTGTCCGCGGTCTTTCGGACAAGGGTTGCGACTTCAGCGAAGAGGACAAAGTCACGCTGCTCGAAAAGCAACAGGAACTGCTCGCTGCCGTCCTGCCGGAATATAGGTTGGCTGCGGCGCGCGGCCAGATCGAGATTTCGACCACGCCTTACTACCATCCGATTCTCCCGCTTTTGTGCGATAGCGACATCGCTTCCGTCGCGAACCCTCACACGCCTCGTCCGGTACCGCCTTTTCGTTATCCGGAAGACGCGCGCGAACAGCTTCTCCGCGCGCGCGACTATCACGAACGCGTTTTCGGCCATAAGCCCGCGGGACTGTGGCCGTCGGAAGGGTCGGTTTCTGACCGCGCGCTGGAAATCGCCATGGAGCTGGGCTTCAAATGGTTCGCGACGGATGAAGGCGTACTGGGGCGGACCAAAAACATCGGCTTCTGGCGCAACGCGAGTGGTTATCCGGAGAACGGCCCGGATCTCTATACGCCGTGGCGTTTCCGCCGCAACGGCGGCGAAATGAGCGGCTTCTTCCGCGACCACTACATTTCCGATCTCGCCGGGTTTGTTTATAGCCGCATGGGAGCGCAAGCCGCGGCCGAGGATTTGCACCGGAGGATTCGCGCGATCGGCGAGCGCGAACCGCAGGGCCGAATCGCCACGGTGAGCATCATCCTCGACGGTGAGAATGCCTGGGAATACTATCCCGGAAACGGCCGCGATTTCCTGCGCGAATTTTACCGGCGCGTCGAACGCGATCCGGACATCACCGCGTACACGATGAGCGAGGCTATGCGGGCCGCACCGAACCAGCCCGTGCTCGAAGGAATCTTTCCGGCGTCATGGATCAACGCCAATTTCGACGTCTGGATCGGCGATTCCGAAGACGTGCGCGCTTGGGATCTGTTGCGCGATGCGCGTGAAGCTTACCAGCGGGCCGTCGAGCGCGCGGGGTTCACCGAGAATCCAGTCTCGTCCGCGGGCGTCGTTGCGCGCAAGCGGACGTCGCGAAAAGGGGCAAAAAATAAGGGCCTCGCCGAAATGGAGACCGCTGTGCAACCGCCTGCGCCGGGTGCTGACGCTGACGCGGTTGTGCGGCTCGCACAAGCGTTCGAATCCGTATTGGCCGCGGAAGGCAGCGATTGGTGCTGGTGGTACGGTCCGGAACATGGTTCGCAGAATGACGCCGATTTCGACTCGCTTTACCGCAAACATCTCACCGAAATCTATCGCGCGCTCGGAGAGCCGGCCCCGGACGTGCTGGCCCGGCCGATCAAGCGTGCGCCCGAGCGCGGGCAGAATATTCCGCCGGAGTCTTTTCTCGATGTCAGGATCAACGGCCGCGAGAGCAGCTATTTCGAATGGCTCGGCGCGGGGATTTACACCACTTCCCGGCAGGGTGGTGCGATGCACGGGCGAATGTACGTGCTCGCCGAGTTCCTTTACGGATTTAGCCAGGACCGGCTTTTCATTCGCGTTGATCCCTTCGCGGAATCGCTTGATTCGATGAAGGAATTCCAGCTGCGCCTCACGATTTGGGGTTCTCTGGAAACGCGAATCACCCTGCGTGTCCAAAATCGTAAACTGACGGGCATCATTTTGGAGCGCGCCGGAGTCTGCTTGCTCGATCCAAGGGAGTTCGTCGAGGCCGCGTACGATTCGATCATGGAAGTAAGCATTCGGAAAGAGCTCTTCGATTTGACCGGCAGGAGAGAACTCCTGCTCAGCGTGGCGCTTTGGAGCGGTGGCTTGCCGGTCGACGTGCTGCCAATGGAAGGCATGCTGAGCATAGCGCTGGGTGAGGAAAATTTCGCCTGGAGCTGACGACCCGCTCAGCTGAGGTTTTCCTTCGGCCATGACGCTCCTGCGGCGCGCCGAATTCCTTCCGCGAGTTTTGGCCGGATCGTAAACGGAATAGAATTTTCCCGCCCGAGCTGCAAGCGAACCATATCCCAGAATAGGAACTTCGTGTGGGAGACGGTGATCTCGCTCCAGGCAATGAAAAGGTTGGGATGCGAGATCCCAAACAACCGTGGCATCGAAAGGTAGAGGCCGGCTGGGTTCGCGCCGATGGTCAGACAATTGTTGTAATGCGTTGCATACCGAGTTATCGCACTCTGGAAGCGCCATTCTTCCCGCCGAAAATCGTTCTGCAACGTGAATCGCCCGGCCAAGGCGTGCCAGCCGGTCGTCAGGCTCGTCATATATCCTGCAAAGAACCACGCCCCTGCGAAAGCGGCAAGCGCGAAGGCCACAAAGAAAATTGTTTGCGTCGGCGTTTGGTGCATAAATTCATTTTAGGAACATATCGCGACTCGCGTTTTGTCCCGCTTCCTCGACTTGCCGAAAAGCAAACGTGTTGACTTTCAGCAGTAATGGCGGGATAGTTCGAGCGTTCTGTGCGCTTTCCGCGCGCAGATTGCAGCAAAACTAAACGCGCTTTGGCTCGGCAACGATGAGCCGCCCAACCTGGTGAGGGGCGCCCGCCCACCTCCGGGAGAAGGCCTAAACGATGAAGAAGTTTTCGGCTTCTCGATTCGCGCTCGCATTCGTTTTGTGTATTTGCTGCTCGTGCAACCACAGCCCTTCTCGACCGCAAGCCATCCTTCGGCCTTCGCTTCCTGTATCCACTGCGACGCGTGCGCACGACCCTGTCATGCGATTCGCGGCTGCCGCGGCGGCCATTAGCAATCGCAGTTCGCCTGTGCGAAGTGATCGGCGTAGCGCCGCTGCCGCGAGCTTCCTGGGTCAGAACGACCGAAATAATCAGCGCGGCGCACGAGAGGGGCTCGCGAAGTCCCTCATCAACGGCCCTGTAACTTTTGAGCCTGCGCGTCCTGGCGCAGGCTCTGCCCAATTCGTCAGTCGCGCCCCTGGCATGAACGTTGCACTGACGCGCAACGGAATCGAGGTTGTAGTTGCACGGAAAAACCAGGCGAGTACTGGGGAAGGCACTCTGGCAATCAGCGTCCGTGGCGCCGGGCCGCTAGCTTGGCGCGGCGAAGAGAAGGCACAAGGCGAGGCCAACTATTTCATCGGCAACGATCCGAAAAAATGGCGAACTCACGTGGCTCGCTACAAACGCGTCATCGGCGCCGAACCGCAAGGAGTGAGCCTCGTCGTTTACGGCACGCCGGCAAATAGCAGCGGCGCGCAGGGCATCGAATACGACGTTCGCACTGCGCCGGGTATAGACCTCCGGAAACTGCGCATAGACCTGAACGGAGCGCGCGATCTGAAGCTCGACCGTGCTGGCGGCCTGACTATGCGCGTTGATGGCCGCGAACTTCGCATGAACGCGCCCGCAGTCTACGAAGAAGCCTCCTACACTCGGACCCGAACCAGCACCCACAAAAAGGCGACGTCTGGCACTCGATCGCGCAAGAGCACCTCGACCCACAGCCATCCGCGTGGCGCGCGCCGCGAGACAATGCCGCGGCGCAGTTCGCGTGGCCCGTCAAATTCGGAGGAGCGGCGTGTCCGCAAGTCGATGCATGACTATCCTCCCACGAAGCGCAAAAAGCGCCGCAAGACAATCCCAAAGCTCCCGCTCGGCGGCAATTCTGCCGCGCCCAGCGGCGCTTCACGGCTGCCCCTTCCCGGCGACACCGTAAAACAAACCGGGCGCCGCATCGACGGTGGTTACATCCTCGAAGCCGACGGCTCGATCGGCTTCTGGCTCGGACAGCACGATCCGCACGCCGCCCTCGTCATCGATCCTTCGCTCACGCTCACTTGGGAGACATTCCTCGGCGGCACGGGCGCGGATTCCGTCAATAGCACGACCATCGATTCATCAGGCAACGTCTACGTCGCCGGCACCACCACTTCGCCTTCCACCTTCCCCGAGGGCGCGAACGCCACGCAAGGCGCAGCCAGTGGTGGCACGGTCCTCTTTATTGCCAAAGTCGCATTCTCAAACGGCATCGGCAGCCTCCAATACCTCACATTCTTCGGCGGCAGCAACGCGCAAGCAGGCGGCCAGGTCGCCGTAGACCCATCCGGCAACGCCGCTGTGCTCGGAACCACTACGTCAGGGAATTACCCCGTCACAGACGCCAGCGTGCCCACGCAAGGCCTCACGGGCGGCAATGGCAACGATCTTGTGATCAGCGAAGTGGATCCCACAGGCGCAAACCTGCTCTTCTCCACGCTCTTTGGTGGCAGCGGCGCCGAATCCGAAAACGCTTCCACCGGCACGCCTCTCACCACCTCGCAGAATATTCCCGCCGGTGAAGGTGGAATCGCCTTTGACGCCTCTGGGAATGTTTACGTCGCATCGGACACAACATCCCAGGACCTGCCCACCACGAGCGGCGCGTACCAAACTGCCTTCGGCGGCAAACGCAACAGCGACGGCTTTCTCGCCGAATTCCAGCCGCAGAATGTAGCGAGCGGCTCCAGCGATCTTCTTTATTGCACATACCTGGGCACCAACTCTGATTCGCCCGTCGCCATCGGCGGCGTAGCTGTCGACGCCGCCAGCCCGCCCAACGTCTACATTGCCGGTTCGACCAACAACAGCATCGACGGCTTTCCCGCCACAGCCGCCGTCCAAAGCGCGTTCGGCGGCGGCGCATCAGACGCATTCCTCATGAAGATTCTCCCCGCCGGTGCAGGCAGCAGCGACTTGATTTACGCCACTCTCCTCGGTGGCGCCGCCACCGACGAAGCGCTCGGCGTCGCCGTCGATACGCAGGTTCCCGCAAATGCCTACGTCGTCGGCCTCACGCAATCGCCCACTTTTCCCGAGTCGCCCGTGATCGCCGGCCCCAGCGCCGCGCTCTATCAGCCGAATCCGCCTCCGCCTCCTGACACCGTAACGATTCAGAACGCCTTTCTCGCGGTTGTCGCATGGAATGCCGGCGCAAACACCTCCACGCTGCAATACTTCACTTACCTCGGAGGGTCGAAAGAAGATGCCGCGCAATCCGTCCAGGCGCCGTTTTCCAATTCCGTTTACGTCGGCGGCACGGCCACGTCCTACGATTTCGGCTGGCATGACAACATTCAGTCCTTCAACGGCTCGGCCGACGCCTTCGTGGCGAAGCTGGACACGACGCGCTCGGGCTCGAGTTCGCTCATCTACGCCACCCCGCTCGCAGGTTCTTTTCTCGTCCCCGGAGTCGCGGTCGCCACGCTGGGCAACGGGATCGCAGCCGACGGCCAGGGTCACGCTTACGCTGCGGGCTCTACCACCGCCTCGAATTTCCCCACGGCGATCACCAGCGGCAGCTCCACAAACGGCCTCCAGCAAATCTGCGGCAGTTGCCAGCAAAACCCGCCGGCCAGTGATGCCTTTCTCGCTGCCGTCCAGGAGAACAGCGCCGCGCGCCCCGCGGTTTCCTTTCGTCCCGGCAGCGTCAACTTCGGATCAGCGGGAGTCCAGATCGGAATGGCTGGCGTACCTCAGCCGTTCGTCATCATCAACTCGGGCGAAGCCCCCCTGAATATTTCCACCTCCAATCCGCCGAGCGTCGCGGGCGCAAACGCCGCCGACTTTTCCGTCTCCGTCGCATCCGGCGCAGGCTGTCCGCAACCGCTTCCGCCCGCAGGCCAATGCCAGGCGGAACTGAACTTCACGCCTTCGACTGGGGGAATTGAGGGCGGCGTTGTCGAAGTCAATGACGACGCTCCCGGCAGTCCGCAGCTCCTTGAGGTGACTGGCGTCGGCGTGGCGACACTCGCCGTTTCGCCAGGTAGTTTCGCGTTTCAGCAGGCGCCGGTCGGCATCTCGAACCCACAAGTAATTTCCGTCACCCTCACGGCTGCCGTCGCCATCAGCGGCGTCACCGTTACCGCGTCTGGACCCGGCCTCCCGCAGTTCCAGCGTGCGCAAGAGGGCGCGGCATGCACCGGTCAAATGCCTGCGGGAGCAAGCTGCACGATCAGCTATAAATTCGCGCCCACAAGCATCGGTTCTTTCCAAGCTGAAGTCAGCCTTAACTACGACGTGGATGGTTCCCCCGCGCCGGCCGAAATTCTGCCCCTCACGGGAACTGCCGTGCCCGCCGCCCCAATCGCGGTCGTGCGCCCGTCGCAGCTCGTCTTCGCGAGTAACCAGACCGTGGGCACGGCCAGCCTGGCGCAAAAGGTGCTTGTCTCAAATACGGGCAGCGCGCCGCTCGGCTTCACGCAGCAAATTTCCGTCGGCGGCGCGAACGCCGCTGATTTTCTCGAGAGCGATAATTGCGGTGCGAGCGTGGCTGCAGGCGCGTTCTGCACGGTCAGCGTCAAATTTGCTCCGCAGTCGCCCGGTAGCAAGACCGCGAGTCTTATCGTCACGGACAATGATCCCACCAGCCCTCAAAACGTCGCTCTCACCGGCACGGCGGTTCCCGCGCCGGGGGTCGAAGTTGCGCCCACGAGTCTGGGGTTTGCGCCGCAAAGCGTTGGATCGCAAAGCGCCGCTGCTCCCGTCACGATAACGAACAGCGGCACCGTGGCGCTCTCTTTCACGCAGGGAATTTCCATAGCTGGCGCCGACCCTAACGACTTTTCGCAGACCAGCAACTGCAGCTTGCAATCGGGCCTGCAGCTAAATCAGCAGTGCACGGTCGACGTCGTCTTCGAGCCCACCGCCGGCGGAACGCGTAGCGCCACCCTGACCATCGCGGACACTGCCGCCGGAAGCCCGCAGACCGTCCCCTTGAGCGGCAACGGCCTCCAGGCCAACGCGGAAATCTCCCCCTCGAGCCTCGCGTTCACCGCCCAGCAGCCGGGCACCAAGAGCATGGCGCAAACGATCACCGTCACCAGTGCCGGGCCCGGCCAGCCTTTGCAGGTGAGCAACATCGCCATCACCGGCGCGAACGCAGCCGACTTCGCGGAAACGAACACGTGTACCGGCCCCGTCACCACAGCCTGCGCCATTCAAGTTGCCTTTTCTCCGGCATGCACGAGTGAATCCGCCGCGCGCTCCGCAACCCTCACGATTCAAGACAACGGCGCCACTCCCTCGCAAACCGTCTCCTTGACCGGCACGGCCGGCGGCGATTTCTGTGTCACCCCCACATCTCTTAGCGAAACCGTCGCCGCAGGTGCAACCGCCGTTTTTCCGCCCGCGCCCGCCGCTTTTTCCACGTTCTCCGTCAGCTCCTTCAGCGGCACGGTGAACCTCACCTGCTCCAGCAATCCGTCCGGGCCCACCTGCACCGTATTGCCCTCCGCCACCATCACCATCAGCCCCAACGTCCCGGCGCAATTCGAAGTGCAGGTCGTCACGCAGGGCTCGTCGAGCAGCACGCAAAATCTGTGGCGTGATCGAGCGAAATGGATTTTGCCCTTGCTCGAATTTGCAATCGCCGCGCTGGCGTTGCTCATTGCGGCGCGCAGGCGAACGCCGAAGTGGCGCGTCGCGCTCGCGGCAAGTGCCTTCCTGATCTTCTGCCTCGGCATGTCCGCCTGCGGCCCCGGCAGCACCACCACGTCAAGCGATCCGCCCACCGGCGCTTACACCATCACCCTCTCCGCCGCAGAAGGCGCCGAAACCCAAACAATCTCCCTGCAACTCAACGTCACACCGTAGGGTGCAAGCGAAACCCTATGGGGAAAATTCTGATGCCGTCCGGATGAGTATCCGCGCGAGCGCAAGGCCGGAACACGATGCGTGACACAGTCGCTACAAGAGCCACCGGGCGGGAAAATATCCCGAAACAAGCCCCTTTTAAGCGTCAAAACCCCGCAATTGGGCCGACTTTAAGGTGCCAAATTGCAGCCGGCGCCGTCTCCTCTGCCTCCTCGACCTCCCCTGCCTTTGGTCCTGGTAGTCCTGGTAGTTCCATACTGCGTACTTCCCACAATAGAAATCGCCCATTGCGCATGCTAATCTCGGGCGTTTTTTGAAGCTGAAATCCGCGCAGCCGCGGAAAAAATTCGCAAAAAAGGCTGCGCAATACGAAAGGAGAAGTGTGGGCAGTCGGTGGGCGACAACAAATTGCGAGATTTCTAATCGATAGTAAAAACGATTAGAAATCGCCACAACTACCGCCGATTCAGCTACTTGAAAAATTCTAATCGATAGGAAAACAGCCCCTCCGAAGGGGCAAAAGCGCACAAAAGGCGAACTTCGCAGGGGAGCGGAGCGAACGAAGCGGCAAAATCACAAAGCGCTTTGGATCAGGCTGAGTGCGGATTGCGGGTCGGCGACCTCGACGATCAGCTGATTGTACTGCTCGTCGTGCAAGTCGATGATGATCGTTTTTTCGGGGTCATGGACGTCCCAAAACACGCGCTTGCCGTGTTCATAAAAAGTCCCCGCGGTGATCACGCCGGGCAAATTCGTCCCAGGCATTCTGATTCCGTGCCACCAGCCGCTTGCAGCTGCGGGATCGGAGCGGACTCCTGCGATATGAACCAACGGAATTTCGAGGCTGCTCTTGAACGCCCAGAGTTTGTCGGCGCCTTTCACGTGCAGCGTCAGCTTTCCTTCGGCGATGTATAAGTCGACCATTCTTGGTCTCCGCGTTTGCGTACGTCACAGGCGAAAGTATTTTACATCGCCGACGAAAACACGGAGACAGCGAAGCAGGCTGCAGTTACTTTGCGCTATCGGCCGCCGAGGAACTCGTGTTGCGCGCTTCGAGGTGATTGTCAGCGACTGATGCGCTGGCGGAAATGGCCTTTTGTTTGTTGTCCGAGAGGCTGTTGAGGCTGTTCAGATAATTGGCGATGCCGGCATAAAGGCCGGACGCGATCCGCTGTCGTTCCGCGGTGCCTTTCAGCAGGCGCTCGTCGCTGGGATTGCTGACGAAAGAAATTTCGGCAAGGATCGAGGGCATGTTCGCGCCGATCAGCACCACGAACGGCGCTTGCTTCACGCCGCGGTCGCGTTCGGCCGGGCTCACAGCCTCCAGCTTGTGCGAGAGCGATTGCTGAACGTCTTCTGCAAAATCCTTCGATTCCTCCACTTTGTCATTGCGTGCGATTTGCTTGATCAGGTCCTGCAAATCGTGCAACGATTCCTGCGAATCGGCGTTTTCGCGCGCCGCCACTTCCATCGATTCGGGCGAAGTCGTGAAATTCAGGTAATACGTCTCGACGCCGCGCGCGGTGGGATCAGGGCTGGAATTCGCGTGGATCGAAATGAAGAGATCAGCTTTCGCACGGTTGGCGATTTCGGTGCGCTCTTCAAGCGGAATGAACGTATCGGTCTGGCGCGTATAAATCACCTGAGCGCCGGGCAGCTTCTGTTCGATCATGCGGCCCAGGCGCAAAGCGACGTCCAAGCAGAGGTCCTTTTCGAGCAGGCCATGCGGGCCAATGGTGCCCGTGTCGTGTCCGCCATGCCCGGGATCGATCACGATGCGATGAATTTTCAGGCCGAGCGCGCGCGTCAGCGACGTATCGCCATCGCTATTCGGCTTGGGAGCCGACTGCGGCGCGGCGGCCGACGGCGGAATGTCGCTGCTGCGTTCGAGCGAGACCGGCGTTTCGCGCGGCTCAGGCGTCGTGTTATCGGCGAGGGCTGCATTGTCTGGCGAATGCGCGCCGGTATTCGGTTCGATCACCATGCCCACTTGGCGCGCGGGAAGCGTGCCGAGGCGCGAGCTGATTTCGATCACCAGCCGATAGGGCTTCGAGAGCAAGTAGGCGTTGTAGTCTTTTGCGCTGGGCGCGTCGAGAACCACGCGGACCACGTCCGGCTTGTTCTGCGCGATGCGTACCGAGCGCAAAAGGCCGTCGTCGGAATCGAACTTCTTGCCGTCGGCATCGGGGCCGAGAGCCGCGCGCGAAAGATTGAAATAGATGCGGTCGGGTGCCGCGATGCGGGCGGACTCGAAATCGATAGTGCCGTCGAGCGCGATGATCACGCGCGCGGCGTCGCGGCCGTTCATGGCGCGCAAATCCTTCACCATCGAGAGGGTGTTGTCGCTCTCGCGCGGCTGCACCACCGTGCCGGCCACCGCGGGATCATCTGTGATTTCCACCGCTCTCGGCTGCTGCTGGCCATTCTGCGCGGGCTGTGTCTCAGCCGTCGATGGCTGCGGGCCCGGCGCGCTCGGCTTGCCGGAAAGATTCGCGGCGATCACCTTCAGCTCGCTCCGCGCTTCAGCGGCGTGTTCGGAGCGCGGATAGCGCTTCAGGAAATCGCGAAACGTGGCTTGCGCCGCCAGCGGCTTGTTCTGGTCGTTCTTCTCAATTTCCCCGATGCCGAAAAGCGCCGCGCTGCGATATTCGCTGCCGGGATATTGGTCGATCAGCGATCCGTAAGTCTTGATCGCCGTGTCGTAATATTTTCCGTCGTAAAGGCGTCCCATCTCTTCGTAAAGCTCGGCTTCGGCGATCAGGGCCGCCGGAGCTTCGTCCGCCTCGGACGAAATGTCGTAAACCTTCTGGTAGGCGGCGATCGTTTCTTTGTAATTCGATACGGACCGGTCCTTCTCAAGGTAGCCCTCGAGCATCGTGCGCATGCGCACGGCGGCGGCAAACTGTTCGCGGGCTTGTTCGTTCCGGTCGCTAGGCGGGTAGGCGTGCGCGGGAATGGCGCAGGCAAAAAAGAAAAGCGCGATCCCTGCAATTGTGGGGAACGCGCGCTTCGCGATATGGGGTCGTCGCTCTACAATTCGGTTCATTCGTTCGTGTAAACCACTTGGCCGTCGGCTTCCACTTCCTTGCGCACCGGAGACGATGGCGGGCTCAGGGGCGTCGGTGTGGCTTCCGAACCAGGCCGGAAGTATGCGTCGGTTACCTTTTGTACGTACCTTTGCGTTTCCGGGTACCAGGGAACGCCGCCGCTGCGATCGACCGCTCCTTCGCCCGCGTTGTAAGCTGCAAGCGATTTGGTCAGGTCGCCGTTGTAATGAACAAGCAGCGATTTCAGGTACGACGTGCCGGCCTCGACATTCTGGGCCGGGTCGAACGGATTGCCGACGCCGAAGCGCTCTGCCGTTCCCGGGATCAGTTGCATCAAGCCTATCGCTCCCCTGCGGGAGATCGCGCTCGGGTTCCAGCCGGATTCAGTGTTGATCACGGCTTTCACCAGCGCCGGGTCCACCTGGTGCCGGGCGGCTGCGTCGTCCACGATTTGCTCCATCCGAGTGCCCGAATAGGAGTAATTCGCGGGCGAAAATGTGGCCGCCTGGCCCGAGGCCGTCGAGCGGGAGGCTGTCTTACGTATAGTACTCCCACTACGCGGCTTGGGTGAATTCCCGTTTATATAAACGCGCTTGCCTTGCGCGTTTATATACGATGCGATTTGGGCTTGGCCGGGTGTCGCGAGCAGGAGGAGGAAACCGGCCGCCAGAACCGCAACGGCGATAAGCTTCTTGCTCATAGTTCCTGGGGAAGGCATTTCGCTTCTACTTCGCTTCGAACGAAAAACCGTACAGCGAAACGCGCCGCCGGGACATGGATTTCCCGGCATAAGTTTCTGGCGCGATGGGAATTATAGCGAGCGCTCGATGAGCGGGTAAATGGACTGCAAGGCACTTTCTATGGCGGATGTGTCTTTTCCGCCAGCCTCCGCCAAATCGGGCCTGCCACCGCCCGAACCGCCCAATTGCTTGGCCAGTTCCTGGACGATTTTGCCGGCGTGGAGCTTGGGGATCAGATCCTTCGTAACCCCTGCAATTACAGAGACTTTGCCGTCATTCGCCGCGAATAAAACCACCACGCCGGAGCCCATTTTCTGGCGCAGCGTATCGATCATTTGGCGAAGGGACTCGCGGTCGGTTTCTGGGACGCGGGAGGCGAGCACCTTGACGCCTTTTACCTCGCGCACAGACGTCAGGAGCCCTGACGCTGCGGCGCCCGAACTGGCACGTTTTTGCGCCTCTATCTGCCTCTCCAGAGCCTTGATTTGGTCATTTTGGCGCTGAATGGCGGCCAAGATCTCGTCCTCTCCGGAATTGAGCAGGCTGGCGGCGTTGCGTAGGGTGGCCAGGGCTTTCTGGTACTGGGCAAGAGACTCGTCCCCGGTAATCGCTTCGATGCGGCGGATGCCGGCGGCCGTCGATTGTTCGCCGACGACCTTGAAGAGGCCGATATCGCCGGTGCGAAGGACGTGCGTGCCTCCGCAGAGCTCCTTGCTATAGAAACCGCGCGGGTCGGCCGCATCAGGGATGCTCACAACGCGGACGTTCGCGTCAGGATACTTGTCGCCGAAGAAGGCAAGCGCGCCGGAGGCGAGAGCTTCGTCGATAGGCATCAGGTCAGTGCAGACCTCGAGATTTTTGCGGATTTCTTCGTTGACCTGAGCTTCGATTTCGGCGAGCTCGCCGGGATCGACGGCGGCGAAATGAGTAAAGTCAAAGCGCAAGTGATTGGGCGCCACGAGCGAACCCGACTGCTTCACGTGCGTGCCGAGGATGTTGCGCAGCGCGGCGTTGAGCAGGTGCGTCGCGGTGTGATTGCGCATGTTCCGCGCACGGCGCTCGGGGTCCGCGACTGTGGCGACGCGGTCGCCGATGCGCAGGTCCTCTTTAGCGATGATCTTGTGTGCGATCAGGCCGCTCACGGGGTAATACGCGCCGCGGACTTCGGCAACCTGCATCGATTCCGCATTGTCGTAGAGCGCGCCCGTATCGGCCACTTGCCCGCCCGATTCCGCGTAGATCGTGGTGCGGTCGAGCACGACTTCGGCTTCGGCGCCGCGCGGAATTTCGTTCACGCTGCCTTCCTTGGTGACGATGGCTTCAATTCGGGCGTCGCGCGCCCGCGTGCCGAAATAAAAGTCCGGCTCCGTGCGATACGTCTCGCGCAATTTGGTATAGACCGGCTTCGCGACTTCCTTTTGCGTCCCGCCTTTCCAAGACGCCTTCGCCCGCGTCCGCTGCTCTTCCATCGCGCGATCGAACCCGGCCCAATCGACCTGAATGCCGGCATCGCGCGTGACGTCCTCGATGAAATCGCGCGGCAGCCCGTACGTGTCATAAAGCTGGAAAGCCAGGCGGCCCGCGACCGATAGCGGCCCCGGGGCGTGCTGCTCCGCTGCTTCCTTTCTCGCGTTCGATATGTACTCGTCGAGCTTGGCGAGTCCGACGTCGACCGTGCGCGTGAACCGATTCTCCTCTTCGTCAAGAATCCGGTCGACGCGCAGAGCCGTTTCTTCCAATTCCGGATACGCTTCCTTCATCTCCTCGCGAACCGCTGCGGCCATTTTCGAAAGAAGTGGCGAAGCTGCATTCAGCATCCGCGCGTGGCGCAGCGCGCGGCGAATGATCTTGCGCAATACGTAACCGCGGCCTTCGTTAGAAGGTATAACGCCATCGGAAATCAGAAATGTAGCCGCCCGCGAATGATCCGCCACAATGCGGAGGCTGGGGTTCGAGACGTCGTTGGCCGTACTCGCGAGTTCAGCCGCCCTCGCGATCAGCGGCGTGAAGAGATCCGTCTCGTAAATCCAGCTCATGTTTTGCAGCACCGAAGTGACGCGCTCCAGGCCCATGCCCGTATCGATCGAGGGCTTCGGCAGCGGATTCAATTTGTAGCCCGTCGTCTTGCCCGTTGAGTCCACCACCGCGGATCGATTGAACTG
>Ga0335072_10002715_pt1 | contig 27214 bp, 18 predicted proteins | sample Lox_Sample_21_FD_206725 | JGI IMG/M metagenome (GOLD analysis project Ga0335072, IMG submission 206725) | Soil microbial communities from Loxahatchee National Wildlife Refuge, Florida, United States - Lox_Sample_2.1 | ecosystem: Environmental > Terrestrial > Soil > Wetlands | place: USA...
CAGACAGGTTGAAGACAGACAGACAGGTCGAAACAAGGCCGATGAGCGCTGGTACCCAAGCAGACCGTGCAGCGACCTAAATACTGACCTTTAGGACGCCAGAACGGTGACTGAAACCCATATGCGACAACGCCGGAACCCTAGCTGAAGCTGTGTGACTGTGGTCTGACGCGCTAGGTCCTCGCAAAAACCTTCATAGGGGTGAGCCGAGGTAGCCGGGTGAGCTTCCAATGGCCGTGGGTAAGGAGGTAGCAACTTCATCATTTGACACGTCAATTGATCATGACTTGCATACTGTGCGCATCCTAATTTGGACTTTGATGGTTAGAGCCTCAGATGCCCTGAAAAACGGCACTTTCTCAACAAATAACGAGGAATCTAATAATCTCAAAGCATTTTACTGCAGATAACTTCGTGCTTCGGGTAGCTACCAACTCGTTTTCCGTTCGGATTCAATCGTCCAATTTGTGCGTAACGAGCATCTCTGCAGTCTTTATCCTCTCGCCCTAACTTGTGTGCCCTCCGCTTCTCTTTCGCAATCTACTCATTCCCCCGTGTGGGTAGGCGACCTGATCTCGATGGCTTCCATGCTGTCAACCGATCACCCACAGCTATCCCCACGCTTTCACCATGGAATCAGGCTTTCAGTCCTCGCAACCTCTAACCTCCTCAGATACCTCGCGGCTCGGTTATACCGCTCGCTTCAATCTGTCCGCGATGGACCCGCCGGTCAGTTACTTCCATCTTCTCGCACGGCCGACCTCTCAAAGGACAGAGAAATCTTTAATTCCGGCGACGATAGCGATCTACCCTCCCGTGAAGCAGATCTTGGCCTCTTCAAAGCGGCCAAAGTAGGTGATCGATCTCACCGGCGACAATGACGATGATAGAGAAGACGGCAACGGTGATATTGTCGAGGTAAGCTAGCTCAGAACCATCCGAACGGCTCGACAACTCGTAAGATTAATTCCACCCTCCTTTAATAGACCGCATCCAGACCGCTAACCAACTCCGTTCCTCTTTCACCGCCCTCTTTGTCAAAATCGCCGCCATATACCGCTGACGACCTCACACCGTCGCTTATAGTGGCTATACTCGGCAAGAAGGAATACCCTTGGATTAATCCTCCTCCGTGGTCTAAGTTATACCATCAACTACACCGGTATTCCGATAAACCTCTTAATAACCCGATAGTTGATACGCTATACGCCGGCACGGATAGTCTTTAGTCCCTCTCAATCGAGTTCGAAGGACTCTAGAACTCCCGTAATTGAACGGGTCGAAAGTTCCCTGGAGATTCCAAAGACGCCAGAAATCACCCTTGGAAAGATGCAGTGTGAGGAGGAGAGTCACAGTGAGGACGGTACTACACTTTCTCATTTATATGGACGCTGATCGACCGCGACTGACAGAACCTAGGTGAGGAGCACTACGGTAGAAGTACTCAACCTGTAGTCGGCGTCTCGATAATCGCCGGCGATGCCGTTCTAGAGAGTAACGTGGCTAGTTCTTCTCTTCGCGATAGATCTTATAACGAGCACGATACAGCTTCTGCAAAGGCGGGCGACCTATAAGGAGCTGGCCGGACCGCGCCTGTCACCAACACCCCCGTTTTCGACGAGGCTCCTCTCTCGACCGCTGAATCTTCCGGATAGACTCTCGCCTCAGTGACCGTTTCGGCCTCGAGTCTATCTGACGTTGGTAAGGACGACCCAGTGATGATCGATGTTTCATGTTTGACGATAGTAAAGATCCTCGATAAACGATCGAGCACGTTTGGAGTTAAGTTATAGGTGCGAGTTGGGGCCGGTTATGGTTACCTGCAGAGCTGGCGACAATCAGACACCGAAAGGGCCAAACGACAACAACGAGACCGAGGCAGAGAAAGTCTATGAAAGGTTTCGAGTACAGTCCCGAATGTATCATCTCACTTCTTTGTGCAATCGACCATTGTAGAAGCTATTCTATTCTATTCTGTACTACTCTGGGGCCTAACACCTAGACAGCGTACTGTAGGCTCTTCACACTACTATTCGGACTCGGCGGCTTCGTCCCTGGGTCCCAGATCCTGACATGCTATTCCGCTACCCGTCAAGTTTCCTGACGTTTTTATCCCTTGCATCGCCTCCAGCATCTGACGGCGACGTTCTTCGAATATTCTGAGACCATCCTCTAAAGTTCTCTTGTAAGCAAGTGCTGTGACTTGTAGAAGGTGGTAAAATTCGGGACGCATTAAACTTGCCTGTGATCCGCTTTTTAGCAATCGGCCTTCTCGCCTGCAATAGCCTGCCATAGAGTTCCCCAGCCATCTCTACTAGCAGCCGCGCCGCCTCCTCTTGGGTCCCTTTCTCCAGAAGCAGCCGTACCACGGCCTCGTGCCCGTTATGGACAGCCTCGTATAGCGCTGTTTTATCATCCAGACTCTTTACCCCGACTTTAGCGCCTTTTTCAAGAAGTAGCCGTACCACAGCCTCGTGCCCGTTCCTAGCCGCCTCGTGTAGCGCTGTTCTACCGTCCGTATCTTTTACCTCAACGTCGACGCCCTTCTCAAGGAGCAACCGCACTATAGCCTCATGGCCCCCCCCAGCCGCCTCGTATAGCACTGTTTTACCATCTCTACCTTTGACGTCGACGTCGGCACCCTCCTCGAGGAGCAGCCGCGTTACCGATTCGTACCCGTGTCCGGCCACCCAGTACAGCGGTGTGCACCCATACGTGTCCTTCGCTTTGACATTAGCACCATTTTCTATCAGCAGTCGCAACACGGTTTTGTGTCCGTTCTGGGCTGCCTCATTTAGTGCCGTCTTATTATCCGTATCTTCTGTCTCGACGTTGGCGCCCTTTCTAAGAAGCAGCCGTACCACTGTTTTGTAGCCGCCCCCGGCCGCTCCATGTAGTGCTGTTTTACCATCTGTATTTCGAGTTTCGACGTCAACGCCCTTCTCAAGCAACAGCCTGATCACGGCCTCGCGCCCGTTTCGAGCCGCCTCGTATAGCACCGTCTTACCGTCCCCATCTTTCGCTCCGACGTCGGCGTCTTTCTCAAGTAATATCTTCACTACAGTTTCGTGCCCGTTCCCGGCCGCCGCGTGCAGCACTGTTTCACCATCCATACCTTTTGCTGCGACGTCAGCGCCTTTCTCAAGGAGCAGTCGCACCACGGCTTCGTGCCCCTGTTTGGCCGCTCTGTATAGCACTGTCCATCCATATATGTCTTCCACTTTGACGTCAGCTCCTTTCTCTACTAGCAGTCGCAACACGGTTTCGTGCCCGTTCTCGGCCGCCTTGTATAGCGCTGTTCCACCATACTCATCTTTTGCCTCAACGTCAACGCCCTTCTCCAGGAGCAGCCGCACTACAGCCTCGTGTCCTTTCCGGGCGGCCTCACATAGCGCTGTGTTACCATTTGTATCTTTTACCTCGACGTCGGCGCTCTTCCCAAGGAGCAGTCGTACCACAGTCTCGTGTCCTCTCCGGGCCGCTTCGTATAACGCTGTCCTGTTATCCGCATCTTTTACCTCAATATCGGCGCCTTTCTCAAGAAGCAGTTGTACCACGGTTTCGTGCCCGTTCCGAGCCGCCTTGTGTAGCGCTGTCTTATTATGCCTATCTTTTGCCGCAATGTCGACGTCTTTCTCCAGTAATATTTTCACCACGGTCTCGTGCCCATTCCGGGCCGCCTCGTATAGCGCTGTCTTATCATCTCTATCTTTTGCCTTGACGTCGGCGCCTTTCTCAAGTAACATTTTCACCACGGCCTCGTGCCCATTCCGGGCCGCCTCGTACAGCGCTGTCTTACCATCTCCATCTTTTGCCTTGACGTCGGCACCATTCTCAAGCAACACCTTCGCCACAGTTTCGTGCCCGTTCCTAGCCGCCGCCTGCAACGCTGGCGGTCCCATAGTCGTTTCGCTCTCAGGCTCGTTCTCAGGCTCGTTTTCAGACTCGTTCTCAGGCTCGTTTTCAAGCTCGTTCTCAGGCTCGTTTCCAGACTCGTTCTCGGAGCCGATCTCACGTACCTTCCGGTCACCATCCGGACCCCTTGCCTCGACGTCGGCACCCTTCTCAAGGAGCAGACGCACCACGTTTTCATGCCCGTTCTCAGCCGCCGTATACAGCGCTGTGTGACCACTTATATCTTTTGCCTCAATATCAGCGCCCTTTTCAAGGAGTAACCGCACCACGGCTTCGTATCCGTTCCCGGCCGCCGTATACAGCGCTGTGTGACCACTTATATCTTTTGCCTCAATATTAGCGCCCTTTTCAAGGAGTAGCCGCACCACGGCTTCGTATCCGTTCCCGGCCGCCAAGTAGAGCGCTGTCTTACTATCCTCACCTTCTGCCTCGACGTCGGCGCCTTTATCAAACAACATCTTCACCACGATTTCGTGCCCGTTCTCGGCTGCCGCCTGCAGCGCCGTCTGTCCCATATTCGTTTCGCTCTCGAGCACGGTCACAGACCCGGCTTCGGAATCAGTCTCGGACCCGGCCTCGAACTCAGTCTTGTACTCGATCTCGGACCCAGTCTCGGACCCAGTCTCGGACCCAGTCTCGGACCCAGCCTCGGACGACACCGGGTGACCATCCGTATCCTTTGCCTCGACGTCGGCACCCTTCTCAAGGAGCAGCCGCACCACGGCATCGTGCCCGTTCCGGGCCGCCACGTATAATGCCGTTTGGCCATACCTATCTGCCACCGCGACGTCGGCCCCATTTTCCAGTAATAGTCGTACTACCGTTTCATACCCATATCCAGCCGCCCAGTATAGCGGTGTCCATCCATACTTGTCCATCACTTTGACGTTTGTCCCCTTCTCCACCAACAGTCGCACCACAGCTTCGTGTCCATTCTGGGCCGCCAGGTACAGTGCTGTCTGCCCATTAATATCCTTCGCCTCGACATCCTGCCCCTTCTTTAGCAGCAGCTGCACCTCCGCCTCATAGCCCCCTTCCGCCGCCCGATGCAGCGCAGTCACTCCCGCCTTATCCTTCACATTGGTATCGCCGATGGGGTCGCCTCTGGCATTACTGTCTATCACGGATATTAGCAAGGCTTGTGTGTTGCCTTGTTGAACTAATCGACAGAATATGTAACTGATTGATAAAGGAAATATGTTGATAATGACCGAAAGGATAATGCTGAAGCACACATTGTCTGGACAGCCTACTACGTGTAGATGTGAAAGGACGCTACATACGTGTATCCGCCATTGTTTGGTGTTTGTCGACTTTGTTTCACGTAATCTAGCTGGTTATGAGTTCAAGCCAACAAGTCTCACTCACATGGGAAGAGAATGACCTTGAGAGTATATAGGATTCACGAGGCAATTCTGGTTTCAGAAACAAGTGCGGCAGGCAGAAAACCTTCGTCAGCTGTCTGAAGTAGAATGGAGATGGAGATGGGGATGCGATGTTCAACCTTTAAAGTGGTGGTTATACCTAAATTTCGGCCCTCCAATAAAATTCCGCCGCGTTATCTACCCTGGATGGTGCTGGCGGGACTGCACAGGTTGCTGCGAATAAGCTACCTTTCGGTTACTATTCACTGGTGCGAATGGTTCAGCCACACGGGGGGGATCACTTCAGCTGAACCGTCCTACCTGAAAAGACGGAAGAGGTAGGACGATCTACCGATCATATTTTCCTAGTTGTCTATAAGTATCTGCTCGTCCCCCAGGTAGGAAGATAGTAATAAGCAGTGCTTCCACAGCTATTCTATGTACACCTGTCTACTACCGATAACGCAAAAGTCACTATCATCATTTCCTTCAACATAATTCTAAGGCAGCCGCCTTCTCCAGAGCATAATGGGTTATACAGCGCTTGCCTCCTGGATGGGTAAATTTCCCGAAGCTGCAGTCTTCCGCCGCTTCTCCGCTCTCAACGCCAAAAATCTGCTCTACCTCCAGGCAGAGCTCATACAACTCGAGATCGAATACGAAAAAAAATGCGCTGCAAGTCGTCAAATGCCAAATCCCGATGGCAGCGTGTTCGATTTGCAAGATTGCTCCTTGGAGTATCTGAAGAGTGTCCACAGCGCGGACGGCGGCAAAACGCAATGGGAGATATTTCAAGAGATCCGGGAGAAACTAAAGGACTATAGTAAGTCCTCAAGACGACGATAAAAGATTAATAACTCACTAAATGGGTATTAGATGAAGCTCTCAATCAGCAGGTCATTGCTTCAAGCTTCAGCAAACCGCACTCGCATGATTTGAAGTTTCTGAAGGCGATGTGCGTCAATGACGATGCCCCTCTCGCAAACGAAGATGTTAGGGTATGGGTTCCTAAGGATTCCGAGGATCACGATCCGGACGATCTCGTTGCGCTCAAAGCTCGGTCGGACCTTGATTTCCTTTCGAAGTTGTTCATTAACATCTGGAGCATGGTAATAGGTCGATTCAAGGTAAATCCATAACGCTTCTAACGCCGTGTTCCTACAACGCACAACACAGCGACCGCCTGTACTGACCCCTCCTGCCCCACATAGGAAGAGGAAAACACCCATTCTGGTTTTGGAGGCAAGTACGCCAGCTTCGAGGATGAAAATGTCGTCAATTTCGTCAACGTGATCACCACCGTCATCTCATCCGTACTCCCTATCGCCTCCGTCATAATCCTTTACTTCGTGAGCGATATGCGCGTGCGCCTTGGTATCGTTGCGGCCTTCGTGGCTGCATTTTCTCTGACTCTGGCATTGGTAACGGAGGCGAAGAGGGTTGAGATATTCACTGCTACGGCTGGGTGCGTAGCTCCCCCATCATATTGCTAGGCAAGCCTGGGCTGACTGACTATGTAAAAGCTTTGCGGCCGTCTTGGTAATCTTCGTAGGAAGCACCAGCTCATCCCCAGCGGGTTAGCGGAGGATGAACTTCTACTGCAAAGGGAACACTGTCAAGCATCAGAAGCCATCCCTTCGTATCCTGAAGGGCGCATCTCAATCCTGGTAGGCCTGTGTGGCTCACGTTAATTGTACGCTAACCTGGAAAAGGTAATGTAGCACACCAGAAATTGATCAAGATGATGGCTGAGGAATGTCCCTTACAATGCCTGTAATGACTAAGCAATGCCAAGTATGTAATCAGGCCCTAACCTCTAGGCCTGGGCTGTACGGCCTGTTGGGAGCACTGTATATAGAGCTAGCTGGGCTATTAGTATCACAGGTTAAGAGAACTGGATAGAGAATGAAGATTGGTGATCCGAGTATAACCTAGTTAGAAGCCTCGTAGTAATTTCTGCCTTACTCGATCTAGTATCCCCCCCCTTGCCCCTTTGCCAACCATAAAGCCCCCGTCTCCTCCGCTATTATACCCCAGACTATCTTCCTCTCATTGCTGTGTGAGCGTCAGCCGCGGCTTCTTAGATAGCCCTTCGCCCCAATCGTACCCACTTGCCCGTAGCTGCCCCCGCCCAAAACCCCCTTCAACCATCTCCTACACAGCTGACATGTCTTAGCTATCTCCTGTATAGCTGAGCTGCCCGAGCCCTCCAAGCACTACCGAAATGCAGTCAACTCCCAGCGGCTTTGACTCCTTTCACATAGCATTATCGTGTATACCCAGTAGACAACATGGTGCTGCGGGTCCTTGAGACTTCGAGGAGATGACATCGTACTTGTAACCCCGTTTCGGCGTTTCTCGACTAGAGAATACTGTCAACCGCCCCCTTGTCATCCCTGCCAAACTTCCAGTGTGCCATGTCTGAGGCTCCGAGGCTCCGTTCATTGCACAAATCATGCTCGCGAGCAGCTCACCATCTAACTGACAAGATCATTTAGCATCATTTCTTTGACAGATTTAGCGTGGTGTGATGACGACCGTGCCTCAAGCCGGTGAAGGGTGAGGGACGACATGGCCCAGTAGATGATCGCCAGGAATGTGTAATGGTTTGTTAGGGCCAACAATGAGAACAGAGGCCATGGCCCATGACGTAGTTCAGGACGGACATCTTCAGCGCGTATCTGAGAGTTTGATACGCTAGCGTCCCGGCTCTATCATATGGAGCCTCGTGGCAGCGGTACTGCTCGCAGATGCCTTCTAGGATCTTCAACTGCCAGATCTGATAATGATCTGGAAACCAGTGGAACCTCAGCCTGAGGTATTCCGCATCGTTGTATAGGATGACCTGTAGGCAGTGAGGTTATATTGATCTGACCGGCCCAGCCTATCATAACCATAGCTTCAAGACGTAGTCCAAGCCTTTGCCGTTAGGGAATCTTGTGGGATCGTTCCTTACAGCACCGACTGTGTATGTTTTTGCTGGTTTGCACCTCGGACATAGAGGGAACAGCAGCGAAACGGGGCTTGCACAGCGCAGAAGTTCCTGAAATAATAGTAGCTGCATATCAAACCACTCGGTCAAGCTTAGCAGAAATGTCAATCCCTTTGTAGTAGAGAATCTTCACTCAAGTTGCATGCAAGGCAGGGCAGATTGAAGATGATTCCTAAGTCTGTCAACATAGTCATTCTATTACCAGATTAGCCGACAGCAACTTTCTTTGGCAAATCTTCATCTCCCATAGAGCTACTTGCAGGTGTGATCTTCGCACCCGCACTATCCCCAGTCGTAGCATCATCCTCTTCGTCCCAGGCCTCATCTTCCGCATTCTCGTCCCAATTGTCCAATTCCTCTTCTACTGTCTTTGATGCAGCAATAATACCATTCTCTTGTTCAGGCTCAGAGTTGCCGTCTCGCAGTCCAGGCCTTTCTCCAAGCTCTAGGTCTTCCTCGCCTTCCTGGACATTGCCCTCTAAAACACTGTACTTTGCCCGCCTCCTCCGCTCAGCACTTCTTCTATGATACCAAGAAGCAAGTCCCAAAGCTACCAGACTGCCGATCACGTTGGCAACGACATCCAGTGGGTCAAAATCGCGGTCATTAGGCAGTAAGCCTTGTACGACTTCCGAACCAACACCCACACCAAGAGTACAGACCGCGAGAGTAAGATGGAGTACACGCCGACGTGATGTGTCGAGTATGAAATAGAAGGTGAGGGTTAGAGCGAAACAAGTAAAGAAGTGGAGGACTTTGTCGGACTGTCCAAATGGTACCGCAGGCGTAGGCAGTGAGCTGTATGGGAGGAGACCACCAAAGGTAGAAAGTATAAAGAGGATGAGGAAGGCAGCTAGAGGTCACCAATTAGTCTCAATCATACTTGTTATCATCGCACCAACATACCTGCAAAAGGCGTGCGGATCCGCATCATGAATTCATGACAAAGCTCACGACGTCGTCACTGGTTAATCGCACTGGCCGGGAATGATGGAGTTGGAGACTGCTCTTGGGAGATGATTCACTTAGGAGCGCGATAGTGTACTCATTCATCAGGTTGCAAAATAGGTCAGAAATACGGGACTTTCGAGGAGCTCTTTGTGATCGTCGAGAACAAAACGTGTTGAATGCGCCAGTCGCCTGCGCTGGTTTGATTTTGTAGGCCCGGCGAGTTTAGGGTCGAAAGCTCCGGGGGTTTAGTTACGCTACCTTCAACTTCACCCTTCGACTTTGCGCGCACTGCACTGCGAACGCCGGCGACCTCATCCATCAAACCACGACCACAAACCATCGAATTTCCCGTCAAAAACATCGCTGCTCGACTCCGCGACTTCCGAAACCCATTCGAGAAGTTATTTTGACCTCCCTAAGCCCTTCCTTCGTCTTCGCGAGAAAGCCTACAATCTGGAGGATCCGCACCCCTCGCCCGCCGTAGTCGGGGGTTTGGCAAGGTCATGGCAACATGGCTGCCCCCAAACCACCTCAGACCGCCCGACGAGGACCACCCGGGCCATACTCTACATGCGCATTTGTTCAATGGGCACCTCAAGGCTCCGTCGCGACCCCATACACCACTGATGAGGAACCGCAACATTGGCGATGGATCGCAATCCGGTCACGCTGCGGAGGGAGACGCTAGCGCGGAAGACGACCCCATGGTTGTCAAGTTCAAAGAATTGTATAATGCGAGCGAGGCCAAGATCGCGAGACTGTTTGGAAGCACTGGGGAAGTCATTGTGCCGGAAAAAAGCGTCCAACTGGAAGCTCCAATTGCCGAGGCGACTGCAAATGGTAGCGGCCAAAGCCAGCAATCCGTGGCGACCTCCAAGAAACGCAAGATTGATGACGACGATTATGACGACTTTGACGAAGATGAAGATGAGGAGGAGACGGAAGAGAACGTGTCACCTCTGAAGGGAAGGAGCAGCAAGGTCCAGATCGTGGCCGACTCCGCCTCTTCGCCGGTACCCAGACCTGTGTTACAATCAACGCCATCTTTGGAGGCCTCCAAAACGAGCCAGAGGCCCCCGGTCAAGTCACAAAAGGAAGAGGCAGAAGATGCGCGCAAGAAATTAGAGGAAGCGAAGCGCGCAGAGGTTGAAAATGTCAAACGCGCATCGCGTTTGATGTTCTTCACCTTGGAGAATGACCGAGATGCTATGTTGGATCAGCAACGCCTGGATGAAGCCGACCGTCGAGCCGAAGCAGAGGCAGAGGGTCATGGAAATCGTCTGAACGCAGCCATCAGCCAGCAAGGAAGCCTCAGCAGCGCAAACCTTGGAGCCTCGAGCTTAACCTTGAAGAATCTAATTGCACGTATCGATCAACATCGTCATCGAGTGCATGCTACCGAGTCCGAACTCAGGGCTTTGATGAGCGAAGTGCGCAAGAATCGTAGTAAATGGGCAAGTCCAGACAAAGACGGTCAGGAGGAGTTATATGAGGCTGCGGAGAAAGTCTTGAACGAGCTCAAAGCGATGACTGAGCACTCCAGCCCCTTTCTCACCAATGTCAAGAAGCGTGACGCCCCCGATTATGCCAATGGTAAGTGGGCGAGATCGAAAGTTCAAAGAACATTGACTGATTAAACTCTCCCAGTTATCAAACATCCGATGGATCTGGGACTGATGACGAAAAAGCTCAAGCAGCTAACATACCAATCCAAGGCTGAGTTTGTTGATGACTTGAAGCTCATCTGGTCGAACTGCCTCAAGTACAATAGCAGTGCAGATCATCCAATCCGCAAGCATGCATTGTTCATGAGAAAAGAGACCGAGAAACTAGTACCGTTGATTCCTGACATTACGGTGCGGGACCGCGCAGAGGTTGAGGCCGAGGAGAGGCGGCAGCAGATCGCTGATGGTAGTCTTGACGATGGCGCTGATGCCAGTGATGATGAACCACTTTTGTTCTCGCGCGGTCGCAAAGCTCCCTCTAAAACGTCCAAAAAGGGAACACAGACGTCAAGAAAAGCTCCGCCTGAGGCGACCCCCAACCCAGACACCAAGCCACTAATGTCACTGACAGGAGACGCACTTCGCGCCGAGTCAGAGATTGATGGCAGCCAAGGACACTCAACACCGCCACCTGGTACACTAACACCCGTTGGAGGTCATGGTGCTGGCAGTGTCATTGGGGGTAGTGATGCCATGGACCTCGAAGGGCTTACCAACGGGAGCCTTCCGCCAACAAGTTTCCCACCCGAGTACGAGGATGAGGAATTCAAATTATGGAAGCAAAAGACCAAAAAAGCCCGTGCAAACATGGCTGCTGAGCGTCACCGTCTTTTCAGAGGAAACAAGCTCAATGCGGAGGAAACTGCTGTGCTCCGTAGCAAGCTTGGTATGCGGCGATGGATGAAAATCCAGAAAGAGGCAAAGGCAGACCAGGCGTCTTCAACAGATGATCAGAGTAACACTCAAGCTCAAAACTCCAGTCGGGATAGTGAGACTCTGGTGGAGGATATCGAAGATGGCGAAGAGAATATGTTACCAGACTACTACGACTCAGTCTCTGCCATACCCGATCTCGATCCACGCCTTCGGTGGGACGAAGATGCGGACGGCAACGTCATTGAGCACGGCGAAGAATTCCTTCGGTTATACCCGAAACATCAGTTCACCGCACCAGAGAGCAAGCTATACAAAAAGATGGAAGCCAACATGCATCAGATGCAAGAGACGCGAAAGATCTGCACAAAGATTGGCGTGGTCAAGCAGATGCAGCTTCAGTCACAAATGTACCAGAACCAGTTCCAGAAATATCAACCTGAACCATTCGTCGAAGCGGACATCAAAGATCACGTCATGTCGGATGATGGTCCTCTCATGGCCCCATACCTCTGCAAGGCAGCCCTCCAACGCAGTATCGGCAAAATCTTCTTTCATGCCGGTTTCGAGGAATTTCAGCCGTCAGCGCTAGATACGGTCACTGACATCGCTGGAGAGTTCTTTCACCGCCTATGCACGACGCTCGTCAACTATCGAGAAGCTCCCAAGGTCGGTGTGACAACCACAGTGGCAAATGCTCCCGGTCTGCAAGAAACCCAAACAACGTACAAGGCTGCTTGCACATCAGAAGAAGCGGTCCTGCACACTCTCCACGAGTCTGGCCTTTCGTTGTCCGACCTGGACACGTATTGTCGCGAAGACGTTGATCGCCTCACCACAAAACTCAGTACAATGCACGATCGTATGCGGGCCCACCTCGCTGATCTTCTTCGTCCAGCCCTAACTGACGGCTCTGCCGATGGTTCTGCAGCTTTCAACGATGGCAGTGAGCAGTTCGTAGGTGGTGACTTTGCCGAAGACATCGATGAAGATTTCTTTGGCTTCAAGGAACTGGGACTGGACAAGGAATTCGGCCTTGCAAGTCTCAGCGTCCCCTTGCACCTGCTGCAGAACAGGTTGAGTACTGTCGGGCAGAATGCAAATCAAAACGTGGCCCAGAACTCAAGCCAGCTTTTCCCACCACCACCAGCTTGGCCTCGCTTGACGATATCCAGCTTAGATTCACAGATCGGGCTGGTCAAGAACTTCTTCCTCGCGAAGCTACACGCGAACAATGATGAGCCGCTCCTTGAAGATCTCGAGCTGCCTCTGAAGCAACGTCCCAATCATGTGCGACCGAAACTACCGGCTACTGGTAAGATCGGTGATGGAAAGACAGGTGCCAGTGGCATTAGCCCGATGAAGAAACCGCCTCTCAAATCGAAAGCAGCAGCGTCCGCTTCGGCTGGAGCCAGTAACAAGAAGAAGGCAGCCGGTGGCAACACGATGGAAATGAATGGAGACGAGGTGCAGATGAATGGCAACCACGAAAAAAGGCCTAGCCTAGCGAGCAAGCCAGTTGGAAAGCTGAAGATGAGCCCTCTCAACAACGCGAGTGGGTTTGAGAGTCCTTCTAGAGGCCCACTGGGGAACGGGCTTGGGGACGAGGCTGAGGGAAACGAATCTACGAAGGTCAACGGCGTTATGAACGGCATTGGAGATGGAGATTCCGCCATGATGAGCCCGGAGAGCCTCTAATCTCACAGGCGGAATACTCTGCTCCGGGTATACTAGATGGCGGAAGAAGCATTGAGCGTTTCACATATGTGTTGATTGAATTTCTTGGACATTGTAGTCTCGCTTACAGGCGCAACAGGTTGATTTTCTTTGCAGTTATGGGCAGTTGGCAAATGCGGCGGGAACGTGCCATATTTGGCCCTCAGCTTCCCTCACGCATGTTGGAGCGTGCACGACGTTTCCTGGCGTTCAGTTCATATACCCGAAGTGTGGAGTTAGAGGATTGGCGATAGGGACTTTTGCACTATACCTGTCCGAGGTGGTGCAAATACAAAGTATAGGACTCGCTCGAAAGTACAGATTCTTCGTTTGGCTTTCACTGTCATAATAGCACGAATACCAAGAAAACACTTCCTAGAATGAGATTGTTGCGCTCCTGCCAAAGGCATTGAGATCCAGTTCTTCCATCTTCTGTCCTTCAATTCGTATTTGCCGAACGTGACATCATCTGATCTACTAACCAGGGGATGGTGCTTTGACGGCAATCTCATGCCTTAGGGAAGCCCACGAAGGAGGTCTTTGTGGATGGAGGTTTGGCCAGACTTGAAGACACTTTTTCCTTAGTGCTGACAAGCATGAAACTTATTACGATATGGCATTCCCTCGTTTCGATATCATTCTATCTCTCTCTACGAGCATCTCGACCAAAATCAACAGGGGTATGAGTTACCATGTCCACCAAGGTCCCGAAATCCCCTTCAAACGCTATCTTGTTAGGAACTCCCGTCGGATGCATTCATCACTTGTCAAAGTAATTGGGCTATTCAGATTCCAATTCCGCCTGCTTTCATAAAGGGCTTTTTCCCCAACCCTTTTGCATTGGCTAGCCGCCTCGTTATTTTGCATTAGCCAGGCTTGATGTTCACTGGAAATAGCTCCTGACTGCTTGCTGTCCCTCTGGCGATAACGACTGCAAGACTTGCTCCGCATTTAACCCCGTCTGTGCAACCAACTGTTTCGCTGATGCAGCAACTTTAGCGGCAGTTTGGCCCTGTATCGTTTCAGCCTCGAGCGCTTGGACGATATATTGGAAAATCGGAGCAGCCTTTGGTGCTACAGAAGGATTTTGTCTGTTAGAGAAACATTAGTGCGCTTACAGTTTATGATTGGGATGAAATACTTACTGGTCAATCAGCTGCGCCAAGAAGGAGTACGCGTAAGGGGCGGCTTCCTCATCGCTCACGACTGGCAATGTGTCGATCCAGTTGTCAACAATCTCTTGTGGGTTTTGCACCTTTGAAGAGTTGTAGTGTAGAATTTTGGCGATAGATGCGCACGCATTCTCTGTGGCAAACACTTGCTCCTCACCTCTTGCATCTGGGACCTTAGTGACCTGAAACAGCACCTCAATGCTTGCTGCAACGAAGTCGCTCCAAGCAGCTCCACCTTTCTGAGCTGCAATACCAACTCCATAGGCAGCAGCTTGCCGATTTGCTGGGTTCTCGTCGCGCATTCCATCAATGAGTGGTTGCACGATATGGTCCTTGAACTGCCACGATTGTGGTCCGCAAAATTCAAGGACATCATCCATTATGCAGATAGCCCACTGTCGCTGTGTTGGGTCAGAAGAGGTTATGAAGGTGTCGTAGAAGGGAATGAGACGTTGCCAAGGCCCAAGGAAAGCTGGCCCCATGTTCTTGAAGATTGTATGGAAAGCTTTGTTCATGTCGGAAAGCAATGTCTGATCGTCCTCGATAGCATATTGTAGAGAGTCAGCGTCATCCTCGTCATCGACACCAGCATTTGCAGCATCAGCTTGCTCCAGTGCTCGTTCCGTAACTCTTTTTTGATAATCCTCGAGCGTCGATCTCACAGATTCGATGAACTGCGTCATATTCTCTAGTGTAAGACAATTCTTGCCACAAACTTCAATGCTCTCGTAGAAGCATTGGAACATTTCAGCAAGCGTGTCGATTGCGGGTTCGGCGGTCAAGATCTCTATTTCCTTCTCACAGCATCTCTGCCATAGCTGCTGGAACTGTGGAGAATGCTCGCCGTGAGATTTCTTGTATGAATTGAGCAGCTGTGGAATTAGCTTCGCTGAAGCAACTCGTACAGGATCGTGGAAGAAAAACGCAAGACCCGGCAGAGCAATTCTTTCCGTGATGTCGAGCACGTACGGCTCAAAGTTTGCTTCGAGAATCTGCGCATAAATCGTGATCAACTCGATCGCAGTGTTCTTGTCTTCGAGTGCCGCAGTCTTGATGCCGATGACTTTCCCTTTCAGGGGCACAAGCTCCCAGCCTTCATCTTCACCCATTGCATCGACTTGGTCTGCGTCGTCTAGAAGCTGAATATCGGCCTTTGCGGCTGCTAGCTCAAGCAGTGGTGGCATCACTCCAGGCAGGTAGGGAACAAACTCCAGGCCAAGAACTCGACACATCCTACCCCAGCAGTGGAGTAAATACTGTGCTTGTGGATCGTCAACATCGACAATGTGGTGTTGGATGTTGCCTAAAATCTGGACGAGCTCAATAGCTTGGGGACCCATTTTCTCTTTGCCCACCGCTAGAGCGATCAACGTTGCGCATTCCATTGCCTTGGCGCGAAGAAGTCGGTATTCTTTGGACTGCTCTTCACGCAGAACATTGAACAGCAGTGGCATGAGAGTGTCGTAGTACCTAATGAAGGCGGTCTCCGCGGAGTCCGCGATGGTCGCGATGGTTGAGAGGGCCTGTTCCTGTACGAAGCGCTTAGGCGACTGTAGCAAGCGCAGCAAATGGCTGAGAAGTTGATCGAGGTAGGGTTCAAGTATGGTCTTCTCTGCTTCTTCGCAGAAGTTGACAAGAGCAGCAGCTGCGTGGGCTTGCACGCGCGGCTCCGCGGAGTCGAGCACCGGGATGATGTTGGACAGAACAACTTCGTGGTATTTCTCCTGCATTGTGCCTGCGAAGTCTGTGCTCATTTGTCCTAGTGCATTGCAGCCGGCGAAACGGACACGAGGGTGTGGATCTCGAAGGGACGGCACGACAAGCTCAAGCACTTTGTCAAGTTCTCCAGTCATTAAATCTCGGCAGCCTTCAGATATCGCGGAGATTGCCATCAGAGCAGCATGCCGATCTCTCCAAGCAGACGAGACCATCATTCGAGGTAGCCAGGTGAAAGTTGCAGGAAGCATGATAGCACCACCTAACTTGTTCGCTAGGCGGTCCATACACTGCTCGCCAGCAATATGATTGAGATCACTCTCTTCGAGATCAAGCTGCATACAGTCAGTGAAAGTTCTTCAGGTCAAACCAGCTAGTAGCCTACATCTTCAGAAGCATTCCATTCAGATGCATCATCATCGTCCATGCCGATGTCTGTCATCAAGCTCAAGCATTGCGTGACCATGTCTTGAGTGTATGACGGGTCTTTCTTGCACATCGCTGGGGCACAATCCGCAAAGGTTGCCATGAGCTCAAGGGCATTCTGTCTGGTTTGGTCGCCTAAGTCTTTCTCCTGAATGACGGAAATGCTGAATTTGACCAGACTGTTGAATAAATTCTTGAACATCTTTGGCGCGACATCCGCTAACTCGATTAGAGCAACGAAGGCCTTGGATAGGTTTTCCGAGTCTCCAGACTCTTTTAGTGGAGGCAGGACGTTCAGGATATCAGCGACCAGCGCGTAATACTTGGGCTGCGACTTTTTCTTAATGGATTTGAAAAATGAGGAGAAAGCTTCCACTGCGGCCAGTTTGACCTATGCACAACTCGTTAGTGGGGAGTGAATAGGTGATTTTCAAAAGAGATCTCACGTTAACATCTTCGTCCTTAAAACCTTTCGCAAAGACTTCTTGAACCGCTGCCTCATGTTGGGTCTCGATTATACCTGGAGTCGTAGCAAAAATTCTGAATGCGCCCTCTCTTTGACCAGCGTCAGCTGACTGACTGGCTTGGAAAAGGGCTCCAAGTAGCTCGGGCCAACTTTGTCCTGCAGGTTACTGTAAGGCTCTGTCCCCAGAATCTTCCAATACCGCACTGATCCGACTTACCGTAATCTGTGTATTGTCTTGCGATCTCCGCCACAGCATCTCCAATTTTGTGTCTCACATTGGCCATCTGCTCGCTCGCCAGGCATTGCAAGAGTCTCTGTCGTATGAAGCTCCTCTCATTCTCACCGAGGCAGCGGAAGAGTTCTTTCGAGTCAACAGCATTAGGATCCTTCCGATTCTTCGATGCGATTCGTCGGAGAAGGACCGCAGCAAATGAACGTGTCTAAGAAACAGTCAGCCTCCCGCCGAGCTAGCCAGAAATCACCAGAAATACCGCTGCGTCTTGAGCTCCCTGTATCTGTTCCACCAGGCCCATCAAAAGAATGTCTGGGCGATTCGCGGTCCAATCATTGTTGAGCTGCTCTTCTGCCTGGGAGCGCAAGGCATTGTCACCAGAGGATAAAGCCTGTAGAAGCTGTGTCAAGGTTGTCTGGACTTCGGGTGGTAGCATAGACATCTTGTCGGCTCTGTGACAGGTCGCATATGAATTTCAGCAGACGCGCCTGGAAAGTTTTTGGTGGGCGCGATGCTAGGATGTAAACCCCCTCAATAATGCGCGATGTAGGTTGAATATCGCTGAGATGTAGGTTGCAGTATCTCACTGAGTCCAGATTCAAGTAACGAGCATCACGAAAAGCCCGGCATGTGTGCTGGCAAGGGTGTTGTCGTTTTCTCGAGAAGTGCAGATTGGCGGGAATAATTATTTTGGCTTTCGGCAAGTCGTGAGCTTGAGACAGCTGGCCCCCCCATGCGTCACGCGGGTACGATCAGAACCAAGCTAGTTATTCCTGTGCCTTAGAGACTCTGCAAAAGCAATTTTCTACATAGTGATCTGTACAACTTGAATCTATTGTTTTGGAAAATGCCTATAGACAAGAGTGATAGCTAATGACACAAGCTTCCTGCTTCCTCAAATATTGCAAAAGTGCTCCTGATGAAAACTGGGTATCACCTATTGGAGGTACGGCTGAAGGCAAAAACGGCAACAATAACAACCGCGAGAGCAGCAATGGCACCGGGCAGAAGTAAGTCGTTGGGAATTCCAGTGACTAGCTGTTCTTCTTTGCTAGCGGCAAGAGCCTGTTTCCGATCTCGCGATCGCTTGCCGGGGGCCTCTTCTTCACTTTCCTGGATGTCGACGTGAATCTCTTTCACAAAAGATTCCGGTGGAGTCGGCGGTTTTGCAAGGTTTGGTCTGGGATCCAAAGTAGCCGAAATAGGAGGTTGCGATGGGTTGTGCACAAAAAGATCGACCTTATCACGATGTCCTTTCCTGGCCAATGCAATGGCGTCAACTAGGTCCTGGTCTGTGGTGATGGAAACTGTGTCGCCCTCATTATCCATGTAGCTGAGCGCATATCCAGACTTCCCAAGCTTGCCATCTTCGACGACGGCTTCACCTCCCAAGGTCTCAACTTCTCCTCCAAGTTTCGCAGTGACGTTCGCTATTAATTCTGCCATACCATCGGAAGCAACGACCTGCAGTCGATGTACGCGACCACTAGGGGCTTTGAATTTGAACGGGAAGGGCGTGTCCTCGGGAACTTCCAGAGGGGCTGCTAGAACGTCTGAGTGCGAGTCATCACCACGATGTGATGCGGACTCATGTGGCATGACGCTATCCCCTCTCTCAACTCCGGGCTTGCCAGGGTCTACTTCCATGGCAGAGCGATGGCCTGGAGTGGTAGGTCTGTGACTTCCCTCGCCAGACATCATTGACTCGGAGTCATTATCCATCGAAAGCCAGAATTTGTTCCATGCCGGTCCTTCACTTTCCCCTGCTCCCATGGTATTGATCTGCTCAAGAGTGGCGTACGTCAGCTTAAGCACGTCCACCATGCCAACAATCTCGCCCGCTTCGTTCATCACTGGTAGGTTGAGATAATGGCCATCTGTCGGAGTTAGTGTTTGTCACTGCAGTGAAAGGCGCCACGTACCATGCATCTTGCGAAGGGCAGCTTGGATACTCATATCTGTGGGCGCGAAATCCGGGTGAGGTGTCATCACTCTAACAACACTACAATTTGAAGGATCCAATCCAGGAGCAATCACACGAAGAACCACGTCCTTGCTGGTAAAGATACCAGTGATGGAACCTTGATCTTGGACAAGAACTGCAGTGGTATGATTTTCCTTCATGAGGGCCGCGGCTTCCTTGACGGATGTACGCACGGAGACTGTTGTTGGAGGCATGCCATTGAGAACTGATTCCAGTGTTGGACCTGACATCTTCTGCCTCAGCGTCTCGACATACTGAATGATCTGCTGCGGCTGACTTGAGCCAAGCTCTGATTGCACGCCTTCTAGAGCATCGTAAAGCTTCCGCGATGACGTGTAGGCCCTTTCCAATTTCTCCATAGCATCGTAGAAGCATTTTGTTATGTCAAGGATGCCTGAGATGTCTTGGTTTTCGTCCATTACAGGTAGATGTCGGAACCCCTTCCTGACCATGAGGTCTAAAGCGTCGGTAGCACTTGTGTCGGTCCTTGCGCATAGAGGGTTCTTTGTCATGATCTCCGAAATTGTCACATCTCTTGCCTTGATGCCAGCTCCTACAACACGGAAGGCCAGATCTTTTGCCGTGAAGATCCCAGCAATGCGGTCGTCATCGTCGGTCACCAGGACGCAATCCTCCCTTTTGGCAGCCATTAGTTGGGCAGCTTCGGCCACTGTAGTGTTGGGCTTGATTTGGAGAGCTTGACTCGGTTTCAGGGCAAGGACCGTCCCTGGAGGGGCTTTGCGCGTATGCCGGGCTCTTGCAGGGACATGCTTCTTCTTATTGAGGTCGGCCTCCATTTTCCGTCTGATTGCCTTTGGTAGAGAGAAGTCAGATTTCGATCTGGAGTCTCCAAGAGGATATATCGGCTTACCTCATCTCGTTTTGACTGTTTCTGACGACTTGAAGACAAAGTGGACGTCGCAGCTTCACTGCTTGGTGTAGACGTGGGCTCAAGTTTTGGGCGCGGTATGCCCGAGGGGCTGTCGAATGGCAATTGTCCGCGGCCTCCACCACGGTTTGGGGTGCCGCGATACGTGCCGCCGACTCCAGACATCTCAATTGCGCCTGAGCAGTGAAAATAGAAGAGGCTTCAGTGTGATATGGACTTGTCCTTCATGCACCACTACAGTTCGTGCAACGGCGTATTCCGTACAAAAAGGAAAGTCGTGGCGTTGCTATCCAGAATCCCTCCAAAGGATCAAAACAACGGCCTTGGCATCGGCGCCCCGGAATCTCAAATCTTGGCACCAAGTTTAGCGTCCTCGTCGCACATTGCAATTTTGGTCCGAACTCATCGACAATCGTGATCCCGAGTTACGAGAGTCCGCCTCATTGACTAACCATCTCGTCATTGTTCGAACAGATTTCTGAACCTATTCAGAGGTCTCTTCGTCTCATCACCGTCACCATGGTTAAGAAACGCGCATCCAAGTCAGTACAGTCTATGCTATTCATTAAGTTCAATGCTGACCCTGTCAAAGCGGGCGCAACAAGAAAGGCCGAGGCCACGTCAAACCTATCCGATGCTCCAACTGTTCAAGATGCACACCAAAAGATAAGGCGATCAAAAGATTCACCATCCGAAACATGGTCGAGTCAGCCGCTATCCGTTCGTCCTCACTACAAAAATCTCTCCCGTCACCTCCCAGCTGACAAACCCCTCCCCCCATAGGCGATATCTCTGATGCCTCCGTTTTCACCGATTACGCCGTTCCCAAGATGTACCTCAAGCTACAATACTGTGTCTCTTGTGCCATTCACGGAAAGATAGTTCGGTATGTCCCAGAAGCAACTTTCTTTACAAACATTAGGACATAAGGATGTGGACTGATGAGCAATTGTAGTGTTCGATCCCGCGAAGGTAGACGAAACCGGGCACCACCACCAAGAGTGCGATACAACAAGGACGGAAAGAAGGTCAACCCACAACAAGCCGCAAAGGTGGCTCAGGCGTAATGAACCAAGAACATTTATCGATAAAGGGAGTGAGCAAAATTCACGAATCATGGCTAGCTTTGAGGCTTGATTTTCCGGCAGCCGTAAAGACTGTGCGTGTGGTAAGCAGCGAATAGGCCATGACCGAGAAATAGAATTCAATGACAAAAGGTCTTGTCTATTTGTAGCTACCTATCTGATTGCGCAGCACGCACGCGAGGAGGGCGCCTAGTGGGCAACTTACCCATGACAGCAATTTGCACCTCCAACGGTGCAGCAAGAATTCCATTTTAAGCTGATCCGAGCTTACCAACCCTTCTAAAATCCAAGCGATTGAACAGGATCTCCCTGTGATAACGAACAGAACGTTCCGCCACTAGGCCAGCCCGCCAATCAGCCAGAGAGGCAGGAGGGAATCTCTCTGACCCTTCTCATTACCCCATCCTCTCCATCTTTTGATTCGTCTGTCAGACAGTCTCTACACGAGAGCGACCGGGGATGGGCTTGGTGGACATCGTTGCTAGAGCAGCAGTGGCATCCATCTTCTCCTTCTCGCCCTACCTCATCTTCCTGTCACCCGCGCCTGCACCCACACGCCTCTCCACCACATCTCCCTCTCCCTTGTTCATTTCAGCGTTCTCAGCAGCAGCTTTCCCTGTCTCTTTCACCTTCTTGCTCTTTGAACAGCAGTGGTCATCTTGTCAGCATTCTGTCTGCGTCGTTCATCGACACCTGTCTGCTCGCGAAGCCCCCTCAACCAGGTATTTTCATTTCCCCAAGGTCGCTTATCACCTCGTGCAAGCATGTTCGGATAGACATCATCCCAAATTCTTCGCCACGGAGATTAGCTTGTTGTGACGCCGTAACACAAGCGATAAAGTAATCTTTCTCCTCCTGGGTCTAGCTACCTTTGTTTCTCTTGTGTGTGGGCTTGAAAGCTGCTTGAGGTATCTCAAAATCGGTGCCATCTTTGGTGGTTGCTGTCTTCGTTGCTATATTGATTGTTGCAATGGTTCCCCGACGGCGAAGAGGGACTTTAGCGGATGCAAGGGAGCCTAGGCCGTAGGTTTCAGAAACCTCCGGATCTTCAGCGAACGTCTTGTCAAGTTCGGCAGTCTATGGCTTTACTCTCCTCTTTCTAAGGGGATTTCCAGCACATCCGAAGCAGGTAATTGATCTCACCATGGAGGACGGTAAGCTGGCTCAGAAATACTCGCACGGGTCAATATTGCGTGAGGCTAAATCTACCCTTCTTGATAGACTGCTTCCAGAGTGCCGAATACTTCCCTCCCCCTGCCACCGTTCTCCTTGCAAAAGTCCCACCCACACACAGTCGACCCCAAAGAGTCGTCTACAGCGGCCACACAAGGCAGGAAGCATTACCCATTCCCACATCTCGGACACACATGGAAGCCATCGATGGACCACTACCTTTTACAAGTAGTGGCAAGTGTCCGCATCGACTAGGACACCGCTGTACCCGGTGTATTCTCTTTCGTCGTGTTTAACTACAACAATAATGCCTGTGATCTCAGCGAAGAGCCTGATGCAGGCGAAGACGAAGGTCGAGGAGGCGATAGATGGGTTCCGAAGAGGTTCGGAGATATTGAATAGTCGCGGAGACTTCCGAGGCCTGAAGGAAGTGCGGCAGCTGGACTGTCTCCTGCAGGCCTTGCCGGCGGGGAAATGTGAAACAGATGAGGCGTTTGTGGTGGACTGAAAGTGAACGGTGATGTCGGAGTGCCCACCATCGTTGGTGAGAAGCGGCTTTGTGGTGGAGCGTCATCGGGAGGCTGATGGCCTTGTGCAGGAGCCAGTGGCTGTGAGAATGTGAGAGTTGGTGAGAACCAGTGCGATGATCGGGGTTCGCTTCTTTGAACTTGAGAAAGCGCCTGGGGGAACGTGACGGTTGGTGAAAACCAGTTTTGTGATCGAGCATCATCGGAAAGCTGCGGGATTTGAGCCGGAGGCAGCGGCCAGAAAGAAGATGGCTCAACGTTCCACGAAAAGGTGTTCGGATATGTGGAGGCATTTGGAGGCTGAGGTCCTACGAGGACGGGCAAAGGTAAGGCAGTTGCCATTGTGGTTCTGTTATGAAAGCTCGGGTCGGTTTCTGAGGCTCCAGTGAAAAGCCGGTCATCCGCGGTAGAGATCACTATGGCGCTCTCACACCCGCTAATGGAAACTAATCGATGGGCGTCATTGCTCTTAGCTGTCGCAGAGGCAGATTCTAGACTTCGCTCGTGCGCTTGTACCCTTAGACAAGCTAATTCTGAAGGATTTTCAACGATCGTATTCTCCAATACGCGGATAAGCTCACGCTCGGCCGCCTCCCAGTCAAAACTCCGGCTCCAACAGTGTTCGGCGAGCAAGTACGCTGAGACGAATATTGGGACCAAAAACTTTGCACGCTTGAGATCCTGTATAACCCTCAGCGCCTCTTGCCGAAGAGAAGAAGGCTTAAGTCGCCGGATTGCCTCTATCTTTAGACTGATTATCTGGGCGAAGGTGGCGAATACCTCATCAGTCGGTGCGCCGATCATGCTTTCGACTTCATCACATTCACCCAATCGTTCGAGAAAAACAGCTCTCAAGACAATGTAATGTCTCTCGCGAATACCTAACGGGCTTTGACGAACGTAGTGTTTTCTTGCCAGTCTTTGCAGCCTGGACTCCGGCATCCAGCTGTCTATGTAAGTCTCGCATAGTTCGAGTAAAGCGCGAAGGTTCGGCAGAAATTGGGAAGACACTTCTCGATAGATATCGCAGTAGAATTCCTTGGATAGTTGTCGTCGAGCATCGAACTTTCTTTTTCCTCCGAGGACAAGGTACAGATGGTAATACGCGAACCATGTCTTATTATGAGCTAGCCCTAAAGCAGATCGAGTCGACATCATGACTTCGGTGCAGATAACTTCTGCAGAATCATGTTGTCCTTGCCGCGAGTATAGAAGGCCCAATATTGATCGGTATTCGTCACATACCGGATCGCTGGATTGAACTGAAGAAATGTCTTCGATAATGGTATCCAGAAGTGCCTTGCAGTCGTCGAATCGCCCAACCTGCATGTAAGCAATGGATAGGTTTCTTGCCGCCGACAACAAAAAGTCTCTTGAGCCTAAAACTCTTGCCCAGGCAAGAATAATCTCACAGATGTGCACACAGCACCGATCGCCCTGATCACCACGGAAGTTCCATAGATTATATACGACCTCCGCCAAATTTCGTGCATTGTCTTGAGTCAACTGCATTAGCTTAGGTCCGGCGTTTGGAAGAGACCACAGGTCATCGAGAGTCCAATACCCTTGTGGTTGACTCTTTTTGGTGGAGTTTCTTTCCTCCATTGTTCGGAAGACATACTCAGCAACTTCGGGCGAGACTGAGCGTCTAACTTCTTCGAAGACTATCTTGACCACATCATCGTCCATGAGATGACGGTCAATAGTGTCCATCGGTGTCGTTTGCACAGTCATGTTTGGGAAAGTCTCTTCTACTTGTCGAGCCAGCGCCATGCATGGAGACTGCACATTCATTTCAGACGGAGTAGCTATATTATCTCAGCGGAAAAGCTCAGCAAGTTCACACCCCTGATGACTTACAAGCTGTGGGGGATGACATCGGGTTGAAGTTTGGCACTCGTTGCTGCCATCGATCCATGTTCTCATTGGAGATAGCGGTGCCTCTGAACTTGACAGACATCCCATTCTCACCCGCCCGAGCGCGCTTTCGAAGAGCACTTTTCATGACATTGGCAGGAATGTTCTTGCATAGCCCCCATTCCCTGAACTTCTGCGTGTACTGACGGCGGCTGCAGTGATAAAAAAGAATCAGCTCCGCTGTAGTGGTAGACCCTCACTAACCAGAAAGCATACGTAAGATGCCAAGGAGACTTACCTTGCATGGAATCCGTCGTGCAGAGCCATAGTTTCCATAATCTCCGCGAGAGTCTTGTCATCCTCCACATAAAGCTTCTCAAGGCGCGGTCGAAGCCTATTCCACTCCTCTGTACTGATTCGCGGAGCTCGCAGAGTCGCATTTGGTTCATAGGGCACAATCTTTGGCGAAGTCATACTAGGAGAAAGAAAGATGGAAAAGTAATCTCGAAGGTAACTAGGTGACGAATGTAGAGGTACGGATCTGCTGGTAGCCGTGGAAATTGGAGAATCGGAAAGCTCGGCATCGATCTTGATTACTTGACGATTCAGAGCAGATAAAATGAGAATCAGAGCTTCACCGCAGTTTTAACATTGGCGAGTAGCTCCTAATGTTTAGGCCGCATTCTCGTGAGTTTGTTCACGTACACAGCCTCATCACCAAAGTCCCGTTGCTCTTTGAGGCATAGCGGCCGATTCGCACTTGGCCGAAAATGGCAACAGGATCTTTGTAGTCGGACATGAAGCACAGCGTTCATACCGGTAAGGAGACCTAGTCTTACATGACTCGAAATTCCCAGTATGGCAAGCGGAATTTTGTGTGCTGTCACTACCATCATCTCTACTGTCGAACGTCGTCAGGCAGAGGCCATGGGGCACCGGCCTAGAAATACCCTCCAAATCCTCGCCGAGCATTTCTCTCACATTCTTAGAAGTGGAAGTACGCAGATACTGAAGCTTGTCGTATAGTACTTCTCTTCCTCCCGAGATTTGGAAGATAAATTTCGGCCTTTGTGCACACTCTGTTCCTGATATCTGGCCAAATCCGTAAGTACCAGTAGCTGATTTATTCCTTGGCACTTCTCCCTAACAGCTTCTCCCGTGAACAGTCTTCTAATCTGGGTCAGAATGTTGAGCAACGCCAACCAAACTCAGCGCGGTGCGTCGGGCAGAAGCCAAATCTATTCTTCAGGCAACACAAGTCCCACCGACGAAATCCAGCATCGGATCACAACCTCCAACAGCTCAAGGAAATTCATTATGTCATTCACGACATGACCATCCAGGAAGAACACATTGATTCTGATCACCTAGTCGGAAATAGACGAAACGCTATGAAGATGATGGATGACCTAGAAGACACACTCTCATCACTTTCGGATCCGAGCTTAGGCAAGATTTCATCGAAGATTTCATCGAAGATTCCATCGGAGCTGCGCAGCACAGAATGCTTACCAAACTGGTCACCGACAAAGTCCTGCACAGGCTCTGATTCATTAAACTCTCTTGAGCAAACCTTCCCTGGTGGCTTCATCAAGGGCGGGCAGCCGGAGGCATCATTGAACGTGGGACGTGCGAGGCCGAAGCTCGTCAAAGCTCATCCATGGAATCATGTCGAACTCATCAACAACGCTGCACAATATTCTTGTACCACGATGCCAGCAGGTAGTCGGGACAAAGCACATTACCGTGACAATGCTGTTGATGCTGGCGAGGATATGTGGAGTGTTGAGACCTTGGTTGGCGATCTCGACGAGGACATGGAAGGGGAACTTGTTGGCACAACAGAGACGTTTGAGACTTTGTAGCATACCAGCAAGTCATCATTTGTAGTAATACAAATCACTCATATTCTCATTGCGATCTCTCAGTGGTCAATCCTCCACTGGCAGCCTGATAGTTTCGTGCGTCTTCTTTTTGGTTGTACAGAGATATCCAACCAATCCAGGCTTCAAATTCGCCACGCTCGCTTTCCAATAGGTGTAATCGGTAGTGATACCAATATGCTCACAATACCTAAGAACACGCCGTCAGATATTAGCACTGTGACACTACGCCTGCGGAGATGCAATAACGACTCGCGCACCTATCCCAGAGACGCTTTGTAGATGTGATGAGCGTTTCGGTCTTGGCTTTGTGGTTCGCCGGTCGCCAACCAACCTTTCGAAATTCCTCGCGTCTTGCCAGGTTTTCCTCGCGAGATAAAGGATCTGTCCAATGTGGATGGAAAAAGAGAGAGCGAGGCTGCATTGATGGTGTTCATGACTTGAGACACATGTCCGCCTGGAAGGCAAGTAAATTCTCAAGGTTAGAC
>Ga0335072_10002716_pt1 | contig 27209 bp, 16 predicted proteins | sample Lox_Sample_21_FD_206725 | JGI IMG/M metagenome (GOLD analysis project Ga0335072, IMG submission 206725) | Soil microbial communities from Loxahatchee National Wildlife Refuge, Florida, United States - Lox_Sample_2.1 | ecosystem: Environmental > Terrestrial > Soil > Wetlands | place: USA...
TTAGTGGCCGGGGCGGATGTCAACGCCGCTGCTCCTTATAATGATGGTAAGACAGCCTTACGGATGGCGGCGGAAGGTGGTCACCTTGATGTGGTGGAGAGGCTGTTGGCGGCTGGGGCGGATATCAACGCCAGTGATGCTGAATATGGTCGGGCAGCCTTACAGGCGGCGGCGGGAGGTGGCCACCTCGATGTGGTTGAGAGGCTGAGACAGGTAGGCGCAACGTAAATTTCTTTGGGGTCAGGTAGTACAATTATGGATCGAATACCTTCGTTTTATACTTGGCCCAGAGACATAGTAGTAGCGCCATCTTTGTTGGCGCATCACGGGAAGCAATGAGAGATTGGATGCAGGTGTTCAATTATTCTCAAGTCTGCATATTGGGACATGTTTTGCCAGCTATTGATAATTACTAATCCATCACTCTGTTATAATTAATTATAACGAAATTACTCGCTTATCATCCTGAATTCAAGAAAAATGCTTCAAGTCAATGCCGGCCGAGTGTTGGGCCAGCTGAGCGTCTTCAACCTGCTATCCGGCCGTGTGACTCTTCAAAGTGGAGTTCGTGAGGTAGCTTGACGACCTGCCTGCCACGAGATCGAGCACTGGTAGGCCCAGACGTCTCCTTGATCGGGGCGGGACAGCAAGTTGACCGGCCTACGACCGACTCTAGCATGGAAGAGCCGTTGCGTCTCTACCCTCTGAAAGATTCCACCTCAGCCAGTCGATTCTTACGGCTAAGATAGATGACTCGCAAGCTTGCTCAACCGCGTCATCTGCGGCAAGCTAGGCAGCGCACAGCCTGGCCGTACAGATCATTGACCAACTACACTCTATATAGTTCGGCGGCCAGCATTAGCTTTCGGTAAAGCCTTCTTCCCCTTTCCTTCTTGACCTGTATCCAGTAAGACATTATAAGACTAAAATTGCGCCGTTCCCCCTTCCCTTTTCTTATCGTAGTCCATGGTGAGACCAATGACCTGCTTCGGATGCACCGGAAATTCCTTTAGGAAGAGCAGAGCAGGATCATTGGAGAGAATGGCGTGCTCGTCCACCGTAGGCATATTGAAGCAAGCGACAATTAGAGCGTCTCCATCTGTCTTGCCTCGATACAGAAGACGGCCTAGTAGTCATGGCGATACTCTTGGATGTAGTTAAGCACTAGCTGCGACTTTCCCGCTCCACTCAAGTCCCGGTATCGCTTATTGTATCATGTAAGTGCTTCCTAATCTTAGCATGAAGCACTGATCGTGGCACGTAGTTGGCGATTGGTTGAACGGACGAATGGGCATAGTGACCTGTGAAGTCGGCTACAGGTATACTTCTCGTTCCTTGTCCCTTGCATGATTAGTGGAAGAGGCAAAGGCCAGCAAGACTGTGTAGGTTGTAGAGTAGTACCGCGTAAGGCAGATTTTCACCCAGTTATCGCGGTCGACATGCGTAGGTATGGACGTAAGGGTCGAAAGAATGGGGCGTAGGTGTACCGCCCAACCGACCAACCCCTATTAGCCACGGGCACCGTGCCTGGTTCCCCGCTACAAGGTAGACACACGACTCGTAGTGCAGGAACTGGTCATTGTCAAATGGTCACTCTCCGAAAGAGATGCAGAGGAAGGGCAATATATTGTGTTCTCTCCGGAGCTGCTCGCCGACATTGTACTTTATCTTCGAGGAAAGGGAGATGGATGTTTGCATGACTGGGCTGGGTATAAGGAGCTTGTCTCGTTAATGTGGAAGGGTGCTCTTGGCCCAGCGCTGTAGGCGACTTCAAGTCAGACAGAACAAGGAAAAGGGCTGTAAAGTTGCCATAAGTGACGCGATAGCTAAGGTTGAGTAATAGTAGCAGGAGTGGTAGGAGCAGTAGTAGGGGTTACCCTGGGCTCAGCGTAAATCACCACCTGCTCACCTTGCTCTTCCTTCGCCGCCGTCTCTCTTCCTCATCCTTCTCGTACAAGCTCCCTCTTCCCGTAACATACACCATTTCGCGTCTCCAATCATCACCCTCAGCTCTCCTCTCCTCACGCCTCCGTGGCGCGACCTCAAGCACATCATACTCGTCTCTCCGTTCCGGAATTCGCCTTCGGAAGGGAACATGATGTCGACAAATCAGCCAAGAGGCTTGGCGTGTTTTCAGTATTAGAATCTCTTCGCGCCACATTACACACAACTAATCAATTGTCTATTTCATCACTTACGAGATTATTGGATGTAGGGCGGTAGACTGCACCTAGCGAATTTCTGATTTCCGGATAGCATTAGAAATGAGTCTATCTTTCTGGGAGACACGCTAGGACTATCCCTTTTCCAAAAGACCTATTGTGTCCCATACCCTGACTTCCGGCGGTGTCCTTTCTGCCGTTCGCTGCTGGCTCTCCCAGAAAACACCATCTGCACCTGATGGCCTCTCTTCGCCAGAATCGGCAACCTTGCCATCCAGAACATTCCACACCTCAGCCCTCGCGTTTTGACACATTGCGATAACCTCCTTCACTGCCTCGTCAAGCGCTTCTGCTAGTTGCCGCATGCCTAGTCCCCTCGTCACCAATCCCTCAGTAACTCGGCTAGCTTCTAGCTGTACGTCGTTGACTTTCTCAACGAGCCTCTTCACACTGTTGACCAGATATTCTTCTTCGTAGACACTTCCCTTCTTCCCCCTTGCTCGCTTTCTCTCTTCTCTCCTCCTTGTCTTACTCGTAACTCGACTCGCATTGCTGTACCGCGTGAAGAGAGAATGTTCGCCAGCTGTGCTCGCATCTGTCGGGGCAACAGAGACATTGTCTGGGATATCGCCACCATCAGCACCATTTATGGCATCGCCGCCAAAGAATGCGAGTGGATCTTCGGCTTTCTTAATACGCAGCTCCTGGATCCGGGGCACTTGGGCATTAAGCTGCGCTTTACAGTCAGCGAGGAGTTCTGTAATCTCGCCGCTCTTTTCCCGGAGGCCGGTGTCGACGATCTCGGGTATGAGATGTCGTTGACCATGAAACGCGAGAAGGTACGTGGCGTCTTGGAAGAGTGAACCTTTGCAGAGCAGGCGAGCAGCTTCAGGGATATCTGAGAGGTGGTGTGCGAATATTGTAGCCGCAGAACGGTAGTCGCGGGATTCGGTGCAGGTTGTCGCAAGAGACCGTGCGAGGGACTGGAACTGATCAGAAGGTAGGTCGGCGAGTTGTGCGCAGGTGAGAGATTCACGCCAGCGGTGGGCGAGAGCGTAGAGTGGGTAGGCGGATGCATGATCATTGATGGATTCGTATGCCATTGCTGCGTCAGCGTGTCGCGAGTGGGATTGTAAATGGCGGGCATAAAGAGCGGTAATAGTTGTTTGATGAGGTATATCGTATTTGTAAAGTGCTAATGCTGCCGTGTAGAGCCTATACTTTACAGTATACGTTTCCACCTCATCATGTGAAGAAAGGGCATGGAGAGAGCCGAGAGCCTTGGAGTAGTGACGGAGATGATTGTCGATCTGGAAGTGGCGGCGGAGGGGTGGGAGCGCATGAAGCGACTGCAGGAAAGGCATGTATTCTCTCGGGTCTCGCTGGGAATGTTGGGCGACTAGTAGAGTTGCTTCAAGGTCGTAGAGGGAAAGGGCTGCATCGTACAGGCGATTGGTATCTACAAGGAAGCAGAGGTGTTCAATTGCAGCTTCCGCCTGGTCTGTGTCCTTTTGCCGTAGATCCGCAACGAGCTGGAGAGCTGTATTAAAGTCTGGAGGCCGTTTGCACACATGCGCCGTGACTATGTTCTGCAAGTTTGTTGACGCTTTGCTTTCAAGAGCAGACAGAAAAGCGTCGCATATCCGGTTGACCTTGCCGCTCTGCACTGCCACGGATGCATCCGGCAAAGTGCCTGGTTTAGCTGTAGTCATAGATTCCTCTGGCAAAAGCTCGACTTTCAATGACCGGGAAGCCTCCACATCCTCCTCCTTAAGCTTGGACAAGAAGTCGTCGATCCGCGAAACTTTCTTCACTTGGTCAATGAAGAGAGGTATGCTGGCCATGAACAGATCTGGCTTGTAATCATGTAATATGTTCATGTCAACTTGATGGGTGCGGCAAGCAAGGTAGGCTGATCTATAGTCCTTTTCGTCAATATGCTGCCGTATTCCGGCCAGGACCAGAGCTCGTGGATAGATTGTCTCCAGATTGCCCCTTGGCATCTGTAGTACAACCGCATATGTTGAAGGCACAACCGTCACAAGCTTCGCACCACGCTCGATGGTTCTGCATCTCTCATCAACTTCAGAAGTATCCGCCGGGACATCCAAGGTGTCCAGTTCGACAAATTTGAGAAGGTGTTGAGAAGTGGTAAATAACAAGTGTTTGTCTGTGAGAAGAAACGACGTACAGCCTCGCGCCAAAAGACGATTGTCAACTAACAGCTCGCCCTTCCTCGTCACTGAGAACCGATCTGCGTTCAACTCTTGGTCGTGTTTAGTATCGTCGAATTTGAACGTCTCGGTCCACGGGCGGCCTCCTGGTGATAGCATTTCCTGATAGCGCGGACTATCAACATTTGCCACGACTGAGAGGGGTGTTTTCTTTTGCAAAGCCACTTGTGGCGTCCGGACAGCGTCCCACTTGTACAGATCAAGGCTGTTGGTGGTAAGTATAGCAATTTGCTCACCGGATAAACTAATTGAACAGTCAAGAATGTTGCTCTGCACGCTGATTTCGCAAAAGGCCATAGGAGGAGGTACTGTCGCGTACTTGAATGGTGTCAATTTCAAAGTTCTGCCATCAATTACAGCAACTATACCATGATCGTGAGGTCTGATAGTTGAACCACGGGTGACAGAGAGCACGAATGTCAAGTCCAATAAGGATTCTTTCGCCAGCAGTGAGCATCGCAAACTTTGCTCGGGGTGCCACCTGAAGCCTAAGGAAGATGCGGGTTGAGGGAGGCCACCTGAAAAGACCTCTTGTTTCAAGTAGTAGTGATAATTGCCCATCGTCCACAGTTGGACACGGTCAATGAAAACTACCGCAAGCACTGTTGAGTCAATATTCCAAGCGAGGTGTATAGTAGAGGCCCAGCTCGCCATATCAGTCTGGGAAAGATGGAGGGAGAACTGCCCATGCCTTAAACCATTCCTTTCGAAGAAGACCACATCGACGTGGTCGTGTAGGCGCTGCACACCGGCAATCAAATTGCCCGACGGTCTCCAGCTGAGAGCACTTTCCAGTCCATCTACTGGCTCACTAGCGCTGTCCAGAACGGCATCGCGGGAAAAGACGCGAATGACTCGGCGGTTTGAGACAACACTGTTGATAGCAACAAACGCACCGTCTCCTCTCCAGCTAACAGTGGTCATCCTGTTGTCAGTGGGGCTCAACTTGCCTTCGTCAACACTCTCGGGCATGGTTGGGTCTCGCAGTGCTTTTGCTCTTTTTCCCTGAAATTGCGTCTCCTTTTTGCCCCATCCAACAGAGACATGCTTGGAAGCCTTCAGATCATCCGCACTAAGTATAACGTCTGCGATAGGTTCGAAGTCTCTACTCATGAAAATGAGCGTGTCTGCTCGGCTGACGATAGCGAGAAGCTCTTCATCCGGAGCCCAAGCGGCGGCAGCGATACCAGCATCAACTGAGCCAACTATCTCAATCTTTTCTTGGGTAGGCTCAGGGTCTTCCCGAACAACGACGACATCTCCTCCAGCGAGTACCAAACAAGACGTCGCAGTGTCCGGAAAATGTTGAAGCAGCACGATCTCATCACATGCAAGTGCTGGTAGTGGAGTAGGTGCCTCCCATGAGGTGATGCTCGCGGCGGCCCCTTGGGCATATCTTTTCAACTCGATGACTGGATTGCTGGCTGTGGGCCCAGTAGTATAGATAATCGAGCCATTATCACTAGCGTCCCATGCTATTGCAGTCACCTGGTCACCAGACGTATCTTTCTCGTCAAGTTGAACGTTCTTCAAATTCCGCATCGCTGGAAATAAAGTCGTTCTTTACAAAGTGGCGGGCGAAATCTGAAAAGCAAAACTCGAGTCCGTATTTCAACCACAGAAGTCTTGGCAGACTCTGCCATCATCAATTCACCAAAGCTACCACAAGAACATCGGTAGATCTACTCCGCTGGTTATGCGGGCTTCAAATACAAGCTGGCGTTCACTCAAGGCCTATCCGGCGGTGGCTCTTTTAGCTCTATCAAGTATAAACTGGTCAAATTATGCAAGCCATAGGGTTGGAATGACTCGGTTGAATCCTTTTGAGACCGCGTCAAGTGCGGTTTGCAAGAGCTGTGGCAAAGGGAGGTAATGTCGCGAGATCGTTATATCGGCGCTTATGTGGTTGTATTTCAGCTTATGTACAGTACTCCCGCCTTCTAAAGCTGTCTCAAGACATCAATAGCCACCAGCCCACTCCCCCTCCTTGGGAATCCACCGTCATCAGCGGCTTATTTGCTCTTGTACGTTTGCCAGACTGTAATCAAAGAATGTTAGTGTCTTGCAGCAGTGAGAGAGGATCTATGCACTTGCCTGCCATGCCGAATGGAATTCCAAACCCAACCGCTGGATCCGTTAGTAAAAGTCGGGAGCTATTGTATCGATGAATTGCCAGCTCACCTATGAAACCCCAGTATCTGACGGCAAAAAATCGAGTCTGTGTATTGAAAGGCAAGTTCGATCGAGGACCCTCAGGATAATGGAACGGACTGGCGAGCTGTGCTCGAGTAGAATGGAAGCCACGGCGGGTCAACTGTGAGGTGGCTATTCTGGCCCTCGCTGCTGTTTGAGGATTCATCTGACGAATCAGTCGCAAATATCGGGTTTCAATTTGGAGTGGATTACCTTGCTGGTCTTGGTTCGCGTTGTTCTGACCACAAATGAAGCTGTGCAAAGGGTGGTGGTGACGTGCAAGTCAATGGCTTGAAACTTGCAAGCTGCCGCAGCTCCAGCCGGAATGCTTGGCAGGCCGGGAAACGTCTACTTTTAGCAAACTAGCCGTAGAGCAAATAATTCTCGGGTCAAGAATATTGCATGCCTCTGCCCACTGCAGCGCTGGCTCTAGAGTTATTACCCCGGTCTATCAAATGCCCTTCCGCTCTACTTGAGATCTTGACGCAAGAACCATGGACGATCTTTTCGAGGTCTTCGAGGATCAGCCGCAGGCTGCTAGAGTGCCTAACGATGCGCCGAGACGAGCAAAAAAAGACAAGAAAAGCAAAAAGCGTCAAGCAAATGGTAATGTTAAAGAGGATGGTGATGAAATTGATATGGAGGATGCAGATTCCCAGGACAGCTCACAATCTTCATCTTCAGAGCGACAAAATGGCGACACGAATAGCATTGACCATCCAAACACGAAGAGGCAACGACTGGATGCTGAGCCAGACCCAGTCGTCACTGACACATTCGAGACAGAGCAATCAAGAGAAGTAGCAGCTTCAGCGGGCCTGCAGGCGACCAAAGACACTGGCGCCGTCATTCTCTCACATCAAGTCAGACATCAGGTCTCCCTTCCTCCTGATTACGATTATGTACCCATTTCTCAACACAAACCTCCAGAGACTCCAGCCCGAACTTGGAGCTTCACCCTAGATCCCTTTCAGCAGGTCGCAATCGCATCAATAGAGCGCAGCGAAAGTGTGCTGGTTTCGGCCCACACTAGTGCTGGAAAGACTGTTGTTGCCGAGTACGCTATCGCGCAGAGTCTGAAGAACAACCAGCGGGTCATATACACAAGTCCAATAAAAGCTCTCAGCAATCAAAAATACCGAGAATTTAGTCAAGACTTTGGTGATGTGGGATTGATGACAGGTGATGTTACTATCAATCCAACGGCGACCTGCTTGGTGATGACAACCGAAATCCTAAGATCGATGCTCTACCGGGGATCAGAGATTATGCGAGAGGTTGGCTGGGTCATCTTTGATGAAATCCATTATATGAGAGATAAAACTAGAGGCGTGGTTTGGGAGGAGACGATAATCCTACTGCCTGACAAAGTCAGATATGTATTCCTGTCAGCTACAATCCCGAATGCGATGCAATTCGCCGAATGGATCACAAAGACACACAATCAGCCGTGCCACGTCGTATACACTGATTTTCGGCCTACACCGCTACAACACTACTTCTTTCCCGCAGGAGCTGATGGTATCAATCTCATTGTCGACGAGAAGGGCGTTTTCCGAGAAGACAATTTCCAGAAAGCAATGAGTACGGTTGCAGAAAAGGAGGGAGACGACCCTGCAGATGCTATGGCAAAGCGGAAGGGAAGAGGAAAGGACAAAAAGTTCAACAAGGGTGGCACCAAAGGACCCTCGGACATCTACAAGATCGTTAGAATGATCATGACGAGGAACTTCAATCCAGTTATTGTTTTCAGCTTCAGCAAACGTGACTGCGAGGCCTATGCGATTCAGATGAGCACGATGGCTTTTAACGATGATTCCGAGAAGGCAATGGTGACCAAGGTTTTCGACAGCGCCCTCGAAATGCTTTCGGAGGAAGATAAAAAGCTTCCACAAATCGAACACCTTTTGCCTCTCCTCAGACGGGGTATCGGCATCCATCACTCGGGCTTGCTTCCTATCCTCAAAGAGACGATCGAGATCCTGTTCCAAGAAGGCCTGATCAAAGTGCTTTTCGCAACCGAAACCTTCTCAATCGGCCTGAACATGCCTGCGAAGACCGTCGTTTTCACAAGTGTGCGCAAATTCGACGGCACTGCCCTGCGATGGGTAACGTCATCTGAATTTGTCCAGATGTCTGGCCGCGCTGGAAGACGGGGTCTCGACGAGCGTGGAATTGTGATTATGATGATCAATGAGACGATGGAGCCAGGTGTTGCGAAGGAGATCGTCCGTGGCGAACAAGACAAGCTCAACTCAGCGTTCTATCTTGGCTATAACATGATTCTGAATCTGCTAAGAGTGGAGGGGATTTCCCCAGAGTTCATGCTGGAGAGGTGCTTTCACCAATTTCAGAATACTGCGAGTGTCTCTGGATTAGAGAAAGAACTGCAAGAACTGGAGACGGAGAGATCAAGTATGGAGATCCAGGATGAAGCGACAATTCGCGAGTACTACGACCTAAGAAAACAACTTGACATTTATGCACAGGACATGCGAAGTGTCATCATCCATCCGAACTATTCTCTACCCTTCATGCAGCCCGGCAGATTAGTAGAGGTGAAACACGGAGACTTCAATTTTGGCTGGGGCGCTGTGATCAGTTTCACTGCCCGAAAGCCCGCGAAAGGCTCTGGAGAACAGCTCACCCCCCAAGAATCCTGGATACTCGACGTCGCCCTAAATTGCGACGATGGGCCAACCATAGGCACGCGAACCTTCGAAGCTCTCCCCCCCGGGGTCCGACCTGCTCGAGCTGGCGAGAAGTCGAAGATCGAAGTTGTACCCGTCCTTCTGACGTGTGTACAGAAGATCTCGCACATTCGTATCTTCCTCCCCAACGATATGACTAGGTCAACAGAGAAGGCGAAGGTGCAAAAAGCTCTTCAAGAAGTCCAGAAGCGATTCCCTGACGGCATTTCTGTCCTGGATCCCGTCGATAATATGAACATTACTGACGATTCGTTCCAAAAACTTCTGCAAAAGATTGAAGTCCTCGAGTCTCGATTATTGTCGAATCCATTGCACAATTCCCCTCGACTTGAAGGACTCTACAATCAATATGCCGAGAAGATGATCATTTCGGACAAAATCAAGGCACTGAAGAAGCAGATCCAGCAAGCCCTCTCCATCTTGCAGTTGGATGAGCTCAAGTGCAGGAAACGCGTTCTCCGCCGCCTTCAATTCATCAACGAAGATGAAGTGGTGCAGCTGAAAGCACGAGTAGCGTGTGAGATCAGTACTGGTGACGAACTAATGCTGAGCGAATTGCTGTTCAATCGTTTCTTCAACGACCTGACCCCCGAGCAGTGTGCGGCAGTGTTGAGCTGTTTCGTGTTTGAAGAGAAAGTCAATGACGCTAATGCGCCGCCGCTGCCGCCAGAGCTCCAGAAACCTCTACGGGAGATCCAGGAACAGGCTCGGACCATTGCTAAGGTGTCATTGGAGTCGAAAATACCCACCAATGAGGAAGAGTATGTCGCCAGCTTCAAATGGCAGCTGATGCCGGTCATTTACGCATGGGCACAAGGGAAGTCCTTTGCTGAAATATGGTACGCTATGCTTATGTTCCTTGCAACGTTTGTTATGCTGATCATTCCTAGTAAAATGACCGATGTCTATGAAGGTAGTTTGATTCGAGTTTTCCGTCGACTTGAAGAGAATCTTCGACAAATGGCTGAAGCGTCTAAAGTCATGGGAAGTGAAGAACTGGAGAAGAAATTCGAAGAAGCTCTGACCAAAGTAAAGAGAGACATCGTGGCTGCTCAGTCACTGTATCTCTGAAAACATTCTTTCGTTTATCGCATAGCAGTGGTGTTCATGTCCAGTGTTGCTGCATTCGAGATACCCTGTGCGTTCTTTCGTACGATACCTACTTAGATGGATGGAGTAGAATGGCGACTGGGGGGGGGCTCTGTGACACACAAAGAGGGTCTTTGGTGACCTTATTTGGTAATGCTTGCGTGGCCGATTAGATGCAGGATGAACCCTGGAACAAATACTCTATCGTTATGCCCTGTCTTTGTGTGATAAATCAAAGTGTACGCTCAGAATCCTATTGGCCTTGAGGACGCTGGAAGGGTGGCAACTAAGCGAGTCTCAAGTTTTAGCTTGTCCGTTAGCATTGGGCAATAATCCACTACCAAATGTGCAAGCACCTACTCCCCACCCTTCACATCACATTTCCTTCGTTGTAAAACTTTCGCTTGAATTAGCACGAAGCATCGCTGCCAGCTACCGCCTTGGTGACCGTGGCGACGGTGCAGAAGGAAAGAGTCCCATATCAAGCAACTTCTTTGTCTTTTTGAGTCGGAAAATCAAACATCATCCAGTGGCCATCATGAATAGCCTGGCCACGCCGCCCGTTCCTCCTCACTTCCATGAGCACACTCGACTCTCTCCATCTCGGTCCAGTATGTCATCTATCACTGCTTGCGTCAAGTGATACTCCCGAAGTATCAGCGCGCTAATTCATTTTCCCTTAGTGTCCACGCCTTCATCCTCGAAGAAGCGGAAAGCGTCCCCATCACCAGCTCCCGAAGATGACCCTATGAGCACATCTCCTGCCCTTGCGAATGCCCGCCTACCCCATACAGCACCAGCTAGATCCATCAAACGGCCGAGGCCTAACCTCACGGGAAAGCCCCTCTCTGTTTCACGACTGCTCGAGACACTGGACAACGAATCCCTTCGCACCGTACTACGAACGCTGTCAGATCGACATAGCGAGTTGAAAGAGGAGATTATCCAACTGAGCCCGAGACCAAGTATCGCCAGTACGCTACAAGTTTTGCGAGGATATCAAAGCACCTTGCAGTCTTCATTTCCCCTTGGCCCCAACCCTGGCTCCGACTACTCCTACGACCGCGTTAAACAGCATCTCATAAACCTGTTAGACGCCATGAGTGATTTCACCCCACACTTTCTACCTCCGAACGAACCTCAATCCTCTACAAGCTTAAGCTACCTCGATGGCGTCACCCAGATAATCCATGAGCTTCCTCAGTGGGACTCGGCACAGCACAACTTGGCAAAGGAGAATGCCTATGAGGAAATATCACGAGCGTGGGTCTGTGTCATCAGGGAGGCGAGGAAGCGGGGTGGTGGGATTCAGCTCAGGTATGGAAACTGGGATGAGAAATTGCAACACCACAATCAAGTCTCTGGTGGAAGACTGCGAGAAGCAGTGCAAGAGCTGAGCAACTGCATCGGATGGATAGCGCCCGAACAACAGGCACATCAGTCGATTCGCCAGCAACTATTTTCAGGGACATATGGAGCAGACGTGCCATCCATTAGATCGGGTTTCAGATAGAAGACATGTGGAGTTTGCCTTTTTTTCCCGCACAACTTACGGCCGATATCGATATCCCATTTTTACGACTTGAGATGAATTGCATTGCATTCTGGCGGCGAAGGACATACATGGGCCAGTTAGGTTATCATCTGTCTTTTCATTTGTTCTTGGAGTTCATTGTTTCCTCAGGAGTCACCGGATCGGTCCAAATGGGGGAACTTTGATTTATGATACCTGCATATAGGGTTTGGAGACTTTGTCTTAATTCTCTCAAAGGGAATACCTTGACCATTGAATGTAACGAAGATCACGAAACCGCTCTTCACGCTCTTTGTATGTGTAATCCTTGTTCAGGCTTGTAGAGATAGACGTGATGGCTACCGCTACTAACCAGCTACCTGTCTAGCTTGAGTGTCCGTCCCCCAGTGTTTGTAGATGGGTCCGACGCATTCGATTTCTGATTTACTTCCAACCCATGTCCTCAAGGAGAGGCTGTCTTACTCAAGCCCAGGTCATCAATGTACGGCTCTGTCGTCTGCCTGGAACGTCCGAGTCTCTCACATCCCTAAGTCCAAGTGCTCGACTCTTCTGATTCTCTAGTGGATAAATGCTCAACCGTAAACTTTGTCGTTTAAGCCATAATTGGTCTTCTTCCCCTTGCGCCATGCCTCTGAACATTAGCACTATTATCTGAGCATGCTCTGCTCTCGGCATCTCCTCTGCTGAGTTTGCACCAATGAGATAGGTCTCTGAGTTTTAGTGACACCTCTCGAGAACGCTGCTGCTGTTACCTGGCAGGGCATTGTTGCGTTCTGGAAAGAGCCATTGGAGTGGTTTGTTCTGGAGTCCCCAGGACGGAGTGTAGATGCCGTACTTTCTCAACCTCGGAACTAGCCAGGACTTTATTCCAAGACACCGCTGCTCGTCTCAGACTGTCTTTTGCCCCTTCTTACTTTCCTCAAAACCCATAAGCCTAGCTCCTCTCATCCTCCACCCTTCCCAGCTATTCAGCTTGGGCCTTACGTCGAGGTAGAAGTTAAGCCCTCCACCAGCCGAGCCCTCATTTCCCTTACTCTTGCCCTGGTAGAAATCGATCACATATTCCACTTTCTCCCCTCCACACCTTTCCACTACCCAATCGTGTCTATCAAACGGCGCCTGATGCCCGCCTAGGGCTCTCACTCTCGCCCTCGGACTCAAACATGTTCGAGGGTCGAACAAACGCGCATATCCGACCAATCCACCCAAGAGTCCTGGCTCCTCGTCGGGTCCCGCGCCCAAGCCGCGGAAGCTGAGCAGTTTTGGACCGCCACATGAGGCGGAGGAATCGCCTTCCCATTCTTTGATGAGGGCCCACGCACGCTCGTTGACGGCGTTGTGGATGGGGATTATGGAGGGGACCGTGCTGGCGAGTGACGAAGGGTCGGGAGAGGAGGTGGGGAGGGAGTTCTTGCGCAGGACGGCGGTGAAGAATTGGTGTTCGGAAGGGTAGATCCAATTGCCGGTTGTGGAGTCGGCGCCAGTTTCGGTTTCGGAGTTTGACGGAGGCGAGGTTGTAGGTATATTGGGAGAGGCAACCGGATTTGCTCGAGGGATGGAGGAGACGACTCTGTCGTGAGAAAGGGGGCGAAATCCTTTTGGTAAAGGCGAGGTAATGGAGGATTGAGGGTGGGGATATTGCGTGATGGTGTCAGAGGAGCACTGAGTACTACTTGGAGAGGCAGCGAAAGTATTTGCCGCTTCAGACAGGATCGGAGGGTGTGAGTCTGGTATTGGCTGGGCTTGGAACTGAGATTTCGACTGCAATTTCGCCTTTTGTAGCCATACCTCACGGGCCTTGGGATCGACTGGGCAAGCACTGGTGGACTTGGCTAAAGGCGTGAATGCGGGAACTGCAGGAGCGCTGGAAGGAGCTACTGATGACGGGGAGGTTTGGGAGGGTGAGGGGACGGGATCTGCTTTCCACCAACCCATTTCCCTTTTCTCTACAGAGTGTTTAGCTGCCGTAGAAATGAGACTCGGGTAGCAGTGATGTTGTAGCAGAGTCAAGAGAAGATGTGTTGGGCCATGCCTAGTACTTTTAATGAGGGCTCGTGCCGGAAAAAGCCATACATGGCTCGAAGGAAACGGCGGTTTGGGGTTAGAATTGCACCTGTTAATTACGCCTTCCGGTCTAGCGGCCCCGTGACCGCCCTCACCGCCCGCCGCGTTTGGTATGGGCGTCGGCGCGCCCTCTGGCAAGTTATAAAGCCCGTGGTCCCCCGCCTCTTTTTCCATCAACTCTCTCTCTCCATCCTTTCCTCCTCCCTCTTCATTTTTAGTGACGTCTTGTGCCTCAGGCCCTCGGGCGAGCTCCACTTTCTCCTCCCCCCGACCCTCCCATGCAGGCCCGCAAGCCCACAGAAAGAGACGACGAAGCTAGTCGGAAGAATGGCCCCCCCGGGCGACTGCTGGCTGGTTATTCGCTCGAGGTCTCGGCAGCACTCTCTCGTCAACTGCCTGGCTGTTGGTCTCCCCCTCAGTGGTGACGAAGGATGTCGCTGATGATGTTACTCGCCAGCTCAGCTAGCTGCTCACGCTATTGGCCTTTAGATGCAGTCTAACTGCAACCCGATCCCCGTTCCAAGCCTCCTAAGCCAACGAATCCAGCACATCTCCCTCCAACGACAGTGCCACGTCGTCAGCACGTTGACTAGCTGCCTCAGCACTGTCTCATTCTCTGCCGATCTTCACCACGGCGGGTTTTGTCTCGGGGGGGTCGGGGGAGGGTTTGGACCGGCGCATATTGGCACTGCGACAAGGCCAATTGGAGAAAATGCTGCATGCTCAGGCCCCCGAGCCCCTACTTGGAGACGGCGCAGCAGGTCGCTGGAGCAGGCTCAAAATAGCTACCAATGTGGTCGGCGTCATCTGCTCACCCCGGCCGCGTGGACCCCCCTGGTCCGTTTGAGCCAAGGAAAACAGCGGCAGCGCGTTTTGATGGGCCGTAGTGGATACCAACAGAGGTCGGCGTGGGGCCTTGTCTAGCTGAGAGCCTGGACTGGGCCAATGGAGAAAATGCCTCACCCGTGGTGAGGGTCTGAGCTGGCATCATACTGCGGAACGCCAGGCAGAATTCTGCTGCATCAGACATCCGCTGAGCGATTGCCACCTCGTGTAGTCCATTGGAGCTGACTTGGTCGAGCTCTAGAGTGTGTGACGCCTCTCCCCTGACCGCGATCTGGAACGTTCGCCCGCGCTTCCGCGGGGACCAGTGAGGGTCGAGAAGGCTGACTGAGAGATCTGGCCTTTCTGGGTGGCCAGATGGCGTCGGTGGTACACCTTTTCCCAGTTCTGTAGCCAGGTGTCGAGGTCCTGGGCCTTAGGTGCCTTTTCAGCTTTTGGTATTTGGCAGAAAGGTCCAGCTTGCGGAGTTGGTCGGTTTGGCTAAAGTCGCTTCTGCAGCTCGGTGAGCATCTCTCGAGCGTCGGAGGTTCCGAATGTGTAGTGTAAGCAGGATCTACTGACAGACGATTGAATGAAGGTACGTAGATAGGATAGGGCGTTGTCGCGTTTATCGTACAGGTCCCGTTGCCACTTGTAGTCCTACCGAAGTATACTGTACTCCTCTCTCTTCCTGGGTAAGCTGCCCAAAGGTCGCCGCTTGAGCGTTGACATCTCTGGGTTACGGTGGTAGAGGCTCTTCTAGAGCCGGAACTTAATCCTTTAAAGGATCGACATAATCCTAGACCTTGCCAGCGAGGGCCTGAGTCTTTATGACCTCAATCTACTCATCCTAGTCGCTGGGACTGTTCAGGGTGACGGAAATCTTCTAGGACGACATGGTGATAGACATCGAAGCTGATGTCATTTAGTCTCGGCATAAATGTTCCCTCTTTACCTAAGTACTCTTACCCTCTCTATTTCCATCTCTACACCTATTAGGAGGCCAGTCTAGAGCGAATCAATAGAGGTGTGATTAAATGAGGACAACAAATCTAAAGAAGAGAAAAAGGGTTCGTAACAATACCAAACTAATACCCCAGAGCCAACCCACTCAAGATCCAACTCAAAAATTGCACGAAACTATAATACGCGCCCGCGCTGGCCGCAACGTCCACCCAGTCCATTGCTCTCGTTGATTTCACCACCGTGCGTTCAAAGCTGGGGAAATTGATGTAGAGGGAGGAATGACAGGGGTAGGAATCGTTTTGCGCAGTGTTGCAGACGAGGCCGAGGGTGGGGCTCGAGGAGATGGAGAGGGTGTAATCGTACGCTCCTGCTTGGTAAGTCGCCGCAGCCGTTGTGGTGGAGTTTGATGGAGGATTTGAGGAGTTGGGAGGTAAGGATAGGAGGGGGACGGAAGAGTAGCGGTATTGGAGAGCGAGGTTTATGGAAGTGATGGCGTTGGCGTTTATGAGGATCATGCGGGCGTAGTTGTTTTCAAGGGCAGTGGTGAGGGAGATTGTCGGGTCGTAGACGGCGAGCCAGAGGGAGGGGGAGGGAACTTGGGAGCTGTCGACTAGGGCTTGGGACGCGTTATCTATGGTCGGTCAATGATTTGCCTGAGAACAACTTTTTATCGATGGCGAGTAAAAAGGCGAAGAAGTAAACGAGAGGATGTCTTGACCCTGGAAAGGTTTGGGTTGATCGAGATAGGCGGGGAGGACTTACAATTAAAAAAGGCTTGTAGCAGCATCAAATACGTTGGCGCAGTATTGACATACCTCATCGGTGTCTGATAGTTCAAATACCGGTATTGCACGTTCTCCCAGATAAACCCTTCCTGCACCTCCTCCGTCCAGCTCTCATTGCAGTTGCAAGCGGTTGTTGAGAGTTCAGATTGCGAGAGAGAGGCACACATGGTATCGCTGTAGATATACCAGCCCAGAAAGCATTTCGATGCTTTGGGGAGGAGCTCTGCTTGGGAGGTCCAGTCGAGGCGTTGGAGTAGAGCGATGGAGGGGAAGTTGGCTGATGACTGTGCGGATGAGAGTAAGTGATTGGTCAGATGGTGATCGATTAGGCGTTGAGGGTATAAGTGTATGGAGAGAGAAGGGGGTATGTAAGGAAGACCTACGACTGTGTCACTTGTGATTTGGAGGACTTGAGTGTTGAGGTCTTGATACCACATAATTGAATACAGCGCCGTTATTAGCGGCACCGTGAAGAGGACCGTCAGCACTGTGTTTCCTAAATTCCGCTTATATTGTCCATTACCTTGTGCGGGCACAAGTGTCAGCTCGTCTTCACCATCGTTAAAATCAAATCTGCCCAAGCTACATGTTCCACCCTCCATAAACATACATAACAGAATTTTAAGAGAAGGGCGTGACACAGACATCTGAGCGGGAAACAGCACTACTTACTGCTCTTCCAAATTTCCCATCCCACACCTCCCGTCAAACAAACAAAAATCGTCACCCCAAAAACCCCAAACGAGACTCTCATCGCCTCCGTCGGATTGCCTGCCGCTACCCCCGCCAACACCGTAAACAAGATAAACGTTAATAGCAGCCATAGAACGACATGTTTAGCTGGTCGCACATTGTGGTCGTTGTCACCAAGGATAGAGATATGAGAGAGGACCCGCCTAAGGTGGCGGAGGCTGTAGGATATTTGTTGTGGTTGAGCGGAGTGTGGAGGAGGTTGTGGTTGAGTAGAGTGTGGGAGAAGTGGTTGTGGTTGAGCAGAGTGTGGAGGAGGTGGTTGTCGTGGGATAGGAGATGTATTGGAATGGCCATTGTGTCTCTGTGAACCTTGGAGGCCTGGTGATAAGTTGTTGGATAGGAGATGATTTTGTGATCTTGTATCCCATGGCTTTAAGTGATAGACGTCATGAGAATAACTTGCTCGAAGAGAAGGCGGTTTTCGTAGCAGTGGCCTCACTTCCTCCCTGGACATATTAAGATTATCGTTAGTCGTTGATCTCTCTTCCCCACGATTTGAAGCCATTTCCTCCTTCTTCAAATGCTGGTATTGACGAATTAACAACGCCTTCTCTTAAGACGTTTTATTGCGACAGCAGAACAGCCATTTAAACCCCTATGAACTGCTGAGCAAGGCTGTCCTTTCCTTTCTAAGTTCCTGAGCATCTCTGCGATATGTAGGGTTACGCCCGGCGGTGCCAATGGCCCCAAGAAATTTGGCAGCGGATTGGGCGCTCTTGTGGTATCTACGATCAGAGACAAGGTGGCGCAGACTCTCTTCTGTGTGGTCTAACTCTAGCTGGCTTGATCCCTGACCTAACTCGTCCCCGAACGCTAAGAGTTCTGTTATCCCCGTCATCAACGTGGTCGCCGGTTTGGTACGGAGGACATGAAAAGGGAGGACGGAAAACCTTGTGACTGCGAGCATCGGGGTTAAAAATGGCTTCAGAGGGTGGACCCAGCCAGATCGAGCCTCCGCCAGCCAGAAATAGCCTACAAAGTACAATGTCCAACCCGTCCGGTTGCAAGCGTGCATTAGGTAGAGACTGGCGAAAGTTTAAACAGCGAATTGTTCAACGGCGATTGTTCGTCGGTGGATCGGATTAATACCTGAATCAGCTAGAACGTGGCGTTTACAAGCTGAGTCTTGCAATTGGGGCCGGTTGGGACATTGTACAGAGGCGCGGCCCATGCGGCAAGGATTAGGGTGCATTGCGGCAGCTAGGACTGACATCCGTGCCAACCAAGTTTCCGCGTCCAAAGCCACAAAAACTATTTTCGAAATCAAAATTCTCATACATATTCACAGGCAAGCTGGACTTTGCAGACGTGCATCTCCCCTACGTGTATCTCCCAGATGTCTACCCACGGCGGTGTATACCTCATAGACGTGCATCTTACATATACAGGCGTGCACCTCACACACAAGCGTGCACCTCGCAGGTGTATAAGATATACGCCCATAACTCACACCCATGAGGTGTACGCTCATGAGATACACGCCAATGAGGTACACGCCCATGATATACACGCCCATGAGGTGCACGCCCGTGAGATGCACGCCCATGAGGGACACGCCCATGAGGTGCACGCCTATGAGGTATACTGCCATGAGGTACACGGCCATGAGGTGCACGTCCATGAGGTATACGCCCCATGAGGCACACGGCCATGAGGTGCACGCCTGTAAGATGCACGTTTATGAGGTACACGCCCATGAGATACACGTTTATGAGGTACACGCCCATGAGATGCACGCCCAATGAGATGCAGGTGACGCCTATCCCCTGCACGGGGGACACCTCGTACGGCCTTAGCAACACCTCGTGCAGCCCAAGGCGGTCTTTGGGCGGGAAGGCACCCCTATCCGGGGGATTAGTCTCTTATACTTTAGGGGTGGTTGTCCGGAAAGCCAAATACTGGCAGGACTGCACGAGGTGTCCCCCGTGGAGGGGATAAGGTACACGCCTATGAGACATATGCCCGTGAGATACACGCCTATGAGATGCATGCCCCATGGAGTGTATCCCCATGACATGCACGCCCGTGAGGTAAGAGATACGCCTATAAGAGACACCCGCCCATCGGATGCACGCTCGTGGGATGCATTGCCCGTGGGATGCATGCCCGTGAGGTACGCTTTGATTTTCGAAAGTTTTAGACGCGAAACCTGGGTTGGCACAGATGTCAGTCCTAGCTGCCGCACACAAGGGGCACTCTAGGGCGGCCAAGCCAGCTACAGGCACACGTATCACCACGATAGCACTTAAAGCCCTCGTGAGGACAACACAGCAACACGTATGAATGTACACGATCTGCATTAGCTTCAAGGACGCAAAGCGCAGCTCTGTGCGCCGAATCTATCTCAACTCACTGAACCGAACACTGCCTTCCCAGTTGACGTCCATTCCCAGCTGGCTATCTACATCTACTTTTCGAGCCCACGAATGATATCTCGGACGCCCGCGAAAGAAAGCTCATCCATTAGCTCGTCCCACAGCTTCTTGGCGATGCGCTCTCCTTCGGACTTGTATATAATGGGCGCCATTCTGGTCATTCCGTCGTCATTAATCAGCTCGACATTGTTGGAATGTAGGGCACTCACGGCCGTATCTTGCCATCTTCCACGTATTGCCCGTGGACCTCGTCACCAAACTTGACAGCAGCCGCAGTTAGCGCGCGTGCGCTGATGGGACATGATGTGCGTGACGACGCCCACGACGAAGCCCAGGAGTGTGCCGGGCCCGTCGCGCTGCAGGCCCGATCTGTAGCATAAGCCCGGGTTGGCCGCGTCAACGGTGGCCACAGACGGGGCCACGTGTTTTGCCAGCTTGGACAGGAACAGCTGACCAGCAGCTTCGACGTCGAGTAGCGCTCTTGCATGTCCCACTTGTCCGTCTTTGCCTTGAAGGCAGGCAGCAGCGGGTCCTCCGTCTTCTCGTTGAACTTGGCCAAGGCAGCTGTGTCGGACGAGACGATGGTGAGCCGGCCGGGCGTTGTACCCGGTTTCTTGACCTTGAGGACGGGGAGTAGCAGGATGGTCAGGAGAGCTGTCGACAGGTAGTTCACCTGGACGTCCTCTTCGTAGCCCGTAGCGGCGTTGAATGTCATGTTCACCTTGTAGACACCAGCGTTCAGCACCGCAATGTCGAGGCGCTCCAGACTGCTGGCGCGCTCGGCGAGCTTAGTGATGGAGTCGTACGCCGAGAGATCCAGCTTCCAGACCTCGATGGCGCCCGCCTCGAGGCTCCGGCCTGCAGATAGATTTGTGCGAGCCGCTTCGCCCTTGGCTTCATCGCGCACGGACGCGGTAAAGCGTTTTCGCCCGAAGTTGAGAGATGCTGCGGAGAGTCATCTTCGACAGGGAGAGGGCGTACGCGGCCGTTAAATAGGATCCTAGAAGCTGCCAAAACGGCCTGGTGCCGCGAGAGCGTTAAGGGCGGCGGGTGTGGGAACGATGCCGAAAACAGCCCCCAAAAGCGCCGTTTTCTGCCCCCTTCCCACAGATATGTAGTTCCGCGAGCTAACCCGCGTCTCTGGCCACCTTAACCTTTTTTAGGTTTCTTGTGCGGTACATGGTGAAATCAGCTTGATATTAGCTTGCTCTGACGACTACTCATTCCAGCAAGGGAGAGGGGTGAATTACGCTAATGATCAGCCAACGATCATCAGCAGCTTTTACCAAGTCCGGTACCATTTTTGTTTTCCCCTATTTCTCATTAAGAGCTCTACCATGACAAGTGAATATTGGGAGATATTAGAATTCATGATTTGACCTTCGTAGTATTGCGTAGTGGATGGTTTCTAGGACACGCAACAACTAGAGTTTGGGGCAACAACCGGGCCCACCTTTTGAATTTAGCGTCAGGTACCCGCCAGAAGATCCATCTCCAGAGAAGTTACTTTGTATATAGTCGAAGCATTTGCAAAAGCACTATGGCGTCCTCCCCTACCATATACAGGTCGAGCACGACTGCTCCTGTGAATATCGCAGTCGTGAAATACTGGGGAAAGCGTGATACTGTTCTAAACCTGCCCACCAACTCCTCCCTCTCAGTCACGCTGTCTCAAGGCGACCTTCGCGCGCACACAACGGCTACTTGCTCTGAATCCTACTCTCCACAACCCGATTCGTTAGTCTTGAATGGCCAACCCGAAGACATACAAGCCTCAAAGCGTACTCTAGCATGTCTTCTCAGTCTACGAAGCCTCCGAGCCAAGCTCGAATCTGCGGATTCCTCACTACCAAAATTGTCCTCATATCCCCTACGTATTGCCTCGAAGAACAACTTCCCGACAGCCGCGGGCCTTGCTTCCTCCGCGGCCGGTTTCGCTGCTCTCGTTAGAGCGATCGCCGACCTTTACGAGCTTCCCCACACCCCTGAACAGCTCTCCTTAATTGCACGGCAGGGATCTGGATCTGCATGTCGCAGTCTAATGGGCGGATATGTTGCATGGAGAGCTGGTATACAAGAAGATGGTAGCGACAGCATGGCACAGGAAGTGGCGCCAGCGTCACACTGGCCGGAAATGAGAGCTTTGATATTGGTTGTCAGTGCTGAGAAAAAGGCAATCAGCTCAACAGCCGGGATGCAAGTGACAGTTAAAACCTCAGATCTATTCAAATCAAGGGTGGAGCAGACGGTCCCGAAGCACATGACTCTCATGGAGCAGGCCATTCGAGAGCGAGACTTTCAATTGTTTGCGGAGGTGACGATGCGTGATTCCAACAGCTTCCACGCAGTCTGCCGGGACTCGTGGCCACCGATTGACTATCTGAATGACGTGTCACTGGCAGCGTGCAGGGTGGTGGAGGCGATTAATGGAGATGGAAAATATTACTGTGCCTACACTTTTGATGCGGGCCCAAACCCAGTCATCTACTACCTTGAGGGTGCTGCAGCAAAAGTTGAGGGGACTTTGAGAGTGTTGCTTCATCATGTCGAAGGGTGGCCGCCATCACATGCTGGCTTTACCCAACCACTGGCGGAGTCGGGCAAGGAGTTGACGAAGGCGGAGCGAACTCTGGCAGCAGGGATTAGTCGTGTCATTTGCTCAAGAGTAGGTGGAGCGCCGGAGCGGACGAGTGAGCATTTACTGTAAAAAGGGTAAACATCCAGCCGAAATGGAGATCACATGCTTCGGCGTCAATATCGTGATTCTCCGTGACAAGGATGCTTGCTCAGTCGTGTCTCGCACGCACCCCACATCATTCCGACACGGACCCTTTTTTTGCTTCTCCCTTGAATCTAATTTCGTCTTGTGTTCACTTGCACCTTCGGCATGTGTTCCTCAACCAGTATGTCGCACCTGACAATGTCTGTGAAACATTCTTCTTCCTTCCCTCACATAAATTGCAAACCTGTGGCCTCAATACTACCATGGCCACCTCCAAGGTGGAAGAAAAGGAACAGTTCTTCAATGCCTTATACCTTTTAGACCACTTCAGCGACGACGAAGAGACTCTCAAGCCTCTGTCGATGCCCTTGCAGCGTCACTCCACAGCTAACCTCGTCCCCGATGTTGTGCCTCCACAGCGATCTTCAAAACCTACTACCGCGCCGAAACCTATGCGAGCACATCGATCCACGTCATCTTACATTGCATCTGAAGCTGAACCACCACAGAGACCAACAATGAAACGCCGTCAACCCACCACAAAGCGGCCGCCTCCGCCACCGGTTTCTTCAAAACCGAGCAATGGTAAGAAAGGTAAACAGTCTAAGACTATCCCTGAGGCACATCGAATCTTCACTGGCTCTGTGTTCTACTTCATCCCAAATGATGACGTCGCCGCGCCGCGGAAGATGCGTATACAACGGGCGCTGCAGTATGGCGCAACTTGGGAGAGAGTATGGTCAGCGGAAGTGACCCATGTAATTGTCGACAGCAATATCAAGATGCCTGGCGTTTTGAAGAATCTACGCGTGGCGAAGCTGCCTGTAAGTGTACTCCCATGCCATGTCGAAGTCTTCCTAATCTGTTTCTGTGGCCAGGAAGACGCTGTGGTCGTCAATGACGTCTGGTTAACCGAAAGCATTGGCTACAGAGAGATGCGGGATCCAGAGGCAAAACGGTTTCGAGTACAGGGTTCAGTGGACCCAGTAGCACCAAAGGCACCAACAGCAGCAATGACACAAATGCGACTTTACGAGGACGCCGAGCAGGCAACCGACCAGGAGAATGAGCCAAGCGATGAAGACTTGGACGAGCTGCAAAGCACACACGCACCCCCAGGGCACGAGTCTAAGATCGTAGCGAACGGCCCAAAACGTGGCTGCCGTGATGCACTCGACGAGATTATGCATGAGGTGAAAGACATGCAGAATATACCGATCGATCTAGATGAAGACCACGACACGACCGCCTCCACAGACTCTGATGGCTCGAATTCCGACTCCAGCAAATCTGACAGACCACCAAAGAGCAAGAAGTCCAAGAGGGGAGCTAGCGGTAACGAATTTACCTGCATGGCGAAACACGATGGCTCTAACAATGACACGAATCCCAACGCGCGAACGATCGAGATCCTCCAGAAGATGGCTTCGTACTATGACCAAACCGGAGATACTTGGAGAACGCTTGCATACCGACGATGCATGACCGCTCTCCGCCGTGAAAAACGACTCATTGCCACAAAGGAAGATGCGTTCCAACTCCTAAACATAGGTGAAAGGCTGGCTGCGAAGATTGAAGAAATCGTCACCACGAATACTCTGCGGAGGCTGGAGAGCACGACCACGGATCCAAATGACCAACTCCTGCGTCTGTTTATGGGCGTCTACCAAGTTGGGTATCCGACGGCCTCAAAATGGGTCGCTCAGGGCCACCGAACGCTCGACGACTTGAAGACCAAGGCGGACCTCACACCTAATCAACGCATTGGCGTGGAGCATTACAAGGATTTCCAACAACGTATACCTCGTGCAGAGGTCGCGCAACATGCAGAGATTGTGCGGAAGGCACTGCGCGCCGCTGACCCCCGGCTCCAAGCAACAGTGGGAGGGTCCTATCGAAGAGGTCATCCCGATTCGGGCGACATCGACATCCTCATTACGAAAGAAGGCGCTTCGTTAACCAACATCCGCACCGTCGTCCTCGCCACCGTGGTTCCAAAACTAATCAGACAAGGTTTCTTAAAAGCCGCCCTCGCCACCGGCTCATCGCAATCAGACTCTTCTGGCTCAAAATGGCATGGAGCGTCCGCTCTGCCTCACCCCGCCGGCGGCGTTGGCGCACCCTGGCGCCGCATCGACCTGCTGTTCGTTCCCTGGGACGAGTTGGGCGCCGCCCTGATCTATTTCACCGGAAACGACATCTTCAACCGCAGCATGCGCCTGCTAGCCAGCAAGAAGGGAATGCGGCTGAATCAGCGTGGACTGTTTGCGGATGTCATGCGCGGCGAGAGAAGGGAGCGCGTTACAGAGGGCAGGCTGTTGGAGGCACAGAGCGAGAGGAAGATCTTCGACATACTAGGCGTACCGTGGCGGCCGCCTGAGCATCGGCGGTGTTGAGGTTGGAAACTGGGCGAAGCTAACTTCTGATTTCCCATCCTCTTTTGGCAGGTGAGCACCGCCGTCCTGAGCTCGCGCGACCGGTTGAGGTAGGGATGAGGCGGGGTGACAGGCACTTTCCCTAGTGTCAGCATGTCTCTGGAACATCAGCTGCCTGCCAACCTCCTGGTCAGAGAAAAGATGCATCATTTCTACATAAGCAAATAGGCATTAGTCTTCCATATGTAGGTAGACATGCTCCCATCCGAGGAATTAATTAGGCGCATACGCAATCCTGGCTTCAGCTCTATAACGTACAGAGACTGGAGCCTGAGGAAGTGAGATTTATTCCCGAGCTTCAGTGATATGTATCGGCTGCGGTCTGCCGCACGATCTAAACATAATGCTACGGAACTGTAGGTGATAAAGGGGTAAGTGACCAATTGGCCTCATCACAACCAAACCGATCTCGAGTTCGCCGAGGACCGTGCTCTAAGAGTGTGCGGGTTGGCATGGACAAATGAAGACGTTTCCGCCATGGTCAGTGCTTTTGGACCTCTGGCTTTCTGTAAGACCAGTCAGAACCTATCTATCATTCAGTCAAGCACTGACCAGAGAGCAGGTGGTAGATATCTGACTCGTGGGCATCACCAGAAGGTTCTAGAGGACCTTTTGGTCGAGTCAAGCACAGCGACCGCCTGGCCTGTGCGCTTCGTCATCCGGGATCTAAGAGAGTGCTGGGGTTCTAGATGATCTTTCTCTAATAAGCCCGTGTGATGTTAGTGATCCGGTGTATTTTTTGTACGTATGCCTTTAAGGCCTTTAGAGACAGCTTTCATGATTCGTGATATATGAAGCCTGATTTTGAATAGTTTTCAAGCAATGGATTTCGAAGCAGAGCATTTCAAAGCAAAGGATTCAGAGTAGAAACTTTCCAAGCGTAAGATTCAAAGTAGAGACTATATGAAGTGACCAGGTAGACGGAGGTGAGTGGGGAGGTGGCTGAGCAAATGGCCTAAACGGTGAGGCATTGTTCAGTGATATCCATTTCAAGGATTGAAACACGACCAGATGCATGTCCCATTACTAGAACATTATTCTGGACAGCCGCACATCTCGCTCGATAATCAGAAGGAAGCCAAAGAACTTTTATCATCTTTTGAACCACCCAAGCCAAGTCCACAAATATTTCACTTCCCTTTACAGACTCCGATGGGGGAGGAGTAAGGCTAGGTAAGAAAGAACTAATGCCTAACTGTCCCCTATCTGTATCTAGGTATTGACTGTCGCTAGAGAAAGATAGTTGTCGAATCCGAGGGCCGGTCTCGAGCTTCCCCAGCGAAGCTCCCGTGGCCAGATCCCAGAGCCTGATTGTGTGGTCCCAGGATGCGGACGCGGCCAGTTTACCGTCCTGCGAGAGTGCGACAGCGGTGACCGGACCCGAATGGCCCTCGAGCGTCTGCAACGAAGTTCCCGTGGCCGGGTCCCAGAGCCTGACTGTGTGGTCGTCGGATGCAGACACGAGCAGCTTACCGTCCGGCGAGAACGCGACGACCGAACCCGAATGGGCCTCGAGCATCTGAAGCGAAGCTCCTATGGCCAGGTCCCAGAGCCTGACTGTGAGGTCCCAAGATACGGACGCGAGCAATTTGCCGTCCGGCGAGAACACGACGGCCCTGACCGGGGCCGAATGGCCCTCCAGCGTCTGCAGCGAAGTTTCCGTAGCCGGGTCCCAGAGCTTGACTGTGTGGTCGTCGGATGCGGACACGAGCAGCTTACCGTCCGGCGAGAACGCGACGGCCCCAACCGAGTCCGAATGACCCTCGAGCGTCTGCAACAAAGTTCCCGTGGCTGGATCCCAGAGCCTGACTGTGTGGTCGCGGGATGCGGACGCGAGCAGATTACCGTCCGGCGAGAACGCGACGGCGTAGACCGAACTCGAATGACCCTCGGGCGTTTGCAGCGAAGTTCTCGTGGCTGGATCCCAGAGCCGGACTGTGTGGTCCCAGGATGCGGATGCGAGCAGTTTGCCGTCCGGCGAGAACGCGACGGCGTAGACCGAACTCGAATGGCCCTCGAGCGTCTGCAACGAAGTTCCCGTGGCCGGGTCCCTGAGTCTGACTATGTAGTCCTCGGATGCAGACGCGAGCAGCTTACCGTCCGGCGAGAACGCGACGGCGTAGACCGAACTTGAATGATCCTCGGGCGTCTGCAACGAAGTTCCCGCGGCTGGATCCCAGAGTCTGACAGTGTGGTCCTCGGATGCAGACGCGACCAGCTTACCGTCCGGCGAGAAGGCGACAGCCCAGACCGAATTCGAATGACCCTCGAGCGTCTGCAGTGAAGTTCCCGTGGCTGGATCCCAGAGCCTGACTGTGGGGTCCTCGGATGCGGACGCGACTAGCTTACCGTCTGGCGAGAACG
>Ga0335072_10002717_pt1 | contig 27205 bp, 26 predicted proteins | sample Lox_Sample_21_FD_206725 | JGI IMG/M metagenome (GOLD analysis project Ga0335072, IMG submission 206725) | Soil microbial communities from Loxahatchee National Wildlife Refuge, Florida, United States - Lox_Sample_2.1 | ecosystem: Environmental > Terrestrial > Soil > Wetlands | place: USA...
CGAGGGCGGGGATACTCGCTAGCGGCACAGCTTGCTCCAGGCGGACAAGCAGCTACCCCACACCCCGGGATAAGGAAATAGCGGCCCGGAAGTTTAGCTACTCGAGATTCCTCGCCTGCCAGCAAAACGTAGCTCTTGCACTCTTCGTCCAGGCGAAGTCAATGCGGCGGCAGGGCGCGAGTCACCATTCTCGGGCTCTCCAAGAGTAGGTTTGTGTGTACCTGCACGTCCACGGTGATGAGCGCTTCTTGTCACTAGCTGTCTACACCTGCTTGTGTAAGCAGTGATTGCTAGGACCCTTGACCCTGTTCTCTGCTTCACGTGGGCCTAGACCTGTTGACCGTTGGCAGGACCATGTTTATCAGGCCGCTTTCACATGAAACGTCACGGTCCTCTGTACTACCCACAACTGCACGCAGCTGTGGCATTGTCTACCTCCAGAGAAGACAAATCACATTGCGGTCGTACTAGACGGTCATGTTGTCCAGGTTGTGCATGTCTCCTCAAATCGTAATTAGATCATTCTACCCATCCAGTGTAATCAGTGCTTTTCCACCAACCCAACCTCCTCCAACTCTTCAATTCAGACTTTGACTTTTCCTTAACATCGCGAACTAATTCCAATAGCGCTCCTACGTTTTGTATCCGCTCAAGTCTTGTATTGGGGAGCAGTCATGGGCCTTACCGTGTGTAGACACGCCTGGACGCTACCGATTCCTGGGCATCTCCCGATCTGTTCCTGCAGAAGTTAATCCAAATGGCTTCAGCGTTCAGCGTCTCCGAGTTACTGTGTACCGCTCCTTGGTTACGTTTCTGGGTGAGGCTGTCCTTCATGGCTTTCAGTGTTGCCTCCCTCTACTGGTCCTTGACTCGCCCGTGTCTCCCTTGACACCCATGAATTTCCTTACTCCGAGGACTTTAGGTTCTGTACACCCTGTGTACTCTTTGAAGTCTCCAGAGAGAACTCACTCATCATGTCGAATTCACACTCTTACCTCCGCTAGAATCCATGAGCCCCAACGATCATAGACATTGAGATGCATGGCCATGAGATGCAAGCCTGTGAGATGCACGCCTGTGAGATATATGCTTATAGCCATCTATTTCATATGGCGTGCATGTTAGAGGTGCGCATCTCTCGCGGGCTTATATCTCAGAGACACGTATCTCGGAAGCGTGCATCTCACAGGCCTACATCTTACAGGCCTATACCCCACTGCATCTCGGCATCATTCCGACGGGCATGGCATAAGACAGCCTTGCGAGTATCGCTAAGAATTCATGGAAATACTTTTTAGCGTGCGGCACAGGTGCGGTATCACGAAAATGGCTAATTGCATCGTTATGGCCAGATTGGCTGGTAGTTATTTGTATCTGAGCACGCCGATGGTGCTACTAAAGCAAGGACCTCATCGCTGTGAACAGGGGCATGAAGGAGATATGGGACCCGTGTATGCCAGCAAGACATGACTAAAAATAAACATGATTGATACACATGCATTCGTCCCATTGTCCTCGTAACGCCCACTCAGGATGTGGTCGCGGAGATCGAACGGGACAATTTTAGGCGCTTGGCCCCGCACCGACACCGATTGGTTTTTGCAAAGGACTGGTACCTAAGGCTTGGCTTGCTTGTAACCTTTCTTCATTGTTACCCCCAAGGAACAATACTTTTGGCAAGTTTCCTTTCGAATCGCCCAATGCTATTTATCCATTCCCCTACTTCTTTTCAAGGCGACGTTCCTGTTTGACAGATTTTGCCGTTGGCGCCACCCTTGCCCTCTACAACTCTTGAATGGAATGTCATGTCGTTCTGTCAACTATGATGCCCCACTGGGCTGTCGACCACAGTCACTACTTCAATTCTTGTTGAGGTTGTCCAATAATCATTCAGAACTCGGTTCCACATCTCAAAACGTCAATGATGAACTCTTTAGCGTCACCAGCTTCTCGAGGAGCGGCCACCAGAGCACACGCGTGCGTCCTGTGCCAACAGCGCAAGGTTAAGTGTTCTAGGGAGACACCCTGCTCGGCTTGTATAAAGTCGCGCGTCGAATGCGTGTACCGTGATCCAGCTCCACCAAAAAGACGAAAACGCCGTACCCCAGAAGATATACTCATTGCCAAGCTCAAAAGATATGAGGAGCTGTTAGAGAATGCCGGCGTCAAGGTAGACTCTGTCGATGGTGCCAGCAGTGGTGCTGCCGACGATGAGTATGTTGAGGATCACGGCTCGCTCCGGAACTCGGCAGTGGATAGTGCCAGTCGCAGTGCCTACGACGAGTATGCTGCAAGGCGGACTCCGTTAAGTGATAGCCTTCCATCGGAGAGGAGTGGCAAAGGGCCAGCACCTCAGGGAAGGTTTGTTGCTGAGGAGGGCAGGTCCAGATACCTTGAAAAGTGAGTGAAACTCCTGCTTTGTTTTTGGTGTTGATGACTAAGTGCGGACAGTAATATGTGGGCCAACTTGACCGACGAGCTACGATCTATTCCGTTACCTGAAGAAGAAACAGTAGAGATGCCACCTCAAGCCGAACTCTACCGAACGAGACCCGAAGACAATGACCTACTTATTGGAACTCCAACCAAAGTCAGTTTAACTGCACTTCATCCAGACCCGGCGCAGATATCTCGACTCTGGCACACCTTCCTTGCCAATATCAACCCCCTCACCCACCTCATCCATGCACCGTCAATGCAGCAGAGCATTTCCGACGCTTGTGAGGTTGGTATGCAAGGCATATCACGAGGCATGGAGGCATTCCTCTTTGCTATGTACCTTTCCGCTGTGAATTCTGCGACCGAAGGAGAGTGCATGGCTATGCTCGGAGAATCGAAAGACGCACTGATGATGAAATTCTGGTTTGGCACTCGACAATCTCTAATAAACTCGCTATGGCTCAGGTCGTCAGAGTTGATGGTGCTGCAAGCATTCGTCATCTTCCTCCTCTCTGTTCGTCAAATGTACGATCCTCGTACCCTGTGGTCTCTCACTGGTGTTGCTCTCCGTATTGGCCAACGAATCGGCCTCCATCGTGACGGAGCATCTTTGGGTCTTGCGGCTCTCGAGACAGAGCTGCGTCGGCGTCTGTGGTGGCAAATCCTCGTCCTCGATGGTCGTATGGCTGAACTCTCCGGATCAGGGTTTTCTGTTCTTGCTAGCTTGTCCGACACCAAGCTCCCGCTAAATGTCAATGACATTGATCTTCAGCTTGGAGCCATGGAACCACCAGCAGAGCACACAGGCGCCACAGAGATGATGTTCTGCCTTATACGCTACGAATTCGGACGCTTCTTCAAAGGTTCAAGGTTGGGACCTCGAGGCCCTACGAGTGCTTTTGACGGTGTCTGGCAAGCCTTGACCACCAGCGAGATTCCTATCGCGGAAAGGGATCAGACAATCAATGAGCTCCAGGAGATTCTGGAAAGCAAGTTCCTGCGCTTTTGCGACCCCTTGAATCCGTTACACTTCCTGAGCGGCGCTCTTGCGCGCGCAGCCCTTGCGACGATGCGATTCAAAGTTCATCATCCCCGAGGCAGAGTTGGGCAGACAATATCAACGGAGGAACTCGATATGCTTTTCACCAGCAGCCTAAGGATAATCGAATACGACAATCTCGGACATTCTATGCAGAGCATGCAGCGTTTCTTATGGCACATCAAATCTCATTTCGCTTGGGATCCTTTCATCTACTTGCTCACGGCACTCCGAAGGCGTACAACTGGTAATGAAGTAGAACGAGCTTGGCAGCAAGTCGACGAAGCCTACCAACATCATGGGGAGTTCCTGACCATGAGATCTCCTCTACATGACTCAGTCGCTGTTCTAGCTGAAAGAGCTTGGAATATACGTGAAACTGAGTTGGCGCGTCAGCAGAGCATATCCCATGCTTCGATCATGCCGCCAAATTTTATAACGGTTTTGCGGTCACGAAGGGCCACGTCGGTGGCGCAGCCGGGTACGGACAACATGTCAGGATCTTATCAGCTTGTCGAGCATCCAGCAGGCCCCCAGCAAAGCCCCGGTTTCACCAATGATGGTCCCAATTCAGAATTCTCTTCCCAGCCTGTCGAACTGAGCCCGATCGATTGGGCTGCTTGGGATACCATGATCCAGGAATTCGAGTTGGACGCGGGTGGAAGCCTCTACTAATGAATTCAGCTCCAGATATAACAAAAAGGAGCTTTTTGGTGTATTGAGATGAGCACTTGGCTCAATCGTCTTTAACACATGCGAATATATGCAGAAGCCATGACGCTTTGCGGACGGCGGTCGCAATATTGACAGGTATATCCTCCATCAATCACCAGAGGATGTCCAGTAACCCATGCGCTAGACGCCAATCAGCAATCACCACCCATAGGCATTCTCGATTAGACTTGCGCTTCATCACTGGCCAAGAAAAGTGTTGCCTCAGCGACATCGTCTAGACTTCCTAACATCCCCCACGGGTACAACCCGCTTCGCAAACCATTTGCAACAGATCTCGCCCCTATCGGAATCATAACCTCCCCGCTCACCAAGGCCCTTCTCGTGCTCATCGGTTGGGATTAGATTATCAACCATGGCACTCTTAACGAAATCCGGGCACAGAGAATTGCAGTGAATCCTGTCCTTCGCGTAGTCAATCGCGACCTGTTTAGTGATGCCGACTACTGGATGTTTCGCCAGCACAGAGCACGGCCCATTTGCCAGTCCAATCAATCCCAACATTGAAGCTGTGTTGATGATCCAGCCTCTGGTATGATCACCACGGGCATTTGGCGCTCGCGGCTCCTGGTCAGCATTTGTCCTATGGTGTACTTACATTTGAGCTGGACTGCACGTCGGTTGATCGCGTGAGTTCGGTCATAGTTGTCGGTTGGCGTGTCGTGGATACGGAGGGACAATCTCTTTTCAACCTGTCACAATGCCGGCGTTGTTGCACATTACGGCGTCCCAGTCAGTCCTAGCGCCAAACTGTTATGGCTTCTTCCACATACCATCGAGGCGTCCACCCCATGAGACCGCTTTGGCAATGAAGGCTTTGATTGCTTCTTCGTCACTCGCATCCATCTACACAAAATGGCGTTGTCACCTTTATAGGTCTCGTTGATCATCTCGTGGGTGGGGTGGTCGTCATGTTCTAGAGCAGGCGAAGGCTTCTTTCGGGATTTCAACTTGTCAGGGCTAATATGGAAACGAACCAGAGAAATAGGAAACTTATATGGGATGGGAAAGTATCAGCAAGGAGTTAGAGAGATTCGTCTTCGTCTCTAGAGCAAATAAACGCGTTGCCCCTCGCCTATGGACTCCGCCTTACCGAGGATCTCAACTCATCTTGGCAAGTCCCGTTGTGCTAAATGTAGCTGTCTTCCACCGAGGCAGGTCCCGACCGACCACTAGGAGATAAGCGGAATGGAAGTCGCAGTGTCAAACATGCCCTTGCCGAATATGGGACTGAGGTCGAGAAGACGTTATTGAAAGGGTCATCTTCCTTCGTGCCTCTGGGCCGCCTTGGGCTCGGCACACCAGGCTCATTCTCCGCAACTCTAGAACCATCCTTGCACAGACATGCCAGTACCTCTCGCATTCTCATATATCAGGTCAGTGTTTTTGCTACATCCTTTGCCTCCTAGTGGCCTCCTAGCATTGCCACACCTCCGGCGCCGCAATATCACCCACCTGACTCTGAAGCGCCTGAAATCTGTCAATCAAGACAGTAATTACCCTAACGTCTTCCCTCAGATTCTCGGCCCTCATTTTCAACCCCTCAACTACCTCTTGAATCCTCCCTTTCTTCCTGGGATCCTCAATTCTATTCCCCAAGTTGGAAAGTATCGAAATCCTTTTCATCCTCTCCTCATCCAACACCCCCATAGCCTGCATATACTACACTTCCATTCCGTCCCCTATACACCCCTGGCGATCCTCTGCACCGCCACCTCCGCAGTCCCTACGATATCCAACACCCTAGCAGAACACTAGTTAGATAGATCGAAAATCGCAACGCCCCTACTTCTGCGGTCCAGGCTCACCGCCCCTTTGCCCGGTGCGGTCCCATTTGAAGAAATACTCATGCTAACGGCCATTGCGGCTGCTGTCCGTTTGGTGGCGCTGCGCTGCGTAATTCCTTGATCTTTGCGCGGATACCAGGAAGAGACGTGGAGACGCGACGAACTCTCTACACATATCGATGGTGTGGATCGAAGAAGCATCAACGTCAGGTCAAAGGAGCGCTATGCCGATTGTGGACCTTGGGAAGAGAAAGGGTTCGGATGGACCAGGTACGTCGCGCTGACTTATGCGGACAGCCCACGGCCGGCTTAGTGCACGGGAACGGCATTTTGTTATGGTTATAGCAAGGAAAAGGGAATGACTTTCATGCTCGAGTACTCAGCCCTCACCCCAAAGGTCATTGCCCATGGCCGGACGGCGTGGCGCGCTGCACAGACAGTCCAGTAATGTCGGGACATAGAAGCAGAATCTAAGCCCTTTGGATGTTTCCAGCCTTCTGCTTTCGCATCCATCTACCTTGGTTCTGCAGCGTCTAGAATCTAGCTTCCACCCTACCTCTTACTCGTGGCGGTCTGCAGGTACATACTTGTCTCAACTCTTAGGAGACTTCGAAACATTCCCTTTTTTGCTCCAGTGACAGCCTTGCGAAGAGTCTATCACCTTTCCTTCGGCATTTCCAGCAGCGGTTTCGAAGTTGGAAGTATTCCACACAGAATTCGTCGGCTTCTAAGTCACAGTCGAACTCCCTGTAGTGCTCTTCATCATAGCCGTCTTTACTATACTCGTCTTTAGGCCAGATGCCAGGTATGCGCAGCTCAATTCCATCATCACGTCCATTTTCTACCATATCGCAATATCGTTCGGAAGATTCGTCCTGGTATGGTGCCAACGAGATCTGCCAGTCTTCACTCCGCGGACCACACGCGAAATTGATTATTGTCGTCACGGTGTGTGCGTCACATGATATTACACCACAGAAGTAATCAGGGTACCTGGCTGGGCAGGGCTGGACGAGAATCTGATTGCTCGCTTTCCGAGTTGAAGTCCAGAGGCGCTTTTCTTGCTCGCCGTATTGCAGAATATTAGCATCGGCAGCCTGGAGTTCGAGAATCCAATTCCGTAGAGCCGCGGTGTGGTCTCGTGATCCGCCTTTATTAAGCCATCCCTGGATGAACGCACAAAAGGGCGATATGTCGTGTTCGAAAGCACAACAGTGAGCATCGATCGCGACTGCTTCTCTCAATAACCGCCGCCATTCGACATCATCGCCCTGGTGTCTGCTGCAGCACGCTGACACGGTCAACAGGGAGCAGTACCTTCAAGGACATTCACTTACATGTAGTAAAGTAGCACCGGTATCGTCGCGAAGGAATGGCGATGCTTGTCCGCTGCTGAAGAGGTATTGCAAATCCGCAAGCCTGCCCTCGAAAGTAGCCTGAACAACAGGAGAGTGCCAGTCGACTATAGCGTAAGAAGTCAAGCTGAACGTCCAGCCAGAGGTTGAAATTTTTGTCAACTCAGCCTCCCATATGGTGCTCGAAATCCAATTGGGGATTCGAATTGACAATAGCTTCCTCCGGTACCTGGTAGGTTTTTTGGTTCTTTGCGTGACTTCCAGACCAGTGCAAGTATAAGGTGTGCGCAGTAAAGCGGTAGATTCCTCTTGGGGTTCCGGAGGGAGCACACTCGCCACAGGTCGTGCGTTGAGTGAGAGTGTCAGTACGCTCTTGATGTTCTGTAGTTCCATCAACTGTGTTTTGAACACATAATCGAGGCGCGCACTTCAAGGTTCTGGTTAGTCTAAGCTTTTAGAAAGCTGCTTTTCTGTCTGAAGAAGGACCTACTTAAGATATGTCTGCTGCGCCAACACAAGCGTAGATTTTGCCCTTTCCAATCGCGATCTAAGCTCTGCTATGGCTTCCTTCTTGAATGCTACGCGGATTCCGCCTAATGTTCGATTTGTCTTGAGCTGCTTCTCCAACACCTTGATGACACTTTCAGATGCCTTTCCAGCATTTTTGCAAGCGAGAACACACTTCTCCCAGGTTGTAGCCGAAGAAGCTGCGTGATAAGGCTGTTGGCGTTGGCCATCAACTTCGACAAGTAGCGCTGTGATGACATCAAGTTCTTCCGCAAGCTGTGTGACGTATTCCGGCGCATTTCTGAAGGCGCTACATAGCCGTTTCAGCTTCAGGACGCTCTCTGCAAATTGCTCAACAGCGATGCCGCTCGCGATGATTCCAAGGACTTCGGCCATGTCGGTAAGTTCCAATACAGTGAGTACTTAAAACATGGAAGATATATGACACAGCCCAAGGAGAGAAGGCATCGCAAGTCAATTTGCGACGTGCACAGCCACTGCGCTTAAGCCTGATGCTTGCGCTACGATGGATAGCCAATCGCACGGGACAGCGCGTGGAGCCGCATTTATCCGAGTACTTTTGCATTTGGCACGTGGCTCGTTGTCTCTTTCCTGCCATGCTCCTCTCTTTGACAGCCTGCGACGACTACGAGCCCAATTGCTACAACATCGTTGCCACGCCATCTGAGTAACTGTGGGATGGGCGGCAGAATCACACGCCCCGGGCAGCGGTTTTCTGACGCCCGCTCACTCACTCTGCTCGCCGCTCTAAGCACTGGCAACCACGTGATCCCTGTCCGCAGGCGCTGAAAACGACTCCACTGCACACCCACACCATCCCACCTCATCTTTTCCATTCCTGCGTCTTCCACCAGAAGCCGCTTTCGACTCATCGTTATCCCGTCCTAAAATGGATCCGTCCGAAGTCTGCAGCAGGCCCCCTTACTCCTGGCCGTGAGAGGACAGGATATAATAAAAAGGAGCGGTCCAGCAGCGTTGCAGCCCCCTTGACACCCATCTTGCGCTGTCCAGTCACCCTCGGCTTCAGTCCTCTTCCCTCCTCGTCGACACAATGCTTGAGCTCACATTCAGCTTCGACGCTCCGTTGGAGGCCAACTGTGTCTCGAGCAAAGACACCCAAGCCCAGCTAGATGAGTTTCGTCAGATGCCATGGATCAAGCCCGACTATAAGGCAGTAACCTTAGATGCTCTGAGGAAGGTCGAGAGATACTGGCGTCGGTACAGTCCCTCCGCTCTGCGCCTTCAGTCAGAGGCGCGTTCAGGCTAAATATCTTTTGCTGACTGAGGCAGGTACTGCACACACATCTATGTCGATCATAGGGTCGCCCTCAGCGAGGAATTCTCCATAAATAGCACCTCGGCAATACGCGCCTCGCGCAGGCAGATGGATGTCCTCCTTCCTCAACATATCGCGCCTTAATGTCTAACCTCCGCCTTAACAGTTGTTGGACTGATACAGTCAATATCGGTGGTCAGGAGCCGTCGATTGTGGCAGACAGTGTTGACAGTGGCTGAGTCTGGCTCTTGGGTTTGTTCTCTATCATGGCCCTCCTAGTATGGTTGCCATTCAAGTCGCCTTTCTAGGATGTAGTCCTCAAAAGACACTCCCCTCAGCTGCCCGGTTGAGTCCCACCTCTTTGGCTCGAAACTCACGCTCGCCCATGCACGTATTAATTTCCGCCAATAGCAGGCCTCTGCTGCAGGGGTAAGATATCGTTCCCTGAATGTTCTGACGCTGTTATCGGCAATCTTCTCTGCCTCACGACTATGCGAGATCAAGTAATTCATCTTTTCATCGAGATCTGAAAAGTTTCGGTGAACCTCAACGTAGTTCTGCTCTGGGCCGAAAGAACGCATGAGGTGCTGGTGATGTTGAATCCAATCCATGGTGTGCGCTATTGTAACACTGCGGCAATTTTGCAGGTATTTGAGGCGGCCAGAGTAGGAATTGCCCTCGGTATGTGCCACGAATTTGTACTTGCAGTGATCTTCCATGCTCAAGAGGTCTTTGCTGATGCTTTCTGGATCATGCCACTTGACTTCCTTTACGTCCGACCAGCTCCGACCGACGGTCTCTGCCAGGAACTTCTCGCGCAGCGGGAGAGACATAGTTGCCCCTCGCCACACCAATCTGTCTTGTTTCGATGAAAACGGGAGTGGTGGGTGACCAGATGCAGTGTCTCCATCCTCAAGGATGATTGATTTTTGCTGGACCATGGTGTAGCTTCCAACTTTTGTTTCGGGCCACGACCAGAACCCAAAGTCAGGTATCAGCCAGAGAGCCTTGTCCTCGGCCCTTCGTGCATAAGCCCATGTTGCAGTAGAACCGACTCTGTCGTCGCTGTTGAATGTGAATTCAACATTTGGAAGAGGCTCTGGAGAGGTAATGATCGCACGATGGAGGGCACTGAGAGTCGCGAGTTCGCGGGAATAGATTCCACCTTGTTTGTCAATAATGAAGAGCTATGTTTTCAATGTTATTTTGAGCACCCTCACGTTGGAGAATTATGGCTGGGGAGCGTACCTCTTGATTGTAGATCATGCCACGAACATACCCATTTATTCTCGGAACCCGCTCCAGCTCAGCAACCGATACCTGCATTCCACCACGATCTTCTACAGCCCTGTTGATATCGGCGAATAGGCCGGAGAAAGCCTCGGTGCATTGGCCGTCATTGAGTAACAGATTCAGACTGTCTCGTGCCGGATTCCAATTGCCATCGAAGCTGGTGGCAGCCTTCGCGCCCATCTTCACAGGTGAAGACCGTCTTTGAGTCGGCGGCTGAAGTAACAACGCATATAGGCCAAATAGACAAAACAGGCCGGCCAGCACATACAAAATGTACGTTCCACGCCGAAAAGGTGACATGAGCTTTCTGTTGTTCTCCGTTTGCATGGGAAGGAAACGGTTTCCCAAAGACTGGAACGTTGTCATTGAGAACAAGGTTTGCCCCAAGTGATACGAATTTGAACCTTTGTCAGTAGCGAAACCTTATAGTGGAATTAGTATGAGGGAACTCGACGGGGTCTAGAATGGGCTGTATGGTTGGCAACCTTCCTCAGTCGACAATCATGTTGTCAGCCAGAATAGGTATAAGCCAGAATAGGTAGTACAGCCCTTCACCCTTTCGGAGATTACTGTACACCTTAGCGTGTACAGCAAAGTCTGCCTGGGTCCTTCGTCCTGTTTTGAATAGATCACACAGAGTGGCCAGGTCTGCGTACATCTATAAGCATCCAGCTTGCTACCCAGGTAGATAGGACAAGCAATTCAGGATCTTCTTTCCAGACCAGAAAAGTCTGACGGTTATGAGCCCGGGTTGTTTCCACTACGCCCGTTTACCTTTTCTCGATTACTATCATGTCTTATTCTTGATCATTCCGTACCGGAGGTGCTCGTCCACAGCATATATTGCTGGCACAGGGGTGCCATACCAGAGCATGTATCGCTGACAGCACAGAGATCCTTGAATATCCTTCCTTTAGCATCGAATACCTTACCATAAGTCGAATAAGTCGAACCACATCCGATAATCAAGCCCAGACTGCTCCTTGTAGCCGTTACTTCGTGTCCGGGTAGTTCCTCTACTCGTTATTTCCGATCACCGATGGAAGTTTTGAAACCGCTAATCGCCTACGCACCTAGCATCACCACGAACCCGAGTACGAGCAGCCCCGGGTCTGTAACCTTCGATCAATCTTCGATCAATCTTCGACCGGCCTTCGACCGATCTTCGACCGACCTTCGATTCGACCTCAATCCATGGCTAGAACGAGCACAGCCTTCAAAGACGATCATACTCAACACATCGGCCTACAATACCACAGCATATGGAGCCTTAGATTCAAGTCTCAACGTAATATGGATATTGCGTTTGGGGCTGCTCATAGGGAATAACGCCACAGGCCAGAGCCTGGATGCGCCCAGCAGTATAGAGAGACATGGAAAGAGCCTTAGCTAGAGGAGCTGTTAGCAGTGGGACCGTGTATGAACACAGAGAAGATTGATATGCATGCGCAGAGTTGGATTAGAGGAGTTGGAGATCTTATTACACCCACGATCCTTCAAACCTGAGTAGCACCGAATCTGTTACAATCGCCGTCCTGAGCAACATTACGAGCACACCAGACAAGATACCGCATGAGAAGCCATTTGAGATACCCTACGACGTGTCACAAGAGATGGCCATGGGAAAGTCGGCTACACACAGCATGTGGTATAAGAGATCTGCTGCAAGAAGATACCGACAGGGCGCCGATGTCAAGATAGATGGAACAGGTCTTCTAGATGGGGGGAAATGAATCATTTTGTCACGGAAATCAGCTACCATATTTGGTTAAGGGGGGCGGTGAGGGTGGTCACGGGCCGCTACACCGGATGTGGCAACTCACACGTACTCAGACAGCCCGAGACTCTGAACCATCTCCGGGTGCTGCTTGTGTGAATCGAGATCAGAGCATGCTGGAGACTCAAAGGCATGCGCCAACATACTTGTAGATTGATCTCGTCTGTTCTTGCAAAATGGCAACCAAACAAATCAGTAAGATATTCATGATGCAGTCCAAAACCCGGGTAGGCAGTGCGAATCCCGCGCCCTGAGTCCTGGTGACGCCCTAGACACCTCTCACCTTTCCGTCACTACTTCACTCTCTCAAGACAACCACCGACAACACCCCCCAACCCGCAAAGCACCAAACAACACGCTAACAGAGACCTTAAGTAGACATTTCGATAGTGTAGCAACAGACCAGATAATACAGGATAGAGATATCTTGGTGGGCTTTTACTTTGCTACACTAGGATAAGAACAAGGGCCAAGTAGAGAGGGACAAAGACTATCCCGACTATGAACAGTGAAGCAATCATAGCTATTCCATCGTACGTGTAGGAAGAATGCAAACCTCCACATTGCTTAATGTTGCGTTTGAAGGAGGGGATCACAGGGAGAGAGATGAATCAATGAAGGACTTAGCTGGCAAGCGACCGAAAAGACATGGAGGCGCAGAGGCCAAGGAGAAACCACCAATATCATCAAAACCGGGAATTCGCTTTGCATAACGTGCAGCGCACTGCGCTTTGATTTTGCATTTCAACGAGCCTGCTTGAAATATATACACTGAAAGTGTCGCCAAAGTGCTGGAAAAGGACCAACAGTACCTATTTTTTGAATCTTGACTCATAAAGCTGTCGTGCATGTGCAAGGGGCAATTTTGCGGAACAGGAAGCGGTGAGCTTCCAGAACAAAAAAAAGCCATGCATGAGAAGGGATATGCCACCAAAGGCAACGCAACAGCTATTCGATCCTTCTTGCCAATATGATGATTTGAAGCCTTCGACTTCAAGAGCACGAATCACCTAGAGCTCGCGATGGCCAGATTCAGGCTCCACGTCGTGAATTCTTCAAGATTCCAGCTGGTATACCCCCAGAAGGCGTTCTTGCGCCCTTTCCAACCCTTCCACCATTGGCATTCACGCCGTGTCTGTTCAGTCTGCTAGTCCTCCAGCTCTCGTAGAAGATATCTCGGCTAGCCTCTCTCAAGTCTGCCCTCCACTCCCCGAAACATGTCTCCTTCAACTTCACAAAATCACAGTGCTCTGGATCGTACGGATCGGCAAAGCCCCATGGAAACTTTCGGCCCACTGGGCCTTCATTCGGCTGAAGAGAGTACGAGTCCGGGCTCAGGATCGACAGCGGCAGGTACGACGATTCGGCCATCGCAGCCTGGGCGATTGACGATGAGGACTTGCGCTTTTGAGAGAGGCGGAGATTGCCAGGTGTGGGCTGCTTATTGGGAACAGTGTCCGAGTCTTCTGTGTGGGGAGTGCCTGGACTGTCGCTGTCGTTGACTTCTCCAGAAGACCTTGCAACCTCTTGGTCTTCTTCCAGTTCATCCAACTTGTCGAAATCTTCGCTGGTATCATCTTCGGCATCCTCGTCCAGATGCAAGGCTTCAAGGGGATCGAGTCCAGCCATTTTCAAGCTGTCAGAGACTGTCTTCTTAAGGAATGCCATGTGTGCTGTCGTAATGGTATCTGCTTTGCTAATGACGGGCACAACAGTCGTCTTGCCCTGCAACGTACGAAGCACCTGTACGTCGAAGTCTTCATCCAGTCCACCAACAAATCGAGACGTTCTAGAGCGGTTTCCGGTGCTCGAACCGTTGGTCATCATTTGCTGGGCAGCCTGTATGTTTGTATCGAGGCGAGAAGGATCAATAATCAGAAAGACCAAATGGATGTGTGTATCTTGGACACCAGGCGCTCGTACAACTTTCATCTCTTCGTTGAATGTGTCGTCAAATTTGCTCTCGATAAATGCGCTAATCTCACGAAGCTGCAGGTCAACCACGTTCTTCTCGAGGCCTTGTGAGTCCCAAAGAGTCAGGCCGACTCGTTCGCCATCAATTTCGGTCTCTAAATAGTGGTGTGTGAAATTGCGATTGGCTCTTGCGGTTGCTGGTGGAGTGTCCAATACATCGTCTGGCCCTCGAGCAGCTCGTTTTTTGGGAGGTAAGGCAAGAGAAGACTGAAGGAAATTGATGAAGGAAGTCTTTCCGGAGTTTTTGGAACCGATGACAAGAACGCTGTTCAAAAGTTAGCTGAATTGCATGGTTGAGAAGGGGCAAACGCACTTGTAAGGCGTGGGATCTTTTCTTCTCCTGACTCTTCTTGGGTTTGTCATGGTGCTAACAGCGCTACTGGCGTAGCTGTATCTTCCTCGATGTGTCATGCTTTCGGTCCTGGCATAGGGGTCGACAGGTTCGTTTGAGGACTTCACTGACGCTGGTGGAGCGGCTAGGTTGGTGCGTTTGCTTCGATCCGGCATCTCGCCTCCGAACGACTGCAATTGTGGGTACGAAGAGAAGGTTGGCAGTGTTGGGGGTTGCGGCGGAAGGGCACCCCCTTCTCGCTGACGCGCCGAATCGTCTTTTTCCGAGGACTTCTTCCTAAGTAATCGGCCGCCAGAAGACTTGCGATCACCTAGTGGCTCTGTAGATTTCGATCGACGCAGAAAACGACTTCCCAGTGAGGCGCTGCGCGAAGTGTTGCGTTGACCATTCTGGGTTGGAGGTGGAGACGCCATCGTGAGGAGAAATGGCAGGAGCAAAAAACCACTTGTGCCGTTTGCACGTTATCCTGACGAAATTTCGAGTCGAATTGGGTCGCGGAGGTTTGGCAGGAACACTTGCGGTACCGTAAGTCAAGACAGGCAAGCTGAGAATGAATTGTATTGTCAGCACGTATTCAGCCCATTAGACGAGCATCTCGTTGAGAGTAATGCTCACCTTGCCTCCCCCAACCTGTATGATCCTTTCCTGGATATCCGAGATCCACCTTGGCTACAGCAGTGGATTCCTAGTGATGGTCGACCTGCTCAGAAACGAAGATTCGTTTGAATGGTGATGTAATTGAGGTGGTGAAGGAAGAATTGTGATGATCCCCCTGATTCGTGTTCCGCAACTTGGAGATCAACGGACATTTATGCAGGGGTCAACCTAATGCGAAAAGTCCGCGAGGTTGAAAGATCTGCCGCGGCAAAGGATTCAATATGGAATCGCGCTTCTCTACAGAGATAAAGGGCGCACGACGATGCCGGACTTGGTGTAAAGATTTTGCTACAGGGTCGCGCTCTCGCAGAGGGTGTTCGACACAATTGCGGGTTAGTCAGGGGTCTCGTCTGGTTTCACGATGACTTCTATCGGCCACAACGGGGGCGGGGCAGGACGTGCCAACCCGCATCCGAAAATTACCCTATGCTAGCTGCTATCCGCTAGCACGAAGCCCGGTCAGTGTGTTAGCGAAGCAGAAGAGAGACTTCTAACTTATGGCTTACGGGTCGCTACATGTCACCGCATGTCACTCGGTAGCGGTTTTAAATGTAACCAATTGTTACGGGGATTTCCGACTTTCTTGTACGCTTCGCGATTCAGCATCAACTTGAGGCGAAGAGCAAAAATCCACACATGGCTGCAGCGATAGCCGCAAATTGCACAGAGCCCCTGACACTTGGAGGGGTGGTTAGGCTGGTTCCTGCCAGAAGCAAGCTCTGCAGCCCCTTTGACGATGTCTGTAAAACTCAATTCAGGCCTTCTGGCATCGTGCTTACCTCATTCGATTATCACATGGACATTGACGACCCTCAATATGGCTCCCTTCCTTTCGTTCTTTGAATTTTGATTGCCAAGCCTGGATGACCTCAGCGAAAAGGGCCTCAACCGTCAGGGCGTCCTCCAGATACAACCCCTTCGAACACGCCGTTCAAGGCGGTGGTGAGTCTTGTGTTGAGCCTCGTCTGTTTGATGACTTTCCCTTGCGTAACGTCTTTTGAACGGGAAGTTGTAAGGGTGCTGGTGTAAGATTTGCTTGAGGTGAGCCTCTTCTTGACACTGATATACCCGTGAGACACCTGTTTGAACCTCCAGGATGGGGCATTGTCATCGAAGTCCCCATCTCTTTTGAGTTTTCCTTGCAAAGCGCGCTTATGGTTGAATTTCTCTGCAATGTACGGCATGAGCTACGACCGTGACCGTTGTTGAAGTGGTCGAACTGGTGTAATATGGTCTTCCCACTTATTGTAATCTTCACTCGCCATAGTGCTGCTATTGCTTGCCCCGGCTCCGGCGCTCGGGGAGTTCTTCAAAGCCTCTTTGGGCGCGCTGCCCTTTTGCCACGCAATCGCGCCCTCATACCTGGCGTCAAGGCCAAGCCAGGCACGATAGCGGCAATCTTTCCTCTTCGATCATCCAAGTATTAGAACACCAGCTCAGCGAGTTTGTCACCCGCGATTTGCACCGTCCTTGTCTCGACATCTTTATCATTGATGACAAAATCTGGGTCCTTGTGTGTAAATATTTCTCTTACTTCAATCAACAGCTCCTTGAATCCATCTCCAGTCGTCCTCCTCTTCTGCCTCAGGTACCAAGCTGCGAACGAACCTCGAATGAAGTTGAACTCCTTTTTTGGGAACTAGCACGACGACCATCATCGTCTTTTGTGTCTGGCTCGAGTTGCGAATAAGCTTCAAAAGAAGGTGACCTTATCTTGCCGTAGCTAGCCTGAGGCTCCGTTTGACCTCGATGAGCGGGAATTGTTACATTCACAATGACCGATGGTGCTTGAGAACGCTGCGATGACCAGGGCGTGTATCTCGTAGCCTGGTTGAGGGGTTTGCGTGCGAAGAGGTGAAGGGGTGTTGGAGTTGGCAAGGTCCCTGCTTGCGAACAGATTTCGAGTGTCATTGTTACGTATTTTCGTATATCGGAGCCTTGCCAACTTATCGGACTACTGCTCACGCCGACTGTGCTCTTCTCTGGAGGCATGCCGAAAAGAGGCGGTGTTGGACTTGTCAAGTATCTGCTTGGGGGAGTCAAGGGGTGCTGCCGGAATAAAGGTGATTAGCGGAGAAGCCAGGATTTCAAGTGAAGTATGACCTCAGGGGAAAAGGAAGCTCTGTGTGAGGCGAATCGAGTGAACAGTTCACGAACTTGAGATCGCGCATTCACTCGGCAGGGATTTACGGAAAAGGCTTTCCTAGACATGATCAATTTGAAAGGGTGAAATGATATGAAGGCGAGGGTGAGGGTGAGGGTTTTCAGGCGATTAGGATTTGTCACGTCATGCTATTGATGCTTTCGAATCAAGGAGCAGTGTTGAGGCGAACAGGACTTGCTCCCATGCGTACTTGAGAGTGGAGAGCAAAGAGCGGTGGAGGATGCTGTGGCATGCTCGTTACTATTTTCCTTTTTCAATCTTCCAGCATTTCACTGCATTGTTGCATCCGCTGCTGCTACTTCCTCAATTGAACAGACTCAGGTCAAGCGGTAGTCTCTCCCCCAGCCATGTCGCCCTCTGTGTATGGTTCCTCTTATCTTCGCCCTCGCCATCAGTGTTCGGATGGACAAGAGCGCTTAAAGGCCCTCGATTGATCACAAGCCACGGTATGAAAGCGCCGAATTGAGCCGGCGTGAACAAGTTCACTTCAAACATAGCCACTGGATGAGGCCCAATAGGTCTATCCCAGAATCGGTATATACGGAGCTCGGGAACTGTTGGTTGGTCAGAACGGGAAGGAATCGAGAGACAGGATTGCAACACGTACACTCTCTTCGTATCCGCTCCCACAGAGCCTTCGCAAATGCTGTTTGTTCCGCATTTGCCTGTCAAACAGTATTAGATATCTACATATTTCATAGGCCGACAAGACATACTTGGAAATAGTATATGTGCACATCAAATCCTCCTCTCTTGCCATTGGTAATTCCGCTGGTGAACTCCGAATAACTTCGGCTGAGTGCACCCTGCTGTGGGTTTTTCAATGACAAGCCGTCTTCGTTTAGTTCACTACCTGTCAATGTTAGTATCTTCGTGAAAGCATCTTCAACGCATTAGTTGACGCACTCCGAAAGTGGTTCGAGGTTTTCAAAGCCCTCTAAGGGCGATGGATAATGATAAAGCGAGGCGTCTGCCATCTCTGGGTCACAACTTATAATGCTGTACTTAGTTCATATCAAGCCTCCAGCTACAAATTCAATTGCAAAGGAACTTTTTATATGCGGAACGCTTCTTTGCTGACAAATCCGGGAGAATTCGCGGAAGAGATTTCCGTTCGTAGCCTCCTAGTATCTTTTGCAAAGTACTCTAAGCATTGATCTTGGGCGGACGAACGACCTCGACCGCAAAAGAGCTGGCGACGATTACTGGTATACTACATATAGCGCACAAGTCTGCGACAACTTATGAACTACTATCATCGTCAAGGCACATTGCTATTCTCCCCTTCCCCAGATCCTCACACTGCCGTCTCCCCTTATTTGATAGAGCCACTCTGCCTCTTCGAATGCAGCATCATCCTCTTTCGACTCATCATGTGCGCCTCCCGCAGAGACCCTTAATACGCCGCTGATATCTTTCGCCGCTCCGGTTCCAAGACTCCGTAGCTGAACCACTATCCGGCTCTGGTGGGCCATGGTCGTCACAAAAGCCCTGTGCTCGCCCTCCAATGGCGCGGCCGAGGAGGATGAGTTGTGAAGTAGCGGATAGTCCGCTGAACTTGTGACTATGATATTGTGAACGTACTGTCGAAGTGTCATGATAGTGCGCGACAGGGAGAGATTTGTGACCGAGGGCCGAGACGCGAGAAGGAAATCCAGGCCGTCCATGATGACAATAGTCTTAGATTCATGCTCGTCATCTTTTCCATGCTCAGCATAGCGACGGACTAGATTTTCAAGGTCCTGCGTGTTGCTAAGATCAAGCGTGATCATGTTTCCATTCTGTTGTTGAGAGTTTGGTGATGTGGTAGGCTCTACCAGTCCATTGATGTAAAACAAGCGCTTCGTAGTCATGAGAGCAGCAAAATCCAAGCCCTGCTTAGGTCGTAAGAAGAAGTTTTCAAGCGTTATTGCTAGAATTAGAATTCCAAAAAGGAAAATAAAACGCAGCGATGGCGGTATCGACTTTCGCAGCGAGGATGGATCAAGACTGTCTTTGGAGCATAAGGAGGGAAAACTCACATACCACTTTTTTCCCATTTCCCGCCATTGCTCGAAACCTCGCAGGACGCTCACAAATATCACCTTGAAGTTTTCCTGGAGATGATCACCTGTATCGCTAGCCAGGACATCTCCGCTTCCATGGGGTTTGTCGGCTACGTTATTCTTTAGAGCAGCATGGACATATCGTAGCAGCAACCAGTTAGACGCTGCATCCAAGACGGAAGTGACAAGCGTCAAAGAGCCTTGCGGTGCAGGAGTTACATATGGCGACAGGACAGGAGGGACCGAGGAGGGCATGAGCGAAATAGAGGTCGAAACAAAATGAAGTTGGAAGCCGCGGAGCAGAATTACGGCACAGACACCAGCTATATGCTGTAATCAAAGGGAGTCTACAACTTTGAGCGCGCTCGATGTTCAATAGGTTATCAGAAGTCAATTTACAGGTTGATGGAAAACCTCAAATGTTTGGAAGATTTGCGTCATTCAAGCTACCCCATCTGACGCCCTTCACCGTGGATTGAAAGATCCTTTCATCACCACAGTGATTGAGATACTCGATTTGTTTCCAGCTCTCACCAGTGTACGGGCGTCGTCTTTGTAAAGGTGATGCATGCTATCTTCGCCCATGGTCTTTTTCATTCCACCAAATACTCCGCTAGTGCTTCTCCGGTCCTCGCGCTCCCTTTGGTGTACCGATTTGGAAACCATTCGAGAATTTGCGTGCAACATGCTTCAAGTGCCTCATTCTTCCAGTGCCTGTAGTCTTTCTTCGCTTGGCCTTCTCACTCCATTCGTCTGTAGGATAATTCTAGTCAGTGAAGTTTCTGAGTCCTCCCACAGCATCGCTAGCATGAATTCGTAATTGTAGTGAGATTGTAGGCTGCGACGTACATTTTCGAGTTTTAGCAGCTGGGTATCCGCATGATGCGCAGGTATGCTTCTGAATATGCAATGAACGGCGGCCTGAATGTCCCAACACCAATTGTCAGCTCTCATGTGATCTCCAATGCTGCGCCCTAGTCGCTGCAGTATTTTGATTCCGCGGGCTATTGAAACGTACCGCATCGTCGGCAGAGGGTGTGTGTCTTGTTATGGCGTTTGCCGAAGCTGGAGGTTCCTTTCGTCATGTTGGGCAAGGAAACCTGTTAGAGACCATGCAAGTTAGTGGACAGCCCACAGAAAGGTCTTCTAAGCCGGTTCGGTAATTACCTCGAGGCCTTGGATGGAGTTTGGTAGCGATAAGGTGGTGAGGTGATCGTCTTCAACGTATCACTCCTGCGCAATCTCGAAATTCGAAGTTGGTGCGCTTGCCAAGACTTCAAGTGCTTGGCAAATTTTAGGTTTTGCCAAGTCTTCAATCGCACATTTTGAACTGGCAAGACACATATCGACGGAATTGCATCGCCGTTGCCAAACTCGCATAGCAACTTCAACACCTCAAGGAAGCCAAGATGGGTGCCTCTCGTGGTCTCCGATCCGGCACTCGCGTAAGTTCAGCCGCGGGCTTCCCCGAATCGCACATTCCTCTGCTAACAAAACTGCACAGTATGCCTTCTCGCGGCAGCATCGAAAAAAGGGGATGATTCCTATGAGCACATACCTCAGACCCTACAAGTACGGATCTCGATCGCCCTATGAAGAAACCGCAAGCACTAACAATCCCCGAACAGAGTCGGTGATATCGTCGACATCAAAGCCAACGGTGCTGTCCAAAAGGGCATGCCCTACAAAGTCTATCACGGCAAGACCGGAGTAATTTACAACGTCACCCGTACCGCCGTTGGTGTTATCATCTACAAGAAAGTCGGCAACCGCTACATCGAGAAGCGTGTCAACGTTCGGGTCGAGCACATCAACCTGTCACGGTCAAGAGAGGAGTTTTTGAACAGAGTCAAGGAGAACGCGAAGAAGAAGCGACAAGCGAGGGAGGAGGGGACACATATGCATCTTAAGAGGCAACCACTGATGCCCCGAGAGGCCCGGACGGTTAAGATGGGCATGGTGGAGACGGTGGTGCCGATTGCGTATGAGACGACCATCTAAAAGGCTTAGGAAGTGGTGTGTGCGCCAGGCATTCTCGAGGATCAAGTTATGGCACTGCTCAGTGAACAAGGCGTCCTCTGAGACTACGAAGTCATGGAAGTTAGTTGAATTGCAATCAACCCAGAGCTTAAAGCATCCTTTCACGTGTACGCAGGTGGGAGGTCGCTAATGACGGAAGTCGGATCGGTGAAAAGCTGTGTGACACGTACCCATGAGGTGAAAGCCTACGAATTATCGAGAGGCCACGATACGCGTCTATACATCCCTGAGAATAAGTTCCTCAATTCGACAGGCTCAAGCAACGATCTTCATGGACGTAATTTAGGTCATGTTATGCTATCTAATATGCTGCCAGGTCTGATTGCAGGCACGGGCCAGCCAGCCCATTTACCTCCTCGAGTCGTGCGCTGTGGTTATGCTAGGTTTTTCCGTTGCTTGCTATGCATGTAGAAATAACCATAAAAGAGTCTCCCTTGTAGAGCCTCCTCGTCCCCAGCCCCTCGCATTAATCACCATATGGGAAGTAGGCCGCACGCTTCCAGTCTTCAATCATTAGTTATTCTGTAGGAATGCGTAAATTGGACCAGTCCCAAAGCAATCTCATACTCAAGATGCCATCTTTGCGGGATCACCGTACACCATGACCTCTGAATCATCATCACTGTCAATCTCCCTCCTGAACGCAACCTTTGCTGACAATGTTGTGCCAACAGGTCTAGGGGTAGTTTTTGGAGTTCGCCCAAGTTGCCCTTCGTCCAACACTGGAGATTGTTTTGGCGGAGATGACAAGGTAAAGAGACTTGAGCTTTGGCCTCCTAATCCTGGAGATTTGACGACAGCAGCAGAGGATCCTTCCCCAGAGACTTGGCGGCTGCTTCTGCGACTTGAAGGCGATCCAGATTGAATGCTTGAATACCGAAATTTGCTTCTGTAGATTCCGTCTGCATCGACGTATGATTTGTAGCCGAAATTCAAGCTCTCTAGCCTAGCAGAAGTTGAGCTTAAACCTGAGCGTTGCATTGTTGGCGTGTTTTCTGGCTTGTTAGGCGGACGATCAAAGCCGATTTTGTCCTTTGGTGATGCCATGTTGGCCACTTGTGGCGGTGGCGAAGAAGATTCCTTAGAGATATGTACTAGAAGATCGGACTCGCTTGTCTGCTGTGATAGCGTACTTCCAATGATGGGCTCAATCTCATCCCGGCGCTGATTCGCGACTTGAGGTGGTATCAAGACTTTCCCCTTCAGAACTTCGGAGCTGAGACCGAAGTCTTCATCCTCATCATCCTCGAGTAGACTCTTGTCCTCTCGTCTTGCAGTAGAGTCTCTCTGCATATCTGACATGGATCGAACAATGGACGAGGCTGCGGATGTCGAGAAGCCCGTCTGCTCCGCAGCTGGTGGAATGGGGGTAGGTTGTAGGGGGAGGTCGATTCCATCCGGAACTGGCTCCGAAAGGCGCGAATGACTAGGCTCTGTGATGGCCTCCTTCGCATTGTGGCCTGCAGAGGTGGTAGCCGGCTGAAATGGATCCGCAAAAAGCTCACCCTGAAGATCACTTCGAATGTATTGTCTCTTACTAGAGGTACTTTTAGTATCTCCGTAGTTTGCATCCGATTTTTGCGGAGAAGTCTCATTCTTGGCTGTCTGAGACGCTGCCGTAGCAAGTCTCCCTAAGGTCTCCTGCAGCACCCACGGAAAACTCATGAACGGCATCTGCTCTGGGACTTCCTCTCTATTGCCTTTCTCGACTTCTTCTAAAGCCTCAGAAACCTCCTTTCTCACTAGTTGATAGGCTGCGACGGCGTACGGCCGCAACTGGTCCAGAGTTCTGCCACCAGCCGCTTCGACAATCGCCTCCTCAAACTCCTCTTTCAGGCTTTTGGACAGATTGCCGATTTCTTCATGAAACTTGAAGTCAGGAGATGCCTTGCTGTGATCAAGGACGAAGGTTGACCAGACTTCAAATTCAGTCTTGATCTCGTGTTGAGCCATAATTCTCCTAACGGAAGCGTCGTACTCCCTCTTTAGTTCCTCAACCTGATCACGAACTGCTTGGGAAGGCTGTACCGCGTTCAGGATACGACTGTCGAATTGCCCACGATAGTTCGGCACAAATCTCACTCGATCAACCTTGTCATATAGTCTGCCCAGAACCTTTTTTGAGTGATATTCCTTTCCGCCTTTTTTCTCCATGAAATGAGGCCATTCAAAACGATCAAGCGCTCTCGGCAGTCTGGCAGGTCGACCTGTCTTGGGGTAGTCTACTGCCTGGGAATGAAGTTTGGCGAGTTCAAGACACTGGTCGCTTCTAAGGCCTTCATCATGGTCATCAGCCCAGCCAAGATGAGCGTGAGCGATCCTCCCAAGGAAATCGTTGCGCATGTATTGGTCGAAGAATTCGATGATGTCGTTCTGCGTAATCTCGCCTTCTGCACGTAGCGGTTCAGGCGTGGGGTAGTCCATAGGCTCTGCATTCCAGATGCTAGGAAGAAGGTCAAATTTCGGACGTCGCGAGTGCGGATCTTCGGCCCAAATGACTATGTAGTCATCTCCGTCCAAATCGCCGCCGGAGCACATGTTAGACAAGTCTCTGTCGCCTGTCTGTGGGAAGACAAGTACATCACGGAAGTGGGACAGTCCTTTCACATCAACCGCCATGACAACACGAATATCGCCTTCGTGAAGGGAGGGGTTACGTGCAATCAAACATATTCCTTCTTTGACCTCGTACACGGGCAAGGCAGGCACTTCTCCCTCGCGCTTCTGCTTCGAGCGACGCTCTTTCGACTCTGATGTCTCGAGTTGAACAAAGATTTGTGGCAAGGTTTTGAGTCGTTCTTCGTAACTTGCATTCGGACGAGGTTGATTGTGACTGTAGTGCCCTCGCAAAGTTTTTGTTTCGTCAACACAACCGAGCAGAGTAGCGCCATTCCCGACATGCAGCTTCGCCTTTTCTTTCAGGTATTTGAGAGACCAAGCCCTCCACAAGTGCAGCAGAGAAGTCACAAACGGGTCGTTACTTGCGCGAAAGCCTTGTTCGACCATGTCGGCTAGCTCGAGTGTACTTCCGTTTGCATCAACGGCAGTCTTGAGCTTTGCTTGAGCGCTTACATCGTTGTGCATGGCTGCTTCCAGCTCCTTCATTTCTCTGTCTTGCATTTCCAAGAATACGGAGTCGTCGACTCCGAGCGCGGATAGTACTAAAATGAGTTGGCGATTGAGGTGTGCGCCCTCAAACTTGGAGCACCGGATGATCTCAAGATCGTTGGACTCGCTAGGGAATTTGAACTGGCTGTTGCGCAGTCTGATATCGATACCCTTGAGATCTTCAGAGACTGCCAGGACGCCTTTGCAGCCTCCCAGACGGAATTGGAAAAGAGATGGAGTCTGATCGTCAAGTTTCAGCTGATGGTTGATCAAATTTGCAAGAAGTGGAGATATCTGCCCAACACCATCGGTGAAGGTGTACCCGTTTCGTACCACGTCATCTATAAGCGATGTACGGGTGACTCGAGGAATGCGTAGCTTGACGGGCTTCGTGGTTGAGAAACACTGTCCCATCCGTGCTGCTCGTTTTGCGATGATTTTCTCGTGGTCAAATTCACCCATGACAGCTCTGATCTGCGAGGCGGTAAGGATGTTGGGCAGGTCGGCAAAGAAGTAAGCTCCGTGCTCACGCAGCTGAGAGTTACCCCAGGCAAGGAATTCATACTTTCGATCCCCTATTTTGATGCCACTGGTCAAGGTTCGTCTGACTCGTCGGAAGATCGCGTCCATCTTGTTCGTTGTGGTTGCGTAGATCTTGGAATTCCCCTTGTACTTGTCATCTTCGAAGCGGACGCGTAGAAATCGGTCAGAATGCTGTTTGTACTGCCGGATAATTCTGTTGGTGATCTCCACGGACGGTGCATGGAAGATGATCGTAGTCGCGGTGATCGTGGCAGAGTAGATTAACGCGCAATTGTCAGGAATCTTCGGCTGCTTCCTGAGTATGGGACGAAACTTGCGGTCATTGAAGATCGACATGGGATCCACTAACTCTTTACCTTGCGGCATGTCAAGTACGAGTTTGAGTCTATTGCAAGCTTTGAACTCTCCGGCTCTAACAAGTGCTTGAAGGAAATCCTCTCTGACAACGTACTCGTTTAGCCTCCCAGTGGAAATGCAGACGTCCAGCAGGTATCTAACCGGAAATGGTAAGGTTAGGGACGCAAACTCCTCGACCAAAGACAGTCCCCTTGCGTGAGCCGTGGCAATGGCAGCGTGCGGTTGGAGATCTCTATCAAGGAATTCCCATACAGGCGGTGCTGGTGGAATATACTTGAAGCCAATGGCTGTGCCCACTTTGATGTTGAAGTCGCGTAAAGCCTTTGTCATAACTCGAAACTTGTCCACATCCCTTTCTGTCTCATCGAAGGTGATGCAGAAAGTTGTCCATCGTCCAATATTTATGGCACCCTCACTCCTAGCCAATGAGATCGGAGTCGTGGCATCGTTAGCTTCGTGTTGTGGGCCAGCAATCATAGTCTGTCTCAGCCACACATCATGTTCGAGCCATCGAGGTGCCTCAGCCACGTGTGATCCGAGAGCTTCGTCATGCTGCTTTTTGGAGTAAGGGGGAGGAGTGTGGAGGCGCAGGACGAAAGAGATTCTGCGGTTAGGCTCGTGAATTTGAGCAATAGAGAGGTCCTGGTCTAGCGAGATGCAGAATCGGTATTCTGGCCTGAACCATGGATAATCGTGGTAGATCGAGTCTGGAGCAACTCGGGCTAGGGATGGAAATCGAACTTCAATTTCTTTGCGCTTGAGGTTCAGAATGAGTCTAACTTTGCTCTCTGGCACACTCTGCCTCGTCTTCATGGTCATCATAGTGCTTGGGTTGGTCAGGACTCCGAATTTGATGGATTCTGCGTGGAGTTCCTGGAGAATAGTCAGTATGTGATGACAGGGCAGACCGGAACGACAAACCATCTCCTCATTGTAGACGATTCCCTCTTGCACTGGACTCTGAACGGTGAAATTTTCTCGTTGCGTATTTGACAACCTCACACCAACGGTGTTGACCAGACCGCTGCCATCCTTGAAATTATGTCTTGCTTCCAGCCAGAATGCCTTTTTTGGAGGTGGTCTTTGTCACTGGTCAGTAAGTGCTGTGTCTAGGCAATTTTCGGGCTCTCACTTGAATCTTATATCTGCTTGGTTCTTCCATTGCCCTCCTCTGACGTTCTTAATCGTGATAATGGCGATTTCACCGTATTGTATGAAGTTCTTGTAGAGATCGAGAGTTGTAACATTCGAAGGAAGGTCGTGAACGAAGACGTCGACGAAAGTGTAGGCCCTCCAGTTTGGATGTGAGTTATTTGAGACTTGGCGGTGAGGAGAGCCATTTTTATGCCCTAGGCCCCGTGGCGAAGAGCCGGCAGCTGTAGCCATAAGGGCGGACGGCTTGTTCAGCCTACGAGGATGCCGCGGGGTGGTTGTAGCCACATTGGCACTACTCGAGCTGATGGTGGAGGAGTTATTGTGATTCTTGAGGTTTCTGCTCAGAGATCTTGGAGGTGGCGCTCCCGCAGTTAGCGTGGAAAGTAAAGCTAGGGCTTCCGAAGACGTTCACTGGTGGTAGTGGTCGTTGTTCGGGATGACTCTAAGGGCTCGCATGAAGGAGCAGCTCAAAAGTCGTTACTGTTCGCGTTCGTGGGATGCGTTTGAGGTCGATTGTACACTGAAGGCTGCGCATCTCTGCAGCGATGAATGGAAAGTCAATTTGGCTGCAGTCTTAGGCTGTG
>Ga0335072_10002718_pt1 | contig 27202 bp, 20 predicted proteins | sample Lox_Sample_21_FD_206725 | JGI IMG/M metagenome (GOLD analysis project Ga0335072, IMG submission 206725) | Soil microbial communities from Loxahatchee National Wildlife Refuge, Florida, United States - Lox_Sample_2.1 | ecosystem: Environmental > Terrestrial > Soil > Wetlands | place: USA...
TTTACGAGCGGACCCAGAAGCCGCAGTACCGCCGCCTGTACGGCACGTTTCAGGGACTCGCTCATTGCCCGTATCCGAATACGCATTCGAGCAGGTAGCGCACGAGTGCCTCCGCTTGTCAGCGGTGAGTTCTCATAGTAATCTAGTTTACCTTCATAGTAATTATAAGTACACATAATCCTGGCTCTGGCTTCCCCGGGGCCGGGATTCGACTCTGGACAAGCCGATGCCTCTCATCGACGAGCATCCGTCCGATCCGCTCAAGAGCTTCCCGTTCGCCGCACTGAATGAGGTCAACGAGCGTTGCATCGAGCTGCTGGTCAACGCGGCCCGGTCCGATCAACGCCCGCCCTTCTCCTTCATCAGGCCCCTGCGCGGGATACTCAGGGACTCAAGCGCCGCCATTCGTCGCAAGGCGGCGAGCCGCTGCTATCTGCTCATCGATTTGGAATTTGCCGACCCCGAGTGGTGGCGGATGGTGCTGCACAGGCCCGACAGGACCCTCCGAGCTGGACGCTGGTCGGATGGCTTTCCACGACGCACGGCGGTGCCCCTCGCAAGATCGACGCTGATGCTCGCCTGGCAAGGCGTTCGTGCCGATGCAGATGTGGCGTGTGCTCTATTTGGAATGCACCGCCGGGTAGCCGAGATTATGAGCTCGATGCAGCTTTCGGACATTGACCGAATCGCCGAGCGGCATTTTCGCCGCATCAAGCCACGATGGGCGGATCGACCGAGCATCTGGAGGACGCTTCTGCTATCGGCTCAAGCAGAAAGGCCAGCGGCTTCGCGGGAAGTCAACCTACACGCGCTGCGCCTCCTAGCCGAGGATGCATGCTCCATGTAGGGCTCTGTATGTGCTCCTCTGCGGCATCGTCAGGCACCCTCTGCGGGCCTTGCAGCATTCCATTGATTCACCCTAGGAGCGCTACGAGCTGATCATCGCCACACACCTTTTTATCACTCTTGCGACCTTGCGACCAGGAGGAAGTGTTCACTTACAGGTGCAGGGGCTGCCTCGCCCAACAAAGAGTCACCTCGGCATGGATGAATCGATCCACCCTCGCCTGTCGAAATTCGTTACGTCGCCGGCGAAGCATGCCCCGCAAACTTGCCCGTATGCCAAGCCCCAAGGCGAACATCGAGGTGATCGCTCCCGCCACTGATGAACTCGACCTGAGATTCATGATCGCCCTTCTCGACGAAGCGGCCGTGTCCCTGATAGAGAAGCTGAACGGCGCCGGTCGTCTCCTTCTCCTGCTTCTTCACGTTGTTTTGAGGCAGGGCGTACCAGATCGCCCGAGCGTCCGTACCCACCTTCATCCACAGCGAGTTCTTTTCGTAGAAAAACCTGACTCTGTCGCTACTCATGAATTCGCGCATGCGATAGTTGCCGACATACGCCTTGGCTTCCGACCGCGAGAGCGGCACGTCCTCTACACTTGGCTGAGGAATGTTGAGAATGACATGGGCGATCTTCCCAGCGATGCGCCCAATCGGCAGGTTGCCCGCCTGGCTCTCCACGCTGTCCGTATTGGTCAAGACAGCTATCGCAACCTTCTGATCAGGATAATAGGCTACATAAGCATGGAACCCGAAATAGCCGCCTCCGTGGGAAAATTGCTCGTGCCCGTAGAAGTTGCTCTCCTCGAGCGCGGCGGGTAGATAGTTAACCTCAGTGCCGTCCAGCAGCGATACGCGACGAAACATCATCTGATGAACTGCGGCCGGAACGGCCGCACTGAATAGATCGGCAACGTACCGGGTGAGGTCATCGGCAGAAGCCAAGTACGCTCCCGCACCCAGAGCCACAACCATAGGTGATGTGAGTGCATTCTCCACCTGACCATGAGCATTGATCGTGTATCCCATGACGCGCTTGCCGATGACTGCCGTGCGACGCCCAAGGACAATGTGCGAAAGCCCGAAGGGCCCGAGGAGAACCTCCTGGACCGCCTCCCCATAGGACTTGCCCGTAACTTGTTCGATGACGCGGCTCAGCATGTAGTAGCCGGAATTGGAATACTGCCAGTGGCTACCCGGCTTGAAGTTCAGCGGCTTGTCCTTAAACAGATCGACCACCTGCTGCTCCGTGAACTCCCTGCGCGGATCGCCCCACAGGGGTGGCCCGCCGTCTCCAGCGTAGTCTGGTATGCCGCTTGTGTGGGTGAGCAACTGAAGAATCGTGACCTCCTCCGCCGGCCCCTTGTATTTTGGAAGCACATCGCCCAGCCTGCTATTCAACCTGAGTTTGCCCTGGTGCACGAGGTTGAGGACCACAAACGACGTGATGCTCTTCGTGATCGAGCCGATGGCATACAGTGCTTCCGGCGTCGGGCGAACGCCCCATTCGAGATCCGCGTAACCCAGGCTGTTTGAGTAGATGACCTCACCGTTCTGCCGGACCTCGGCGGTGACGCTTGCAACGTGGTATTGATCAAGAGACGCTTGCAGCATCTGATCAATTGTTGCTTTGTCGGCCTCGGCGACTGCGGCATGGGCGCGCGAAACTGCGACGGCACACAGAGCCAGAGCAAAAACGACACAGCTGCAGGGCGAAGGCCTCGTCATCTTTATCTCCGGAACACAACGCATCTAACCAACCGCCTATGTCTACGACGATCGTAACCGAACGCCATCAAGGGATTCCAGCCAAAAATTAAGGCGATTAGTCCGGGCGCGCTGTCGCGTCAGAGACGCCGCGGCAACACGAGCGTCGTGATATAGCGCATTCGGCTAACTCGGCATTGCAGCCCACAGACTAGCTACTCCCAACCACTGCTGCAACCCAGTGGCTTGAGGCGAAAACTCTTGATACCTTCCGCAGACTGGCACGGACCGGCCCGTTGAGGTAATCACGTGTTTCAACGCTGCATCCACTCGCGAGAGGACCCGTCCGCATACGCCCAGAAGATTCCCGGCTGCGCCCGCAGTCCTGAACCTCGCTAGGAGACCCACCCTCATGAACGTTGAACTACACGATCCGGGTATTCGCACAATCGCGGCGAGGAAGCGCCACTGCGCCTACGGTATGGGGCTGGGTATCATGCTTCTGGATGACGTCTACCCAGGGTTTCCCGGGGACGTGCGGAACGCAAGCGCTTACCGCTTCCCTATTCAGTATGAGATCGTCGAGGGAGTGGACATTCAGCGGCTCGTATTCCACAGCGACAAGTCACCATGTCTGCCCCGCATACTCGCCGCAGCCAGAAAGTTAGAGAGAATGGGATGTCGCGCGATCGCCGCGGAATGCGGATACTTTGCGTATTTTCAAAGAGAGGTAGCCGGATCTCTGGAGATCCCCGTTTTCATGTCGAGCCTCTTGCAGGTGCCGCTCGCGCAACAGGTGGCAGGCACGGACAAAAAAGTTGGAATCATGTGCGGTGGACGAAGCCTGCTCAGTGAGGCACATCTGAGGGCCGTCGGGATCGACCCTACTAGCAATATTGTGATTGCTGGTGCGACCGATGATTACTCAACGCCTGAGTTCGAGAAGCTCTGGATCGAGGGGAAGAGACCGAGTGTGCCCGGTGCGACCTACGAGAAGGCGGAAGCGGATTTTGTCGCAGCTTGCAAGGATTTCAAAAAGAAACACTCCGATATGAGGGCCATGGTGTTCGAATGCACCGGCTTTCAACCATTTGCACGAGCCGTGCAACGGGAAATCGACATTCCGCTGTTTACATGGGCGACGCTGCTCGACTACGCATACTCGGTTGCGGTGCACCGCGACTTCTACGGTCACGTGTAGCGGAGTTGATCCTCGCTCCTTCACCTCTCAGGCCGAAGGAATTTAAATCGCTGACGATTGTCTGCCCGATTGACAATGACCGACGAGAGCGAGAGAAACGTTGGAAGCAGCACACGATGACCTCGAAAAGCGCTGGTATGTTCTCGCACTACTGACGGCGACGTATGCGATGAGTATCGCCGACCGATTTGTTATCTCGACACTCATCGAACCGATCAAGGCAGATTTGCGGCTCTCGGACGCCTCCGTGGGCTTTCTAAGCGGAGTCGCGCTCGCTATCTTCTACGTGACGGCGGGGCTTCCGCTAGCTCAGTGGGCGGACCGCACGAGTCGCAAGACCATGATCGTTGCATCTCTCACCGCGTGGTCTGCAATGACGACGATTTGCGCGGTCACCTACAGCTTCTGGGAGTTGCTCCTTGCAAGGGTCGGCGTTGGGATAGGCGAAGCCGGAGGAACTCCGCCATCGCAGGCGCTCGTCAGCGATTACTTTCCCCGCGAGCAACGCGCGTTTGCATTGTCGCTGTTCTCCGTAGGAGCATCGCTTGGCTCAATGCTGGGTTCGAGCGCCGGATACGCCAGCGACGCGTGGGGTTGGCGGAGCGCATTTTTCCTTCTCGGCATTCCAGGAGTGGCGCTTGCCGCCGTGATTGGACTGACCGTCAACGAGCCGAAGCGGGGGCGACTGGATCACTGGGCACCAGCGACGCTTCCGGCAACCCTGCTAGACACGGCGCGCTACACCGTAGGGACGCCGGCGCTACGCCATTGCATGCTCGGCGGAACGATCTTCACCCTCTGGGCGTGGGGGCTTATGTGGTGGACCCCGTCGTACCTGGTGCGCTCGCACGGCATGACGCTCGGAGCGGCGGGCGGCGCGATATCCCTCATGCATGGGGTCGGTGGAACCCTCGTATTACTCGGCACGACGGCATTCATGCGGCCGCTGGCGCGGCGCGATCCGCGGCTTGTGCCATGGTTCATTGCGGCGGTCATTGCGATTGGCACCGTGCCGTCCATTGTCGCCTTCACGTCCACTTCGAGGAGCGTGACGCTCTCGATGCTTTGGCTATTTATCCCGCTTTCATACGCGACGTTTGGACCCACCTTTGCGCTGGTGCAAAACTTAGCTCCTCCGGGCATGCGCGCTCAGGCTGTTGCGCTGCTATTGTTCTTTTCGAATATCGCAAACTTGGTGATCGCCCCCCAAGTCATCGGATTCGCGAGCGATTATCTGCTACCACACTATGGGATGGAGTCGCTACGCACAGCACTCATTCCGCTCGCATTCACCGGTTTCTGGGCCGCCGCTCACTTCTGGATCAGTGGTCGGTACATGATCGCTGGACTCGCCGGCGTTCAGCGGAAGGGGTGACGGGACGGTCGAATCATCGGCATACAACCCACCCGCCTTCGACCGATTTGCCTATCCTTGTGACCGGATCAGTGCACCCCGCAGTACGAAAAGGCAGTTAGCATCACAGCCGTTGCGTGCCCTGCGCCGCTTGCTCCTCCGGAGCCGCTGCCCAGGCTTGGACGGCAGGCGCCGGACAGGGTGTACCGGTTACGCAACAATTGCCTTAGCGTTGGCATTGGGAACGCTCGCGTTTGCACGCCAGACTAACGCTCTCCTGCCTGAAACTATGTTTGTGAGAAACAGACTACGCTAGAGGCTCTCGACCTCCTCCGTCGTCATCGGCAGGCCCGCCCAAGCACGGATTCGCATCCTCTCACACCGACGGTCATGCTCCGAAATAGCCGCTGGTACATACGCTCAATCACGTTGTGTCGCTTATCGTGCGTTCCGCACTAGGGAGTATAGATGTCCGCGTCACAAGATCCTCGAGTACAGGCTTGGGAACAGGGTCTTTCGTTGCCTCGTTATCTCTATCTCGACGAAGACCAATATGGCCGGGACGCGCACTGGCTGAGGGACAATTTGTGGTTCCTAGTTGATCACGAAAGCCGAATCCCAAATCCTGGCGATTTTTTGCTCTATGAATATAACGGGGAGAGCGTGATCGTCATTCGCGACCGTGAAGGAGTGGTGCGGGCACACCACAATGTGTGCCGCCATCGAGGTTCGCGAATATGCGCACATTCGAGTGGAAGCGTGAACGTCCTGGTGTGCCCTTATCACGCTTGGTCGTATGCACTCGATGGGGAACTACGCGCCGCGAGCTACATGCCGCTGAATTTCCAGAGGGAACGCTACGCCCTGAAACCATGCCACTGTGAAGTGGAGTGCGGCTTGATCTTCGTCAACCTCGCCGAGACCGCTCCGGACTTCTCGCTATTCATAGGTGGGGTAACGAGCGAACTGGAGTTTCATGATATCCCACACGCGAAGATCGCTCATCGAGCCGTGATATCCACTGCCGCCAATTGGAAGCTTGTCGTAGAAAACAATCTGGAGTGTTACCACTGTCGCCCCGCTCATCCGACGTATTGGGCGGCACATCCGGGGACCTTAGGAGACCCTCCGCTTCAAGACACCGCCCTCGAGCCGGACGCACACGCCGAGAGCGAAGTTGCTCGGAAGTTCAACGCGTTCGTACACGGCCCGAACTCCACCTACCAGCGCAACGGCCGCCGACGACTGATCGGTGGCGGGTTCCTCACCGAGTCAGAGGGTGGCGCGCCAGTGGCGCCCCTGATGGGGAGAGCTAGTTACGACGGTTTTCAAACGCAGTTTCTCCTCGGTCCTTTGACCACGCTGATAATGAACCCGGACTACACGGTGCTCTACAACTTTCGGCCGCGTTCAGTCCGGCAAACGGATATCGAGGTGATCTGGCTAGTCAAAGATACGGCCGTGGCAGGAGTAGATCTCGACGTTGCACGACTCATTGCGGTCTGGGATACGACCTTGCGCGAGGACAAGACTCTGCTTGATTACAACCAGCTCGGGGTGGCATCCGACGCATACCAGCCGGGACCGTACTCAACCTGGGAGCGGTCTGCCAGCGAGTTCGACCGCCTCTACGTAGCGAATGTTGTAAATCAACGTCCGTAACTCTGCCAATCCCAACGCAAGAGCACGACTCTCTGTAGTCTGACGATTGCAGCGGACATTGGCACCCGGCACATTCCGACGTGTTGCAAACGAACGAGAATCTGACTGCGACGCTACTTAGACTGTCGGGACCGATCCTCGCAGCGAGTGCATTGCAAACCATCTGCCAGACAATTGACCTCATTTGGGTGGGACGACTAGATACCGAGTCCGTAGCGACCGTGGGCGCTTGCTATCCAATCATTGCCCTGTTGACGGGGCTGTACACGGGCCTGCTCACGGCAACCTTCGTTCTCGTGGCGCAGTATTGCGGGGCGCGGGACGGGGTCATGCTCGCTCGCGTCGCTGCGCAGTCGTTGGTTCTCCTGGCTATAACCTCCATCGTCTTCTCTAGCGCTGCCATCGTCAACGCTTTGCCCCTCTTGCATCTCATGGGCATCGACGCGGCGCTGATCAAACATGCGACCACCTACGTCCGGATCTCGCTCGTCGGTGTTGGCTTCGTGTCCGCTGTGGGCCTGTATGCCTCGGTCATGCGTGGCCAGAGCGAGGTACGGGCAGCGTTGTACATGACGGCGCTCGGAGCAACGCTCAATATGGCTCTCGATCCCGTGCTGATATTCGGCGTAGGCCCGATTTCGGCAGGCGGGGTAACGGGCGCCGCGTATGCAACGCTCTTGGCTCAGGCCACGACGACTGTGGTCGCCTTGCGTCGCCTCTGTCGAGGAGACTGCGGAACGAAGCTCCGAGCGAAAGATTTCATCCCGGACATTGCCCTAATGAAGCAGATAATCCTCCTCGGAGCGCCCGCTTCATTTGGTGCGTGCATTGATCCCGTCGCGCTCCTAGTCTTCACGGGCATTGTAGCGAGTTTTGGAACCGTAGCCGTGGCGGTCAATGGCGTCGCTCTGCGGATTTTCGCCTTCTCTGTGGTACTCCAAACCAGTATATCTTCTGCCATCGGAATTCTAGTTGGCGCGGCTATGGGGGCCGGACATACGACGCGTGCACAAACAATAGGGGCGCGAAGCACGTGTACGCTCTTTGTAATTTCCATAGCGCTCGGCGTTCTAGCATTCTCATTCGCGAAGCCACTCGTTAGCATCTTCGTACCGCCCAACACCAGTGTGATCATGGAAGGCACCCGTGCGGTGAGATGGATGGCCGTGTGCTTCCCCTTCGTGGGCACATGGCTGGGCCTGACAGGTACGTTCACGAGTGCCGGAGATACCCTGTTCCCCATGGTTTCAACGTTCGTCATCTATTGGACCGTGGAGATTCCGCTGGCCTGGGTGCTCTCTAGGCATACCGGCATGGGAACCGAGGGTCTCTGGGTTACCTATCCTGTGTCGGCATTCGTCGGCGCTCTCGCCGGATTAGTCTGGTTCAGACTTGGCCGATGGAAGAGGATGGACCTCACGGGTGTACAAAGGCGAATTGCCCTTGGCGAAGCAGATCGCACCATGATTCGCACATGAGGAGCGCAGTCTACCAAAAGGAGGGCGCCATCAATTGGGCCGAAGTTGACCCACAGGTTCAACCTCATCTGACGGTATGAGCCTGCCCGGCGCAACTGAGTGTGATCTTGCGCGCTCCGAAGAACGGCTCAAGACGCCGCTCGTCGAAGCAGCACATTAGCTCGAAGTCCCCCGACGAGGGTGGCTGGCGTCGATGTTACACGCTCGAGCGTGACAGCAGCACGGCTGCACTTGACGTCTCGCCCCTGGCCTGCCACGGACTCTCATCGCAGTAGGGAGCCCAGTGCTGCATCGGGCCCCGCTCACCGCACAAAAAACCGCGCTTCCACGATTCAGGGTACGGGCACTCCGTGACTCCGTAGCCTCCAGGGAGTCAGCCCCCCCCGCGGCGGCAGAATTCCCGCACGGACAGGCTCCTCTGCGCCTCGCACGCTGCGAGCTTCCGGTCGAATCGAATTTAGAAGCTCCTCATAACAGAAACGCCCACCGTACGCGGTGGGATAACGACCGTATGCCAAAGACCACTTGCGAGTGTCGTGCCTGTGATCTGAGTACTATATAGGACCCCACGTTCGTCAGTCAGGTTCTTCACGAAGGCCGTTATTGTGTATCCATGCGTATCAATGCCCGTTCGCAGATCCCCGTAGCCATAGGCCGGAATCGCCGGCTGCGGCTCCCCAAGGCTAGCTGGAAATCCCTCAAATCGCTTTCCAACGTATGCGGCAGTGGCGCTTACAAAACCTGTCACGGACTCATTGATACTGAACCGCTCTTCGGCGGAGAGGCTCCCACTGTACCTGGTCGCAAATGGAAGTTGATCGCCGGCCACCCCCGGAAACCCATGACCGGCGCTGTTCGTTAGAACGGCATCGGTGTACGCGGTCGAGGCGGTCAGTTTGAGGCCTTCGAGAGGTATCAGATCTGCCTCGAATTCGACTCCCTCGCTCTTCGCCTTTCCACCATTGAAGGTGTAGCTCGTGTCCACGACGGGGAAGATCCCAGTGAGCTGAACGTTCGACCAATCCACGTAGAAAACGTCCGCATCCAGCGACAGGCGCCGCTCCAGCATTTCGCTCTTCACGCCTAACTCGTAGTTAACGGTTCTCGACGGGGCAAACGTCGTTGGTATCGATGGGGTTGGGAATTCAGGCGTATTTGGTCCACCCGGCTCAAACCCCGATGAAACGGTCAAGTAGGTCATGAGCGACTCGGAGAAGTGGTACCGAGGTGTAATTAGATACGTCGTCGCGTGTTCATTAGCGCCGGTCGCGAGGGTATTTTCTGGGCCATTCAATGCGCCCGTGACAGCCTGATAATAGCTCTGGTAGTTGTGACTATATCGGCCGCCGACCTCGAGATCGAGGTGATCGGTGAAGTGGTAAGTGAAGTTCGCGAACTCCGAGTACTCGTTGTACTTCGAAGTAAAGTAGTAGTTCAAAAGTAGACCGACTACGGGTTGTATGCCCGTATCCAGGTTGTTCGCAAAATACTGACCAAGACCCGGACCGTTGTTCTCGCGGGTCCAAAAGCCACCGACTTCCCAGGACAGTTTTGTACCGACGGGAGACGATAGCCGGAGCTCTTCAGTGAACTTGGTGTTGTCATTCACATAGCGTTGATCCGCGCCTCCCACATCGAAGAAGATCTCTGACAGGGGGCCCAGTGATTGCGTTTCGTCTATGTTTTGGTGCAGTTGGAGCTCGCCGAATCCCGATATCGACGTGATGTCGAAAATGTCCGTGTGATATTTCAAGGTCATGTCATACAACTGGGTTTGGAAGATATTCCCGCCCGAGCCTAGAAGGCGCGACTGAGTTAGGTCTCCCATGAGAGGTTGAAACGAATAGTTCGTGTCTATGCTGCTATCGCCATAGAAGTCTGAGTGCTGCACCAGTGCCGTTAATCGCAACGAAAAGTCCTTCGTGGGTTGAAAGAGGGCAGCAAGATAGCCTCCCTGCACGTTATCTCCGTTGACGTTATCCATTTTAAGAGGAGAGAGGCCCTCCACATAGTTATCGACATAGCCCGGGTCCCGCCGCTCAAAGCCGCTGATACGAATTGCGAGCATGTCCGGTATTATGGGGATGTTGATGCCGGCTCGCACGCCGTAGCCATCCCCGTGATCAGGAATTGTGGTTCCGTCAACCTCGGCGTGACCGGTTGTCGAGGTGAGGTCCGGGATCGCCGTGACATACCGTACCTCGCCGCCGATGCTGCTGGCACCGTACAGGGTACCTTGCGGCCCCTTCAGAAATTCGACGCTCTGCAGATCGGCGGGATCAAGATCCGGAATGTAGGCAGAGCCGTTGATGATGGCGGTCTCGGTTGCGCCGACAGGTACGTCATCGATGCTTACACCGACCGTGGGATTCCCAGATGTTCCCGTGCTGAGGCCACGCATAATGATGGCAGTTTGCCCATTGCCATAGGGGACGATGGACAAACCCGGAACAGTCGCGTAGTAGTCTGCGAGCCCGACGTAGTTGTTTTGAAGCATCGAGGCTGCATCGATTACAGTCACGGCTTCCGGGACATCTAGGAGACGCTCGGTTTGCTTTCGGGCTGTGACCGTGACTTCCTGAACCTCCTCCGGCTGCGAACCACTTGGTGCGGTTGTGCTCTGCGAACTACTTGCCGAGGTTGCGCTCTGCGAGTTGTTGGCGAAGACGGCCTGCGCAGCAGCATCAGTGGCGGCCGCCACTGATGCGATCACAAGCGCAAATGATACGACTACTTGGCTGAACGGTCGCCGATATGTCACGGTCCTAACCCCCATCGTCAATGTTCTCTGCCGCGCCCTCATCTACGCGACCGGCTTGGCGACTCTGTGGATACCCTGCAAGCACTCCGTGGGATGGTCTCAAGATGCCAGTCGCGCTCACTGGCCCTGCGCGGATAACCATCACCCACGCTACCGGCCAAGCGAGGTCACTTCTCTGTCCGACCCCACAGCTCTTTGGATGCCAAGCGTGCGCCCTCTACCAGAGCGGCAAGCTTCGCCCACATGATCGAAGGGTGAACGCGGCGTACGAACGGCCCCTGTGCGAACCCACAGTCGGTGCTCGCAATCACATTGCCTCGTCCGACCAGTTTCGCAAGCCGCGTGATCCGCTCCGCCACCAACTCGGGATGCTCTACGACGTTCGTGGAGTGCGTCACGACCCCCGGAAGAAGCACCTTCCCGTCCGGGAGCTTGGTCTGCTCCCAGACGTGCCATTCGTGTTCGTGACGCGCATTCGCCATCTCGAGTGAATAACCGCCTACGCGAACCTCCAGCAGTAGATCGATGATGTCCTTGAGAGGTACGTCCGAGGCATGCGGCCCGTTCCAGCTGCCCCAGCAAACGTGATAGCGAGTGCGCTCCGGTGGAATGTCGCGCAACGCGCGATTCAGCGCGGCGACACGCAACTCCGCCCACTCGCGATAGTCCCGCAAGGTGCCGGGAGGGACCATCGTCTCGTACGTGAGCGCGAAGTAGGCATCATCGATCTGGAGCATAAGCCCGGCATCGACGATCGCCTTGTATTCGACCCGAACCGCGTCCGCGACCGCGAAGAGAAAGTCCTCATCGCTCTTGTAATACTCGTCGGCGCGGTCGGGAGCGACGCTCCCTGGCGCCACGGCCGTCATGAACAGCCGGCCCTCGTCCGCTGGACCCACCGCCGACTTCAAGTCCTCGATGTCGCGCTCGAGTGCCGTTGTCCCCGTGTAGCTGACAGGCCCCGTGACTGCCCAGCCTTTCAGGCGGGTAAATCCCTGCGACGCATCGTATTCCGCATAGAACTCCGGAAAATCACGGTGATCCTTCCCGATGCTCGCCTGCGGCATGCTCGGGTCTCCAGGTTGCACATTCCTTTGCACGAAACCCGACATCCGTTCAAGGACGTATCGGGACCAGCTGATCGTCTTGCCGAACTCCCCGTCATTGATGAGATCGAGACCTGTTTCGATCTGTCGCCTGACGACCTCCGAGACGGAGGCCCTTAGGCACTGTTGGAACGCCGGTTCGTCAATCGGTTGCCCCAGATCCTGCGCACGCAAAAAGCCCGCGAGCACCTCTGGCCGCACGAGACTTCCGACATGCGTGGTAAGAATGCGGCGTTCCTTGGTGCTCATCGTTTCCCAACTGTCGTTATGCCATTGGCCCCGTTTGATGGCTGTTCCACATGCTTGATAATACCTCTCCGCGTCTGAAGAGATCCGGTCAGGATTCACGGAGGACGGTGCGTCCCGAGGGGCGAATCGGGGTGTCCAGGTGAGGAGATTACGCAGCCGAACAGGTTGCAGCTTGAACGCGATAGACCGAGGGCCGACAAAGTACGTGGGGGCCGCCTTCCCTATGATTCCGCGTAACTTCGCCGTTCGAGTTCTCGCTCGCACGACCTGTACCCAGCGCGGCCGAGGAATGGTCAAACCGCACATTGACGATCACTACGGGCGAGATCCGGTCTTCCCGCGGCCAACCCCAGTAGCCAGTTTCCGATGCCTGTCGATGCTTCCGGCGAAATGAAGTCCCGGAAGGTTTGATCTCATGCATCACAAGCCACTCGTGGCTTCAGCGTGTCGCTCCTTGTGGATAAGAGGGCAGGAAGGGGCGAACATTGACGGCTGAAGGGGTTTGTGTCGAATGATACATGCTGAGCAACAGCGCAGCGATACGGTCAGACCGATGCCGTATAGCGGTCCGGCCGTCTCGTACACCATGCGGAAAATGACGGGCGGTGTTCCGACACCAGTCAGGCCGCGAAGTCGTCCGTGAACACGCCAGAAGGACGCTCATCCCTCAACGGTCAGTCGCGCAACCGTCGTCCCGCGGGATCGTAGGGGGGCTTCTCAAGCACCTGTGCTGGCACTCGGCAGCCGATCAGCTCGACCTCGAGGTCGTTTGTCCGCAAGTCCATGCCGCTCGGCAGGTAAGCAAGCCCCAACGCATAGCCCACCGTGTGACCGAAAGCCGCAGAGGTGAGTCGACCGACCGCCGTGCCACCCTTCAGGATGGGCTCACCGCCCGTTGGATCGGGATCCCCCGACTCGATTGCCAGCAGTTGTAGCAACCTTGTCGTTGGAGAAGCGAGGTGTTCTACGGCCGCTTCGCGGCCGATGAAGCTCGGCTTCTGCGTGCAGATAAGGCGCTGCAGCTTCGCCTCGGCGCAAGTGTAGTCCTGAGTGTATTCGCGCCCCCATCCACCATAGCCCTTCTCGAGTCGCAGTGCGTTGAGCGCGCGCGCTCCGAAGTTCCGCAAGCCGAACGCTCGCCCCACCCCGTGCAGTCTCTCGTACACGTGCCGCAGGTACTCCGGCGACATGTACAGCTCGTAGCCGAGTTCGCCGGTAAAGGAGATCCGCATCAGGAGCACGGGAGCGAGGCCGATCGTGAGTTCGCGCACTGCAAGGAACGGCAGTGCGGCGTTCGAGACATCCTCGGTACAGACGGCAGCGAGCACTTCGCGCGCGCGTGGTCCCGTGAGGGACAGTCCACAAAGGCTCGAGGTACGCGAGCGGATGCTGACGTCGAGTGGCGGTGACTGCTCGCGCATCCATCGCAGGTACGACGGCTCCGCCGCGGGCGATCCCATGATGAGAAAGGAATCCTCTGCAAGCCTCGCCACGGTCACGTCCCCGAGGATCCGACCGCGCGGTGTGAGCATCGGGCACAGCGCGACTCGTCCGGTCGTTACGGGAACGCGATTGGCAACGAGGCGATCGAGCCACTGCGCCGCCCCTGCCCCGCTCACTTCGAGCTTGCAGTAGCTCGATGTCTCCCACAGTCCGACCGCGCTTCGCACCGCTCGGCACTCCGCAGCGACTCGCTCGAACGCGCGAGTCCGGTGGAACGAGGGAGCCTCTTGCGCTGCGGCGGGGGTCCCGGCAAACCACAGGGGAACCTCCCAGCCTGCCGCGGCGCCGAAGACGGCTCCCTCACTCCTGAGCTGGTCATAAATGGCCGACACGCGCAGAGGGCGGGCCGCCGCTAGCTCTTCGTTCGGACACGGCAGGATGAAACGCCTGCGATAGTTCTCCCTCGTCTTCTCGAGCACGTATGCGGGGTTCGCGAAAGCTCCGAACCGAGCGATGTCCATCGCGAACACATCCATCCCCGGCTCGCCATGAACAATCCAGTTCGCCACGGCAAGCCCCACGCCGCCACCCTGTGAGAATCCGGCCATCACGCCGGCGGCCACGAAAGCCGAGTGTTGCCCGGGGAGAGGTCCGATGACCGGATTGCCATCGGGGGTGAAGACCATCGCACCGTTGATGATGCGCTTGATGCCAGCGTGGCCCAGCGCCGGTATGCGACTCATGACCACAGTGAGGGGCTCTGCGATCCGATCCAGATCTGGAGGAAGAAGCTCCATGCCAAAATCACTCGGTGTTCCCTCGATCGCCCAGTGACGACAGTCCTGCTCGTATGTGCCGAGGACGAGCCCTGCGCGCTCCTGCCTCAGATACGCCGCTCCGTCGAAGTCCACCGCGGCCGCCACCTCGCGATCGAGCGCAGCGAGTTCTGGAATATCGTTTGTGACGATGTATTGATGCTCCATCGGCACGATAGGTAACTTCACCCCCATGAGCTCGCCGATCTCGCGCGCCCACAGTCCCGCAGCGTTGACAATGTATTCAGCCCGGATGATGCCTCCCGATGTGACAATCTCCCACTCCCCGCCCCGCAAACGGCGGACACGAATGACCGGCGTGCGCTTGTAGACCTCGGCACCAGCACGCTGCGCGGCATGCGCATAGGCATTCGTTACCCCGCTCGGGTCGACGTGACCATCGTTGGGATCGAACATCGCAGCGCGGTACGCGCTGGTTTCGATGAGAGGATTGAGTCGTTTCGCCTCCGCGAGGTCTACAAAATCGAGCGCCAGGCCTAGGTGCCGCGCCTTGGCGCGCTCGGCGCGGAAGAATTCCAACTCCCTCTCGCTCATTGCGAGGTACAAGCAGCCGGTCTGGTGAATTCCGCACGAAAGGCCCGATTCGCGCTCGATCTGCCGATATAGCTTGATCGTGTAGTCCTGGAGCGCCGCCACATTGGCGTCGCCATTGAGGGTATGCATGCCTCCGGCCGCATGCCAGGTCGAGCCGGCAGTAAGCTCCGACCGTTCGAGTAGCGCCACATCCTGCCATCCGGCCTTCGTCAGATGGTAAAGCACGCTGCATCCCACGACACCGCCACCGATGACTGCGACCCGAATATGAGACTTCATGCCACACTTCGACTGGAAAGGCCTCTGTCGAAGTGTGGCGGTGCCGCCCCGAGCACGCTTAGGATTTATGGCCTCACAGCGAGGCGATCCGCTCTCTCCGGTGTGTAGAATGCGTTACACGGCTCGAGGCGGAAATCTTGCGGCAGTGGTCGGTCTCCGGAAGGACCTAATGCATTTCCATGCGAGCTTTGCTCGGCAGGAAGCCGAAGAATGCCTGGAAGGCCGAGGTGAAGCTCGTCTGATGGCGGTAGCCCACGGCGTAGGCAACCTGCCCGACCGACATGCGTTTGCACCGAAGAAGCTCCAGCGCGTGATGCATTCGGCACTCGAGACCGTAATCGAACACGGTAACACCGAAGCGCGATTTGAACGAGCGCTTGAGCTTCGATTCGCTCATCCCGATCGCTCGGGCAATGTCGCAGATGCGCATCGGAGCGCTAAGGTTCTTCGCGAGCATCCAACGCGCCGAGTCGAGCTGGCGGAGCTCGCTTTCGGAGCCCGCAGCGCATCCGTCGGCGCCGTTGCTTTGGGTGTTCGCTAGCACCTCGCAGAGCAGCTCAAGCGCCTTCGCTTCGGCGTGCAGAAGCCGCAGCCCGCGGCGGTACGGACTGTCGAGCAAACTCGTGCCAATGTAAAGAAGCATCGGAGAGAGCTCGGCGAGGCGATGCCACACCGTCTCGGATCCGTGCGCCTCGATCTCCTCGAGCAGTGGCCAGCATGTAATTCCGTTGCGGCGAGCCAGCTCGCGCAGGAATTCGGGACGGCAGTAGAGGGATATGCCGGTATCGCGGAGCTGCGCCCCAACCTGCTCGGACACGTCGACGCCTGGCGGCTGGTACATCATCAGCAATCGCGGCCCGGCGACGACTACGGGCTGCGCCGTGTCCGGCATCGTCATCTCGAGCACACCGCGCAGCCGCAGATGGAATTCAACGAGTCCTTCGCCTGGCACGGTCTCGATCCGCGGCGTGTTGTAGAGCCCATCGGCGGCGACCATGTAGAGGTCATGGTCGAGCCGATAGAATTCCCAGCTCGCGTCCCCCTGCGTTCGATCGATCATGAGGCGCGTGCCCTGAAGGTGGCGCTCGGGATGCTCCGCAATCATCTCGCCCCTGTTGAGCCGCCGAAGATCGGCGAAGAAATTCGTCAAGGTCCGCGCCGAGGACGCCCCGAGCGCCTCGGTCCTGAACAACCCGAGGGGAGTGTGAACACCTTCTTCACCGAGACTCGCAAGGTATCGACTGTGAAATCGCTGCATCGCGCCCCGTCCTTTTTCTGTGTCCTAGGGTCAGCCGCGCCCGGCAGCGCCTACTGCCGTCCTCCCTTGCCGCCTGGGCTCATGCTACTTCGCGCGCCAAGCGGCGGTTGAGGCAATAGGAGCAAGATATTAGGCTATATGAGCGGGTCAAGTCTGGGGATCCTGACGAAAGCCCATGATTATGCACACCTTGCGGTTGCTGAGGCACGACGGAACCCCAAGGCGACGTTAGTGAGAGTCACGCAATGTAGACTCCGTAATCGAGGGCCAGGTATCGGACAAACGATAACCTTGCGGCCAGGGGTCTTCCGGATCGAGCATATGTTGATGGGTGCCAGTGATCCATGCCGTGCCCGAGAGCACCGGGATGATCGCGGCTTGACGTCTTAGAAGGACTTCTCCTTCGATCCGACACTCGAATCGGGAGCCCAGGATCGAGCGCGCTACGAACGGCTCGCCGATTCGGAGTAGCCCGCGGCCGTGCAGGACTGCCATTCGTGCCGAACAGCCGGTGCCGCAAGGCGAGCGGTCGATCTTTGCTGGACGGATTACCACTGCACTCAATCCCTCTCTGCTGTGCGCGTGCTCCTGGAGTGGCGCAGTTAGTTGACAGAACGAGACAGCCCGTAGGTGAGTCCGCTTCAGGTCATCGAATCCAAGCTGCTCGTTCGTGGCGGCGGTAATCCTGACCCCGACAGTGGCGAGCTCTCGCGCCTCATCGGGCGTCAATTGGAATCCGAGCCTGTGCGCATCGACGAGAACGAAGCTGGCGCCGCCGTAGGCGGTGTCGACCTGAATAGATCCGATGCCGGCGACCTCGATCGTCGCATCGAGGCGATCTACGAATGCCGGCACGTTTACGATCGTGACCCGGCGTGCCCGACCGTCAGCGCACTCTACACGGGCGCGCACCAGGCCGCCCGGTGCTTCGAGAATCAGCTCGGTCTCGGGCTCCCGCATCTCGATAATTCCAGTCTCTACGAGCACAGTCGCGACACACATGGCATTCGAGCCGGACATGGGTGGGGTGTCCTCGGGCTCCATGATGATCCAGCCCATGTTGGCTTCGGGGTGCACAGGTGGAACAAGGAGGTTCACATGTCTAAAAATGCCTCCGCGTGGCTCATTCAACAGAAAATTACGCAGTGTCTGGTCCTGCGCGATGAAGCGCGACTGCTCCAGGATTGAGCTTCCTGGCGGAGCACGTACGCCACCGACCACCACGTCGCCGACTTCGCCGGCCGCATGACAACTCACGACGTGGATCACTTTCGAGGTACGCATTCAAGCCTCCTCGGAGCGCCCCAGCCGCGGGTCGGAGTGGTTCAGAACGCTGTGGCCACTTCGCCAGCCATTGATCGGACGATGCGATCGCGTCTGCCGGCTGTTTGCGGATGTGGGCGGGATCCTAGAAGTGGCGGCTCTCACCCGGACAGAGTACCAGCTTGGTCGGTACCCTATGAAACGGCAATCCCTCCAGAAGGCCCTCGCCTGGTTGGGCAGTGCGCCCCAATGGTTGTCGCCGTTCTCGAAAGGAGTGGGCGTCTTGGCGCGCCAGATAGCTAATGGGCGAAGCGCGGTTGTGGGATTCCAAGTTGGTGTAGGGCGATCCACCCAGGCCCGTAACACGTGTGAGTGTAGTAGGACGTCCAGTCCACCATTCCCGCCCCGAACGCGATGGGCCCGAAGCGCTGCGTGCGCGTTGTCGCCCAAATGGTCAAGATGCGGCAAACGCCATCTGGCGCCGTCATGCGAACCGACGAGGGTCATAGGGGGCCGGATCTACACTCGGAGATGTGCCACAGATAAGGTCAGTCAGGAGCTGCGCGGAGCCAGCGGCCATGGTCCATCCCAAGTGGCCGTGCCCGGTGTTAACGAAGAGATTGGGTAGTCGTGTCCGGCCGATGAGCGGGACGCCGTCGGCCGACATCGCTCGAAGACCACACCAGGGTCGAGCACTCGCAGGGTCATAGTGCCCTTGCGGCAGGATCTTTCGGATCAGCTGGATAAGATTCTCAACGCGAGCGGCAGTGAGCGTGAGGTCGTAGCCGGTAAACTCCGCCGTGCCGGCAACGCGAATGGAATCGCCGATTGGGGTCACCGCTGCGTGTAGATCTTCGTCGGAGATGGGAATGCGCAGGGCAGGCTCTCCGGGCGTCCGGTTGAAAGTCACCGAGTAGCCCTTGGCGGGTCTTACTGGAAGATGCACACCGGTCGTTCGCAGAAGCTGCGGGGCATAGCTGCAGGCGGCGATGACGTAGCAATCGGCATCGATCAGCTCGCGCGCGGAGACCTCGGCAGTAACCTTTCTGGCGCGCGCCCTTATGGAGGACACCTCGGTTGAGAAGCGAAACTCGACGCCCGACTCCCGCGCATGCCCGGCAAGCGCGGTGCAGAAGCGGTAGGCATCGCCAGTCTCGTCCTTCCAGTAGTGAATGGCCCCGGTCAGGCTTTCCGCGATCGGTGCCAGAGCCGGTTCGAGGGCTACGACCTCCGATCGCGAGAGCTTCTGCGCCGCAAGTCCATGATGGGATAGCCGGTCGGCCCAAGCTGCGGCTCGACCGAGGCTCTCCTGATCCCGAAAAAGCTTCAGTGTGCCAGGCGCCTCGTGAGGGTAGTCGATCCCGGTCTCTTGCCGTAGCGATTTGAGTACGCCTACAGAATAGAGCGCAAGGTCGAGATTCTTGAGAGTGTTGCGCTCAAATGCAGCAGCTCTTGAGTTGATGAGAAAGCGTATGCCCCATCCGGCAAGCGATGGAAGTGCCTTGAGGCGAAGCTGGAGCGGCGAGTCGGAACGGATAATCGAGGCGAGCAGGACACGCGAGCTACCCGGCGCGTTCCAGGGCTCCGACATACCAGGAGTGATGAGCGCAGCATTCGCAAAACTCGTCTCACGCCCAGGGCCCTCGTGCCGATCGACGACGATCACCTCGTGACCACGGCGTCTGAGGAAGTACGCCGTGGTGGTGCCGATCAGGCCCGCACCAATGACGGCGACTTTCATAGAGGACGCCTCGGTAGCGGAGGGTCAATTACAGCGCATGAATGCGCGCGACAAGATCGGCGTTGATCTCCCGCGGCGTATCTGACAGACGGTTCTTGTGCCGCCGCGACCCGGGAAGCCGTGCGCCCTCAATTGCCTCGAACCGGCGGAAGAATCCCTCGCAGTGCTCCGCCCAGCCGGGTCCGGCGACGAGTTCAGGCGAGATCGCGAGCATGAACTCCCCACCCCTTGGAGGCCCACCGTCCTTGTTGTCGGCCTCCGCCGCCTCGAAGCTAAAGCGTTCGCCGACCGCACCAGCTGACAGCAGTTCCACCATTAATGCAATTGCAGATCCCTTGTATCCGCCGAAGGGCAACAACATACCCTTCATGATTTCGCTCGGATCCGTCGTCGGTTTCCCTTTTCCGTCGAGTCCCGTCCCAAGTGGGACCGAATGACCTTCACGCGCCGCAATCTGCACCTCGCCGAGCGCCATTGCCGCCGTGGCCATATCCACGACGACGGGGTCGCGGCCCGGCCGTGGCCAAGCGAACGCAATTGGGTTCGTGCCGAAGAGGGGCTTGTTACCGCCGTACGGTGCCATGTAGGGCATGTAGCAGGTGCATGCAAGACCGATGAGCGCCCGCTCGGCGATCGCCTCGACTTCGGGCCAGAGTGCTGCGAAATGGTGCGTGTGAGTCACCGCCATTACCGCAACTCCGAGCTTCTTCGCTGCTTCCGCAAGCGCGGGTACGCCCCGCTCAATGGAAAGCGGAGCGAAGCCGTTGTCCCCGTGGACGCCGAGGATCGTCGGCGCATTGTAGCTCACCTTAGGGCTCGCCTTGCCGTTCACCTTACCGCTCTTGAGCGATGCAATGTAGCCAGGCACGCGAAATAATCCGTGCGACAGCGACCCGTCACGCTCAGCAGTGACGACCGTTCGTACGAGCGCGCGCGTGTTTGGCTCATCGCAGCCGTACTTCGAAAACAGCCGCGTGGCGAGTTCCCCGATTTCTTGTAGAGACAGCGAAACAGTAGACATGCTGCACATTCAATAAAGTGTTGAGAGACTAATCATAACCATAAATCGGTGCTGAGGTATTTGAGCCCGGAGTCACAAGCCAGGGTTACGATGGTCTGGCCGCGATGGCGTCCGTTTAGCAGCTGCAGGGCAGCGGCGAGGTTCGCACCGGTCGAAAATCCGGCAAACACGCCCTCCTCCCTCGCCAATCGTCGGGCACAGGCGATGGCGTCTTCGTCCGTGACCTGCAGATAGCCGTCGATGGCGACAGCCCTGAGGAACTTCAGGTCCCGGATGGAGTATCCCCCGCCCTGCAAGCGGTGGTTTGGGCGGACCGGGCTCTCGCCCGCCAGCACCGCAGCGCCTGCGGGCTCCACGACATAACAGCGAGCGTACGAGTTTGCGGCCCGAAAGGCCTCTGCACAGCCACGAAATGTGCCAGCCGAGCCGACGAAATCGCAGAATGCATCCACTCGGCCTGCCTGTTTCAGAATTTCTGGACCGGTGGTTTCGGCATGGGCGCGCCAGTTTCCCTCGCGAAAGAACTGATCGGCTCGGAAAGCCGCGCGTTCACGTGTGATCTCCTTGGCACGCGCTTCCACGAGCTCGAGGTCTCGACCGGAAACCCGACCGGCAGGGCTCCCCGGCGCCTGATCCACCAGCACGACCTCAGCACCAAGCGCACGCATCATGTGCGCACGCTCCGGGGAGTTGCCGCGCGACATGACGGCGACGAAGGGATAGCCCTTTACGGCGCACACGATCGCGAGACCCGTGCCCATGTTGCCGCTCGTCAGCTCGACCACCGTCTGCCCAGGGCGCAGGGTTCCCGATCGCTCGGCTTCCTCGATTATCCCAAGCGCCGCCCGATCCTTCTTGGAGAAGCCGGGATTCAGATAGTCGAGCTTGAGGAGTATTCGTCCCGGGAGTCCCCGTGTGACTCGGGTGAGCTCAAGGAGCGGCGTATTGCCGATTGCCTCCAGGATCGAAGAAATGATGCTCACCAACCTTCTCCACGAAAACTTGCTAGCAAATGTCGATCCGTGAACGCCGAGTCCTATCGAATTCCTACGCTTCCGCCGCGCTCGCTTTCGGCGGTGGCTACGAGAACTCACCTGATAGGCGTGCGGCAGGGCGGCATCCATGAGCTAATCCCACACTCCCTCCGCGACGTGCGCAGCATATAAGGCTCGTAGCGATCCGATGCACCACGACAGAGGAGCACCCCGGATAGTGGACCCTGGTCAGGATGAAAGCGCGCGCCGCGCGCCCGTTGCGTATCGACGCAACAAAGATTCACCGATGATTGTAGTTGCCGATATATGGCCCGCGGCCGCCAAATCCCCGATGGCGGCTCCGACTGACTGGAACACGATTATCTCCTCGTCATCCATTCCCCACGTTAAGGTGCCACGCACCAAAAACGGTGCCACGCATCAAATCTGAGAACTGACCTTCGACCTTCTCTCTCGCTTCGGAAAGGGTGTCATCGAGATCGGCTGCATGGCGCACGCGCGGCGCAAGTTCAACGTCCTGTGCGTAAACCATCGCAGTGAGATCGCCGCCGATGCCCTCGAGTACTACGCGCTGCTCCATCAGATCGAGCGGCAGGCCCAAAAAGAGAAGCACACGAACCGAAAACTAACGGTGTGCTGACGGACAACGAATCAACTATTATCGACCATACGGACAAGCTCGAGCGTCAGAAGGGGGCGCGAGGCGTGCGCGGGGTTACTGCGCGTTTCTAGCCGCGGATCCCCCCGCCCCCGCGCTCGCCGTGGCCGGCGCGGACCGCACGGGGAGCACGGGGAGCACGATTGCCGACGGATACTGCGGGCCGTGGTGGATCACGTTGTGCGCGACGAGCGGATCCTTCTCGTCGTAGTTGTTGCCGCCGGTGTTGAGGTTCCGCTCAAAGTGCGGGAAGTTGCTGCTCGAGACCTCGATCCGAATCTGGTGCCCGGCGGCGAAGGCGTTGCTTGTGGTCAGCGGACTGAACTCCACCTTGTAAACGTGACCCGGTTGCATGAACACCGGGTGGTCCCACCCCTCCCGCCAGCGCACGCGCTGAATGCTCTCGTCAAGGTTGTACGCCCGTCCGCTGGGGTCCACATCCAGCAGGTCAACCGTCAGGTCGGTGTCCTTGCGGTCCGAGGAGAGGTAGAGGGTGACCGTGATCGGTCCGGTGATCTCGACCGAGTGCGTGAGCGGCGGCGTGCTGTACACCAGGATATCAGTCCGCATCTCAAGCCCAGACCGGTCGTACGCCCCACCCGGTGTCCACCCCGGTGCGCCGCCGGGTGTGGGCACGGGGGTCATCGGATCATACGTGAAGCGATCCGCCCTATCCTTCCTGAGCTTCACCGTCGTCAACCGCCCGTCGCCGAGCCGCGTGTTGGCGCCGCCGTCGCTATCCAAATAGTACGTCACCCCATGGGCTTCCTTGGGCGGCCAACTGTCGTAAGTGCGCCATTGGTTGATCCCCATCATGTACGCACGCACCAGCGGCCACTTCGTAACCCCGTTGTCCACCCCCTTCAAGAAATGGTCGTACCAGTCCTGGACCAGGCCAACATAGTCCAAGCGGGCGTCGCCCACGTCGCGCTCGCTCACGACGGTGTGCTCGGATGCACGCGTCTGGGCGCAGTGCAGCGTCGGGGCAATGATCATGCGGGAGTCGTTCCGCGCAGTCTCCGTCGCCGCGTGCTTGACCTGGTACTGGAACATCGTCACGTTCGGACCGATCCCCATGTCGTACCAGGAATTGATCATGAGCATCGGCGCGCTATAGTGGTCGTCCTGCGTGCCGAATTCAGTGTCTTTCCACCGGGGGTCGTTCGGGAACCGATTGACGAACGAGTCATAATCGCTCGGCTCAGCCTGAATCACCTTCATGATCTGGTTCAACGGCAGCGTCTTGTATGCGGCATCGACCACCGCGTGGTCGACCGGGATCTCCGGCTCGAGATTCCAGAATCGGTGCACGTTGATCATTTCGTCGCGCGTGAGCGTTGGGTCAAACATCGGCCGCGTGGGATTGCCGCCGGCGGAGTCCCACCACCACTGGATCCAGTTCAAGATCTGCACGCCGCCGCGGTACATGTTGCCCATCTCGTTGTAGGGCCCCACCCGTCCGATCCCGGCACCTGACGCCCACGGCACCGCGGCCGCGAACCCCGGCGGATGGAAGGCGTTGAGCTTGTGCTGTTCCTCGGCGCTCGACGAACACCCCAGCGCACCTACCTTCCCGTTGGACCAGGGTTGCTTCGTGATCCACTCGATCGTGTCGTACCCGTCCTCGCCTGAGCGGACCAAGTACGTGTAGTGGCCCTGGGAGAAGTATCTGCCGCGTTCACTCTGCCAGACGATGGCGTAGCCATGCTCGATGAAGCTCTGGATGAAGGGAGCGAACAGGTCCGACGTGTGGTTCGGGTCGATGAGATAGGGGATATGGATCAACACCGCGGGGAGATCCTTCCGCGGGTGGTCCTTTGGAAACAGGATGAGATTGTACAGTTGCACGCCGTCACGCATGGGGATCATGACCATGTCCTCCTTGTCGGCGTGACTATTGACGTACGCCACCGCCTCCTGCTCCCGCAATTCCTGCTCGGGTTGCCGTACTTGGGCGTCGATACGGGCTGGCGCCGAGATCAATCCGGCGACGATGCATCCGACGGCACTGATCCGGGCAATCCGAGTCAGGAGTGGTTCGCCGTCGCGCGGCAGGAGGGTTAGAGCAGAGCTCCAACACAGCGGCTCCAGTCCAAACAGCTTACGACCCGTACCCAGGCGGCTTTTCCACGCTCTTTTTGATACCATTTGCTTCACCCCAATGCTGTTTCACTGTTGAATTCGGTAATCGCCTCGTGTGGGATTGAGCTTGATGTCAAGCAGGCCCCCATCAGCGATCAGCGTTCATCCGAAGTCGATTGCTCCGCTGCAGGAAGCGCTGGAAGTTGTAGTTTTGAAGAGTCATCCGCGACCCGTGGACCCATGCACATCTGCAGCAGCGAGCTGCCGGTCATTGGCGGGACCTTCGCATCCCCGACCCTCGCGACCAATGCACTGGCCGCGATCGGAGAGGTTGGACTGAATTTCCACCATCTTTGCCCTGCTACGATTGTCTCGTCGAAGTGGTCGCGTTATAGCGATGGCTCGCCGACCCCCGCATGGTTCCTGGCTAACGCCGCGGTTCGACGGGCACGAAGTTGACAGCATCGTCGGGATTCCCGCTGCCCTTGTACTTGGCACTCAAGGGATAGGGATAGATCGGCCGGGTGAAGCTGATGGGCATCGCAGGATTCAAAGGAAACCTCAGTCGGAAGGATTGCAACCAATTTGTGCCCGTCACATGGGCGCCGATTACCTTGTCGGGCGCATGGCCCTGTTCGACCCACGCCTCCAGGTAGGTCAGATAATCGATCGCAAATGGCCCAGCACCGCCGCTGCAATGATTCATGCCGGGAACCATGAACATGCGGAAAAATTCCTGCGTCGGGCCGCGGCCGCCCATGGTCTTCTCGGTAGTCTCATAATAATCGATCGCGTCCATCGGGGGGTCCGACTGATCAGCCCATCCCTGGTACAGGATCATCTTGCCCCCGGCGGCTTTGAATTTGCGTAGGTCAGGGTCATTGGCAGCACCAAATATCGCGTCCGTGGTCTCCATGCGCTTGTAATCACGATCGAAGTCAAAGTCAGTGTATTTCCAGCCCGGGCCCGGAGCTGGCCAAAAGCCTATGTAACCAAAATATTCCTCAGGCCAATTATCTTCACCCTTGCTGCTGACGTAAGTATCCACTTCTCCGTCGATCCAATTAAGCTCGGACCCCGGCATGGCGCCACCGTTGTAGATCTTCTCTCCCTTCGAATTTGTGGGCCCCGCATAGACCTTCTTGACCGCCTCAACTTGGGCATGGCTCAGGCACTGCGTGTGTTTGCCGGCTCGACACAAGAGCTCGGCCGGATCGAATTTGCAATTGCGCGGATCGTCAATGAAGCCATGCTTGAGACCATCACCCACCGCACACCTTTTTACAGCCGCGGCGTGCACAAATTCCATTTCAGCGCGTGTGAACAGGCTCTTGTCTTCGTGGCCCTTCAGGGCCAGTTTGGCCCAAGCGAAGTTCATCATGGGGCCCGCGAACGTGGGCGATGGAGCGCCCGCCAGGATGCCGTCGAAATCCCACGGATAGCGCTGCGCCTCGGACAAAGCCTGCTGACCGCCGGATGAGCAGCCCTGGAAGTACGACCTGCTAGGGCCCTTCTTGTAGTAGTACTCGATGATCGCCTTGCCCGCCAAGGATGCTACGTGGGCACCGCGGTAACCGAAGTCGATCTGCGCCTGCAGGTTGTTGTAGCCCCACTCGCCGCCCCTCGTGGCGCTATGACCCAAGTTGGAGGTTATACAGGCATAACCCCGGTCCAACGGGCACCAGAATTCCCAATCAGTCGTGCCGCAAAACCCGCCGCAGCCCACCTCAAGAAACTTACCATTCCAGTTGTTGATCGGCAGAAACAGCCTAAATCCGACATTCGGACTGACATAGCCGAGCACCTGACAATGCGTGGGCCCGTCCGCGCTCGCCTCGATGACCTTGGCGTCCTCCACTTGCGTGGGCGCGTCGATAAGTTTTGAGAAATCAGCCTGCAGAATCGCCTCGCAATGCTCGGCGCCGGGGGCAGCGCTCCCGGAGATATTCTTCTGCGCCGTGGCCGGCAGCGTGTGCGACAGGATCACGATTGCACTGGCAGTCGCGATCAAAGCGGACCATACACGCATCGCTGCTCTCCCGGCGGTAAGTCGCCCCGGTGTGCCCCCGGACCCTTCATCTCGCATCTGTCATCAATTTTGGTTGGCTGCAGCCGCAGACGCATTGCCGGCATTGATGACTGGAACAATCACGACCGAAGGATATTGTGCATACACGACACGATGAGCGCGGCAGGATCCGTTGCTCGTCTGCAGAGGACCAAGTTTGAGCTTAATAAACCTTTCCTGCCGCTATGAACACAAGCGTGTCCGACCCATCGCCCCACCGTACACGCTCGATGCAACTGTGAGCATACTATCCCCGCCCCACAGTTCCTGTTAGCAAGAAATCGCCACAAGCCTAGTCAATACACGCCAGACGGCGATCGACGTGAGCCGGCGTACCGCCAGATGCGCCGCTGTTCCTGCATCGGTGGAATTTGCCTCCCTGCGACGGCTCACAGATATGCACAAGTTCGGTGTGACTTCTCCCGGCCGTTGGTCATCACTTCGGCTCTTCGCCTTCCCGACGCAGACCACCTCCAATGAGCGGGGGGTCGGACCGGAGATCTGCCGGTTCCAGTTCCGGTACAGAGTTCCTCCATACATGCCAGACTCTGCGATCGTGCCCCAGCACGTGGTGTACGAGTCGTGATACCTGGTTCGGTTGGACTCGTGCTCAGCGGACCACGGCGGACAGCCGAGCAGGTTGATTGTCGGTCAGGGTCTGCA
>Ga0335072_10002719_pt1 | contig 27201 bp, 24 predicted proteins | sample Lox_Sample_21_FD_206725 | JGI IMG/M metagenome (GOLD analysis project Ga0335072, IMG submission 206725) | Soil microbial communities from Loxahatchee National Wildlife Refuge, Florida, United States - Lox_Sample_2.1 | ecosystem: Environmental > Terrestrial > Soil > Wetlands | place: USA...
GCAATGCCGATCATCGGCGCGGCGATCTGCCCGCCCCACCGTGTCGACGCGCCGTAGTCGTCGGACGCGAACAGCGGGTTGTCGTCCCCGTAGCCACGGGCGAAGTTGCGCATCACGTCATGCGTGACGGTGGTGAAGTGCTCGCGCGCCCTTGACGGTGCCCAGCGGCCGACCAGTGCCTTGGCCCGCTCGATGTCCTCTTCCTTGAACTGGAAGTCCGTGGCCTTCTCGAACTCGGCAGATGTCGCTGTCATCCCTCAGCCCCTTCTCGGGAATGGCCGGCCTGCTCGGGCACGGATCGATCGCGTCCCTAAAGAGTATACTCTTATTGGAGGCGGCCGCGAGAAGGGCCACCCGGAAGCCGGTCAGCGCATCAGCGATCCGAGGGCATCGAGGTGCCGGCGCATCCGGTGCCGGGCCAGCTCGCGGTCCCCCGACTCAATGGCTGCCGCGATGCCCTCGTGCGTGCGCAAAACCTCGGCACTGATCTCCTTGCGCGCCTTGGGCGCCAGGCGCTCTATCTGGTACAGCCGGCTGAGCCGGATGAAGACCAGCGCCATCAGCTCGAGGACGCGGTTCCCGCCCGCTGCGGCCGCGGCCGCATGCAGACCGTGCACGACAGCGGCCTCTGCCGGAGCCTTGGCCTCGCTCTCCAGAGCATCGGTCATCCGGGCCACGCCGTCTGCGTCAATCCGGGCCGCGGCGAGGCCAGCGATCTCCACCTCGACGCCGGTCCGCACCTCGGCCAGGTCTGCGAGGCGCATTCCGTGCCGGGCCAGGTAGATGGCGGTGACATCGGTGACGGCGGCGGCGCTCGGCTCGAAGACGAAGAGGCCGCCACCCGGCCCGCGCCGCATCCGCGCGATCTGGTGATGCTCGAGCAGCCGCACGGCCTCGCGCAGCACGGCCCGGCTCACGCCCTCCCGCTCGATGAGCTGCGGCTCGGTGCCCACCAGCTGGCCAGGCCGCAGCCCATCGGTCACGATGGACTGGGTGATCCGCCGGGCCACCGCCTCAGCGCGCTTGCCGTTACCAGGCTGCCCGAGCGCAACCACGCTGCCGGGCATGAGCTGCCGGGTCGACCGCCGGTTCCGCAGGTAATCCGCCTCCGCTTCCAGGTGGCGGCGCATCCGGTGGCGGGCTGTGCCGGAGTCTCCGGACATTACCGCCTCGGCGATGCGAGCATGCGCGTGCACAGTCTCAGTGTGGATCGCGGAACCGAAGTTCTGCCAGCCGCTGGAATACAGCGTGGCCACCCGGTTCAGCACCTCCACGAACAGCTCGATCGCCGGGTTGCGGCTGATCGAGGCCACCAGCGCGTGCAGCGCCCGCGGGTCCGGGCGTCCCTGCGACTCCGCGTCGTCGACGAACGACCGGAGCCGGTCCAGGTCCTGCTCATCCAGCCGTGCTGGCGCGAGCTCGCTGGCGATATCCTCCAGCACGATCCGGGCCTCGAACAGCTCATCCAGCCGGGCCTCGACCCGGTACAGGTACAGGACGACGGCGTCGATCACGGCGTCCACGGTCGGCTCCGAGATGACCAGGCCGCCACCGGGCCCACGGCGCGTCCTGGCCACCTGCTGATGCTCGACGATCCGCACGGCCTCCCGGAAGACCGCGCGGCTGACCTGGTAGCGGTCCAGCAACTCGGTCTCGGAGCCCAGGATCTGGCCCACCGGCCAGCCCAGCGCGATGACATCCTCGATGATCCGGTCGGCGACCTTCGCGGCGCGCTTAGATTTCGGGTCGGCGGCCGGCAGTGCCGGCATGCTGCCCTCAGTCTCGGTCGCCACGGGGATCGCCATTGCCTAAGGCTATCTGTGCCGGGCCGCAGGCAGCGAGCATGCAGGCTGTGTTCGGTCCGGCAGCGTCCGCCTGCGTGCTGATTTGAAGTCGTTGTTTGCATTCTAGTCTCGACGGCGGCGGGGACTGTCGCTAATATGCAAACATGATTTTCGAACCCAGTAGGCGGTCATGGCAGCAACGGAACTGACGCTGCGTGACAAGACGGCAGTCGTCGGCATCGGCGCGACGCCGTACTACAGGCGTGGTGAGTCACTCCCCCAGACCGAGCTCGAGCTGGCCTGCAAGGCCATCCTCGCCGCCCTGGACGACGCAGGCCTGACCATCAAGGACCTGGACGGCTTCACGATCTACTCCAGTTCCTGCGACCCGGCCCAGGTGGCCTCCGTGCTCGGCGTACCTGAAGTGAGGTTCGCGGCGACCCTGACCTCGGGCGGCGGCGGCGCGGCCGGCTCCCTCGGGCTGGCGGCAGCAGCCATCGTCTCCGGCCAGGCTGAGGTGTGCGTGACGCTGATGACGCTCCAGCAGGCGAAGCGCCGCCTGGGCGGCACCGCCGTCGGCGGCGGGGCACCGGGGCTGGGTGGCGGCGGCAGCAGTCCTTATGGCGCCGGCGGCGTGCCGAACTACGCCGCTTTCATCAGCGGCGCCGGGCTAGTCGCGCCCGGACACAGCTTCGCGATGCTCACCAGGCGGCACATGGAGCTGTACGGCACCAAGCGCGAGCAACTGGCCGAGGTGGCGATCTCCCAGCGGGAGAACGCCATCCGGCGGCCCACAGCGCTCCGGCGCGACCCGCTCACGCTGGATGAGTACTTCAGCGCACGGATGATCGCCGATCCGCTGTGCCTGTTCGATTTCACCATGGAGACCGATGGCGCCGTCGCCGCCGTTGTCACGTCGGCCGAGCGGGCCAAGGACCTGCGGCACCCACCGGTCTACATCGCCGGGTCGGCCCACGGCGGCATGGGCAGGTGGGGATCGGCAATCTTCACCTACTTCCAGATGCCGGACGAGTACTTTGCTTCCTCCGGCAACCGGCCGGTCGCAAAGCGCATGTACGAGATGGCCGGGATGGGCCCGCAGGACGTCGACGTGGCGCTGCTCTACGATCACTTCTCGCCGATGGTGATCATGCAGCTGGAGGACTACGGCTTCTGCCCGGTGGGTGAGGGCGGCCCGTTCGTAGCCGACGGCAACATCCGCTGGAAGGGCGGCTCGATCCCGGTTAATACGCACGGCGGCCACCTGTCCGAGGCCTACATCATCGGCATGACCCATATCCGCGAGGCGGTCGAGCAACTCCGGGGGGATGCCGTCAACCAGGTGGACGGCGCCGAGGTGGCTCTCGTCACCGGCGGCCCGTCCGGCCTACCCATCAGCGGCACCCTCCTGCGAAAGTGACGAGGCAGCCATGACAGAGCTCAAACGCGGCGTCTACCCCGCCATGATGAAGGACCCGTTCGCGGACGCGACCACACAACCGTTCTGGGACGCCGCCCTGCAGGACCAGCTGGTGGCCCCGCGGTGCACCAACTGCGGGACGTTCGTGCTGACGCCGCAGCCGTTCTGCTTCAGCTGTCGCAGCCAGTCATTCGAATGGACCGAACTACCGGGAACGGGGACGATTTACACCTTCACCGTCGTACGGCACCCGCTTGCGCCAGCGCTTGCCGACGTCGTGCCTTATGTATCAGGGATCGTCGAGCTGGACGGCACCCAGGGCGCGGGCGCCCGGATGATGCTCAACATCACCGACTGCGACCCGGAGACCGTCAGGATTGGTGACCGGGTGCAGATCTGGTTCGACCGGGTGAGCGACACCTACGCCATGCCGCGGGCCCGGCCACTTTCATCCTGATAGCAGAGTCGCCTTGAGGGCAGGCTAGCGCCTATGACTGAGGACCAACCCGCGAGCGCCGGACGGGCCAGCGCCGGGCGGCCGCGCCGGTTCGAGCCAGCCGACGAGCTGCGCCTGCTTTTCGACGCCGCGCTCGTGGTCATGCAGCGCAACGGCTACGCCGATGTGGCCGTGGCCGACATCCTTGCCGAGGCGGGCCTGTCCACCCGGTCCTTCTACCGGCACTTCGAATCCAAGGACCAGCTGCTGTGCGCGCTCTACCGGCACGAAGCGGAAGCCGTGGCCGACCGACTGACCGCCAGGGTGCACGCGGCCGCCACTCCCCTGGCTGCGCTGGACAGCTGGATCGAGGAGATCATGAGCCTGAGCTTCCACCGGCGGAAGGCTGCCAGGGTCGCGGTACTCGGTTCGCCGGGAGCGATGCGCGCGGAAGGCTACGCCGATGAGAGCAGGCATGCGAACAAGCTGCTGACGGCCCCGCTCGCGGATCTCCTAACAGCCGGACGTCGCGACGGCACCTTCCCGCTCGCCGATCCGGCCGCCGACGCGCCGCTCATTCAGTCCGCCGTCTGGAGCGCAGCGGGCCTGAACCCGCTCCGCGAGCAGGCCCTGCCGCGCGCGCAAGCGTTCGAGGCCGTACGGTCGTTCTGCTGGCGTGCCCTCGGGGTGCGCCGGGACGTTGGGCCCTACAGCTAGCCGGTGCGTGCCTGGACACTGACTCAATGACGCAACGTGAGCTGGAAGAGATCAGCGCTGAAGAATGCCAGGCGCTGCTGGCCACAGCTCGCATCGGACGGCTGGTCTACTCCGATGACCTCGGCCCGGTCGCGGTGCCGGTCAACTACGCGATGGCCGGCGTCCGCATCGTGATCCGCGTCGGAGGGGGCACGAAGCGGCGCGCGATGGAGCAGCCGATGCTGGCGTTCGAGGTCGATTACGTCGACGAGGTAGAGCGGTCCGGATGGAGCGTCATAGCTCGCGGGACCGGACAGGAAGTTCCGCCGGATCAAGTACCCGACCTGCTGCGCGTTCTGGGGCGAGACTTCCCGGCGCCGTGGGCGTCCGGGGTGCACAACGTCTGGCTGATGATCACTCCGCAGATCCTGACGGGTCGCCGGCTGGGTGTTCAGCGCATCGCGCCCGCTTACTGAGCGCTAATCGCATCGCCCAGGTCCCTGCGCGGCGCCTACGAGCCAGGATCGCCGGCGCTCGCGGTCTGCCGGTACTCATCGCGCAGCAGACGCTTGAACAGCTTGCCGCCATCGGTGCGTGGCAGCTTCTGCCGGAAGTCCACCGACCGCGGGCATTTGTAGCTTGCCAGCTTGCCGCGGCAGAACTCGATCAGCTCTGCCGCGAGCTCATCGGACGGCTCCGCCCCGGCGGCAAGCTCGACGATGGCCTTGACCGACTCGCCCCACTCGGCGTCCGGGACGCCGATGACCGCTACGTCGGCAACCGCGGGGTGCGCGGCGAGCACCGCCTCTGCCTCAGCCGGGTAGATGTTCACTCCGCCGCTGATGATCATGTCCTTGACGCGATCGCGGATGAACAGGTACCCGTCTTCGTCCAGGAAGCCGACGTCGCCCAGGGTGAACGCACGGCCCCGATGAACCGATGCCATGAGCGCGGGATCGTCTTTGTACTCGAACGTCGGCTGGTCCGGCTCGAGGTAGACAACCCCGAGCTTGCCAGCCGGGAGCTCACCGCCGTCGTCATCGAGCACCTTGACGCTCATCCCTCGCACGGCCCGGCCGACGGTGCCAGGTTTCGCCAGCCAGCGGTGCGGCTTGGCGATCGTCGCCGCACCTTCCATGCCGCCGTAGGTCTCCCAGATAACCGGGCCCCACCAGGCCATCATCTGCTGCTTGACATCAACCGGGCATGGCGCCGCGGAGTGGACGACGACCCGGAGGCTGCTGACGTCGTAGGCCGCCCGGACTGAGGCGGGCAGTCGCAGCAGCCGGACGAACTGGGTAGGCACCATATACGCGGTCGTGACCCGATGCTTGCTGATCATCTCCAGCGTCCGCTCGGCATCGAACCGGCCCATGATTGCCAGCGCCTGGCCGACATTCAGCGCGCCGTGGTAAAAGCTCTGGCAGCCGCCATGGTGCATGCCGGCCGACACCAAATGCACGCCGGTGAGCGGCTCGAACTGGAACGCGCGGCCGAACAGCTTCATCTGGTCGGCCAGGACCGACGGGTCCCCGGTCATGCGGCCGCGCGCGATCGCTTTCGGCCTCCCCGTCGTTCCGGACGAGTACGAGATCGGCGCACCGAACTGCCGGCCGGCTGGCTCGGTGTCCGGGAAACCGGCAACGAGGTCCTCCTGGCGCACGAACCCGGCGAGCTCACCTCCCACGACGACGCGCAAGGCGGGTAGCGCCGGGCCGGACAGGCCAGCGACGTGGCTGGCGAACTGGTGGCCGACGACGAGGCCCGACGCGCCGGCATGTTCCAGGACGGAGGCGATCTCGTCCTTCGACAAGGCCGGGTTCAGCGCGACTGCGTGGACCCCGGCTTCCTGCATGGCCAGCTGCCACCAGATCACGTCAGCGTCGTTGGGCAGTGCGTAGGCGATGATGTCGCCTGCCCTGATCCCGCGGCCGCGCAGCGCATGCACGACCTGATGCGCACGGCCGGCGAGCTCGCCGAAGGTGAGCACGAGGCCCGACGGTGACTCGACGATTGCCGGCAGCTCCGGGTGGTCCGCCGCGATCCACCACACGCCCAGCCGCTGGTCCCATTTGTGCTTCACATCAATGAGTATACCGAACCGTGACCCGGCTCCGCTGCTGCGGAGTCGGCCGAAGCTGGCGATATTTAGTGACCTCTTTTTCTTGTTACCGTGCCGTGAACAGCGCGTTACCGAAGTATCCCGGCGCTAGGTAGGACCTGATTGTTGGTGCGCCTCGATGCCGCAAGGTCTTGCGAAAGGAAGGCATTATAGTATCCTCTTTCTAATCGCGGGACATCAGGTCCTTGCGGCCGACTCCGGACAAGCGTCAGGTTCCTCCGCAACGAAGGAGGTATGTCGTGCTGAACGCACGAGACGGGCGCGTCACGCCCAAGCAATATCTGGTAGCCCTGGCCGGGGTAACGGCCACAGCCTTGCTCGTTGCCGCGTGCGGCTCCAGCGGCACACCGAGTTCCGGCAGCGCGAGCTCTAGCGCTTCGGCCGCTGCCGCCACGTCGGCTCTCGGCGCCCCGCATGGGGCCAAAGGAGCGGCGGTGAACGTCGGCATCATCACCGATGGCGGTACCGGAGCCATCGGCACCGCGCCGCTGGTAGAGCAGGGCGCCAAGATGGGCGTCGCCTATGCGAATGCCTACAAGGACGGACTTGGCGGCCACCCGATTAACTTGATCATCTGCGAGAACCAGGAGACGCCGGCCGGGGGTCAGGCCTGCGCTAACCAGATGGTCCAGGACAAGGTGGTCGCGGTCGTGCTGCCGTTCACGGGGCAGGGTGCGACCGAGGTGCCCACGATCACTAAGGCCGGCATCCCGTACATCACGCTGTCGGGTGCATCGAACCAGGAGCTAATGACGCCGGGTGCTTATGACCTGACCGGCGGCTACCCAGCGACCCTGGGCGCGTATGCGCTGAGCGCCAAGGCACACGGCTACCGCAAGTTCGCGATGCTAGTCAGCAATGTGCCGTCTGCCATCCAGGGCGCCGAGCAACTCGGCGGCCTTGTCTTCAAGAATGCGGGCGTCAATTACAAGGTCATCCCGGTGAACCCTGGCACGGCGGACGTAACGCCGCAGCTGGAGGCCGCCGTGAGCTGGGGTGCGAAGGCCATCGGACTCACCGGCGATGTCACCCTGTGCAGCTCATTCCTCAAGGGCTACCAGACGCTCAGTCTCACCGAGCCGAAGTACGTGATTTCCACTTGCCTCGACCCGAGCATCTTCTCGACGCTCGGCACCGAACTCGGCGGCTCCTATATCGCAACGACCTCGAACGCCACCTCCACCGACGACGCGCTGTACGCGGCCATCACTAAGAAGTTCGCACCGTCGGTGAGCCCGAACCCGAATGCCAGCGCTGGCCAGGCATCCGGCCTGATTCCGGTGCTAGCCCTGCTCAACATCATGCAAGGCTACAAGGGCGCCTCTGTGACAGCTGCGGCCATCAAGGCTCAGCTCAAACTCCCGACGCCGTACACGATCCCGCTGTCCGGCGGCATCACGTTCACCTGCAATGGCACCGCGATCCCGCTCCTGCCGAGCGTCTGCTCAGCCACGACCGATGTCGGCACCGTGAGCAGCACCGGCGCGATCAGCGGACTGCAGACCTATAACCCGACGGCGCTGTTTAAGGTCTGAGCACGCGGTTAGTCCGGCACGATCACGGCGCCCCGGCCAGTCAGCTGGCCGGGGCGCCGTCTTTCGTGCCCAGGGAAGCCGGCAAGCGCCGGGTGCCGGCTCACGCTGGTCAGGCCGGGACGGGCGGCTCAGCCGCGCCGCCCAGGTAGGCCGCCTCAAGGCCGGCGCCGTCCTTGCGCAGGTCCGCGGCAGCGCCCGACCTGACAATGTCCCCGTGGACGAGGACAGCCGCCCGGTCGGCAATCTCGAGCGCCAGCTGCACATGCTGCTCTACGAGAACGACGGCAGCGCCGCTGTCGTCGGCGACCTGCCGGACGAGCGGGATCAGAGCTTCCACGATGACGGGCGCAAGCCCCATGCTCATCTCGTCAATGAGGAGCACTTTGGGAGCCTGGATGAGCGCCCGGCCGAGCGCGAGCATCTGCTGCTCGCCGCCGGACAGCTCGCCGGATCGGAGCTTGGCCCGCAGCCGCAGCGCCGGGAACAGGTCTAGCACGTCGTCGACGCCTGGCCCGCCGCGGCGCGCGGCGAGCTGAAGGTTCTGCACCGGGGTCAGCTCGGTGAACAGCGCGCGGAAATCCGGTACCAGCACGATTCCTGCCTGGTTGGCGCGGCGCGCGGATCCGCGGCGGATCTCGGCGCCGTTCATCCTGATAGACCCGGCTATCGGCGCGAGGAAGCCGGCCAGGGTCATCAGCAGCGTGGTCTTGCCGGCGCCATTTGGCCCGAGGATCGCCAGGATCTGCTTCGGCGGCACGGCGAGATCGATATTGCGCACGACGACCAGCTTGTCGTATCCGGCCGACAGATCGATGCACTCCAGCGCGGGCGAGGACGTCATGTGAGCGATTCCTTTGCGTGGGTAGCACCCAGGTAAGCAGTGGCGACGCGTTCATTACGGCGGATCTGGCCAGGCTCGCCGGACGCGATCAGCGAGCCGAAGTCGAGCACGTAGATCTCGTCGCAGAGCCCGAGCACCAGGCTCATGTCGTGGTCGATGAGCAGGATCGTCACGCCGGCATCGCGTACCCCGCGCAGGCGCTCTGCCAACCACAGGCTCTCGGTGCTATCCAGGCCGGCCGCGGGTTCGTCAAGCAGCAGCAGTTGTGGCTGGCCCGCCAGCGCCCTCGCGATCGAGACAAGCTGCCGCTGGCCCTGCGACAGCTCCGATACCCGGCGGCTGCCAAGCGCCGCTACTCCGAGAGCTGACAAGACAGCAGCCACCTGGTCGGTCCCGCGGCGGCGGGCCATATGCTGCCCGACGATCACGTTCTCCACGACGGTCAGGTCCTCGTACAGCGCGACTCCCTGGAACGTTCGCCCGAGCCCGAGCGCGGCCCTGCGATGAGGCAGCAGGCCGTGCAGGGTCCTGCCGGATAGCCGCACGGTGCCCTCGCAGTCGGCGAAGCCGCAGATTGCGTCCATCGTTGTGGTCTTTCCCGCGCCGTTCGGGCCGATCAGTCCTGTGATTTTGCCGTCTGGCACCACGAAGCTCAGGTCGCTGACCGCGACCACGCCGCCGTACCGGACGGTCAGGCCGCGCACATCCAGCAGCGGCCTCAGGTGCCCGTTGCCGGCCCGAGCCGCGGCCAGGCCCGCGGCCACCGGCACCCCGGCCGGCGGCTCTGTGCCGGCGCTGGCCGGCGCGGGCTGCCCGGCCGGCGCGGGCTGCCCGGCCGGTTCTGCTGCCGACCGTTTCGCCGCCGCCTGGCGCCGTGCGTCGAGTTTGTCGTGCACCGGGCCGACGATTCCCTCCGGATTGAAGATCACGGTGGCGACGACGCTGAGGCCGATTATGATCCCGTACCAGTTGCCGATGTTGAACAGGTTGCCGAGCACGACGTACAGCACGCCCCCGGCGCTGATCACTCCGGCCAGCAGGCCGCCGCTGACCGAGGTGATGCCGGCCAGGAACACGGTGGTGAACAGCGCCAGACCGCCGATGGCGGTGAACGCCGACGCCGTCACGTTCGAAGCCTGATAGGCGAGCAGGCTGCCGCCGAGGCCTGCGATGAAGGCGCCGATGGCGAAGCCGATCAGCTTGACCCGCGCAACGTTGATCCCGGCCGCAGCAGCCGAGCGCTCATCAGCCCGGACCGCCAGCATGGCCGAGCCGAGCCGGCTGGTGCGCAGCCGCGCGACGGCCAGCGCGACGAGGACTAGGACGACGAGGCACAGCAGTCCGAAAGCGGGGCGCGGGAAGTCGTTCCCGGAGCCGATCCCGAGGTTCAGCCCGAATAGCTTCGGTGTCGGAACCGGCAGGCCGCTGGCCCCTCCGTCGATGCTGTTGTTCTCGAACCAGACCGCTTCGAGCGCGGCGGCCAGCGTCAGGGTCACCACGCCGACCAGCAGGCCCCGGATCCGCAGCGCCGGCAGTCCGACCACTACGCCGACCACGGTCGCGAACGCTGCGGCGAGTACCGGCGCGATCGGGAAGGGAACGCCCCAGCTATGCGCTACGGTGCTCAGCGCGAAGGCGGCCACGCCCGCCAATGCCAGCTGAGCCAGCGAAATCTGGCCGACGTACCCGGTCACGACGACCAGCGACAGCGCGACGACGGCCATGATGAAGCTGTTGATCAGCGCGTCGCGAACGTCTCCGCGGAAGACAAACAACGCAATGACGGCGATCGGAAGGCTCACAGCTAGCGGCCAGAGCAGGGAGTGCGGCCGGGGCGCCCGGCCGAGCGTCAGCCGCGCGAGCGTGCCGCGCGATGGCAGCGGCTTGCCCCGCGCGACGAGCATGACGAGGACCACGATCAGCGGCAGCACGGCCTCCGCTCCCGCCGGGAACCAGGAGTACCGGACGTTGAGGTACACCGCCACAGACTCCAGCGCGCCGAGCGCGAGTCCGGTGATCACCGCCGGCGTCAGGTGGTAGAACCGGCCGACGACCGCCGCGGCGAGGGCGGGCACGATGAACAGGGTGTAGCTGCCGGGGACGAGCGGGACCAGGGGCGCGATGAGGATGCCGGCCAGCCCGGCCACGACCGAGCTGATGCCCCAGTTGATCAGCGCGATCCGGTCCGGGGACAGGCCGCTCAGCAGCGCACCCACCTCCGACTCTGCGGCCGCCCTGGTTGCCAGGCCGAACCGGGTCAGCCGGTACATGGCTGTCAGCACGACCGCGACGGCGATGATGGTCAGAGCGAACCAGAGCCGGTCGCCGGTGATGACCATGCCGCCGATGGTGTAGGTGTGCTGCGGGTAGATCGGGCTGGCGAGCAGCTGCTGCGTGCCGACCTGCGCGTTGACCAACGCTGTCAGCAACGAGGCGAGGCCGAGCGAGGCGACTGCCTTGGCAACGGGCCGGTGGTAGCGCAACGGCCGGAACACCAGCGCATACATCACCACGCCGAGGACCGTCTGGATCGCCAGCGTGATCAGCAGCGCGGGCACGAAGCCCATCGGCCCGCCAACCGAGAGCGTCGCCTTGAGGCCGGGGATGGGCTGGAGCAGCTGGCCCTGCCGCAGCAGGGTGTAGGTATAGGCCGCGTATAGCGACTGCGCCCCGGTTGCGAAATTGAGCACGCCCGAGCTGCGATAGGTCACGACCAGCGCCATCGCCAGCGCCGCGAACACTGCTCCGTTGCCCAGTCCCAGGAAGAGGAAAGTGCCGTAGACGGCCATAGTCGACGTCCTTCTCCCGATCCGGTGCCAGCCTGTACCGAGCATCTCCGGGACGAGCGCGGCCTATTAAGTACACTCTAAACGTCACCGTGCACTGTTCGCCAGCACCGACAGCAGCCAAGTCCTGCCTGACCGGACCGCACATTACGATCCGCCAGGCTGCGTCGAGAGGATAAATCAGGAACCTCAAATCGCCGCCCCCGCAGGCAACTGTCAGGAGCCGGATTGACAACCGGCCTCGCGCAGCCTTAAATGAGAATGACGTTTTCAATCATGGATTCCGCCGGTCACTCCCGGCGGCGCCCGACAACCCGCGAGGTAGCGATGGCTGAGCGCACACTGCACCCACGCCATGGCATCCACGCACCTACCGCCGGCACGCCCCTGCGCGCGCCCGGCTCCCTCCGCCGGACGTCGACCATCGACATGCTGCGCCCGGACGGGCTCTTCGGCCCGCTGGTGCTCGTCGGCCGCGCTCGCGACCTGCTGACCGACCCGGACGGAGGCGGGACAGCAGCCGGATTCAGCGCATGCACCGGCCGCGTCGACTTCATAGCCGGCCGGCTGCTGACCGAGGTGACGTCCGAGCCCGACCGGCCTGGCCTCCGGGCACTGCTCGGCCAGCGGGTGAGCTCAGGCTTCCGCGCCGCCGTCCAGGCCGCCGATCCGGACCTGGCCGCGGACGACAGCCTGCTGAACCTGCTTCTCGACGACTTCCCGGTCGCGACCTTGGTCTCAGGGCACGCCATCGGCGCCGGGATGACCGGCAACGGGCGGACTGTGCTATCGCTTGCCGAAGCCACCGGGCAGCCGCGCGCCGACGGGATACCGCCCGGCTTCGCGCCCGGGTCTGCCCGTCCGGCGTTCATCCGGAACCTGTGCGCCGGATTCGCCGACGGCGGCACGATCATGAACGGCGTCGACACCAACGGCCGGCCTCCCGTCGTGACTGGGCCCGAGGCACCAGAGCTGACGACCGACGACAAGCTCGGCTGGCACGAGCTGGCCCCGCTGCCACCCGGCGCGATGCGCCGCAGCCGCCGGCTGGACCTGCAGCCAGGTCCGCTCGCCGGCATCGACGTACTATTCCGGGACTCGCACGTCGACGACGCGGGCCTGGAGACGATCGTCCACGAGTACACGATCTCGGCCACCGTCGACACCGCAACCGGCGTGCTCGTCTCCTGCGCAGCCACGCCGCGAGTCCTTCCCTGGGTGGAATGCCCCGCCGCGGCGCTGAGCGCCGGCCGCCTCGTCGGCGTGCCGGTTGGCGGGCTCCGCCAGCACGTCAGGGAGACGTTCCTGGGTACGAGCACGTGCACGCACCTCAACGACACGCTGCGCTCACTGGAAGACATCCCGGCCCTCCTCGAGCTGGCCAGCGAACACGACATCTACACAACACACGCCTGATAGGGACAGAGGAGACAACGACATGGACAAGATCTGGGCCAACTCGGGCGACTCGCATTTCCTGGAGCCGGAGACCCTGTGGCGCGACAGCCTCCCGCCCAAGCTGGCTGAGCTCGTCCCCTACACCGAGCGGGACCCGGACGGACTGTGGGAAACCATCCACATCGACGGAATGTCGTTCCGCCGCATGCTGCCGACCGGCAAGAAGAAGGAGTTCTTCGAGGCGTCCATGCGCGCGCCCGGCGCGCGCGACATAACAAAGCGGATGGTCGACCTGAACCAGGAGGGGATCTGGGCCGAGCTCGTGTTCCCGTCGCTGGGGATGTGGAGTTCCACATTCCGGTCCCCGGAGGTGCTGCGCGAAGCCCTCAGGGTGAGCAACGACTGGGCATTCGAGGCGATTGACAAGGCGAACCCGCGCCTCGTCAGCACGGCGCAGGTCTCCACCCTGGACATCGGCGACGCGGTCGGCGAGCTCGAGCGCGTCGCGGAGATGGGCTTTCGCGCCGTCTTCATGCCGGTCAAGCCGCATCCGCAGCAGGAGGACTATAACCAGGACGTGTGGGAGCCGTTCTGGGCTGCGGCCGAGGCGGCGCGCATCGTGATTGCCTTCCACATCGGCACCGACCCGATCGACTTCCGCAAGGGCGCAGCCCCTGGCATCGCCTACCGCGGTCCTGGCGGCGCGGTCCTCAACTACACCGAGACGACCTTCGGCGGCCAGCGTGCGGTCATGAAGCTCGTCGCCAGCGGCGCGCTGGACCGGCATCCGGATCTGAAAGTGCTCGTCTCCGAGGGCGGTGCCACCTGGGTGCCGTTCGTCGCCGACCGGATGGAGGAGGGCTACCGGCAGCACGCGATCGCCGTCAGGCCCAAGCTCAGCCGCCCGCCGAAGGAGATCATCTACTCGCAGGTCTACGCGTCGTTCCAGCACGACGAGTCCGCGATCGCAGCTTGTAGCGCCATGGGATTCAACAACGTCATGTGGGGCAGCGACTACCCGCACATGGAAGGCACCTACGGGCACACCCAGGAGACGCTGCACCACCTATTCGACGGCGTCGACCCGAAGGTCTCCGAGCGGATCACGGTCGGGGCGTTCCGAGAGCTCTTCCCCGGCACGCCGCCCCTGCCCGCGGCGACAGCCGCCTGATCCGGAAGACGGGCCATCCGATGAGTGAAGTCATGTACGACTCACCGACCGAGTTTCTGCAGGACGTGGTTCAGAAGTCGGACAGGTGCGTCGCCCAGTCCGTTATCCCGCTCGATGACGGTACCTACGCATGCGCTTGCTCCTGCGACAACTGGGAAATCGTCGCTGCCAGCCGAGCCGAGGGTCTGCAGGAGTGCAAGCGGCACACGCGGTCAATCTAAACAGCAAACCCATAGGCTCTCCGAACGCGGCCGTCCGGGCAAATCCGCTCGGGCGGCCGCAGTCTTTGCCGCCGATCAGATAGGTCACCATGCCTGGACCTGACTACCGTGGAACTCCCGAGGGCCTGCCCGACGGCCTGGCAGCAGTCCTGCGCGACCGCGCGGAGCCGCGACCGCCAGCTGGATACGAAGCGATGATCGACGCCCTTCGCGGGCTTCTGGATGAGATCACCGGCTCGCGGCCGCCAGCCGAGCTCGTGACGGACGCCACCCGCCAGTTCGCCGAGCTGACCGAGCAATTCGCCAAGTTCGCAGTCGACGAGCGGAGCCAGGTATCCGGGCGCCTAATCGAGGCACCCGGACGCGGTCAGGTCATGGCACCGGCGATTGCTGTCGACGAGCACACGACCCAGAAAGCCTCGGGACACCTGAGGTTCGGGCGGTTCTACCTAGGCGGGAACGGCGCGGTCCACGGCGGCGCGATTCCGCTGGCGTTCGACGAGCTGATGGGCAGGCTTGCCAACACCGGGCGCTCGCCGTCGCGGACTGCGTACCTGCACGTCAACTACCGCAGCATTACCCCGATCGAGAAGACGCTTCGCATCGAGGCGTACTTCGCTTCTGAGGAAGGCCGCAAGCGGATTCTGCGCGGCGTCATCCGCGACGGGGAGACGGTCTGCGCCGACGCGGAGGGCCTGTTCGTCGCGCTGCGACCTGGCCAGCCCTGACTACGTCGCCCAGACCGCTGGTCAGGCGTCCTGCGGCTCGGGCACCACGTGATCGATCAGCGCCTGGACCACAGCGCGACGCAGGATCTTGCCGGTCGCGGTGCGGGGCAGCTCAGGCCAGCAGGTAATGCAGTCGGGCGTCTTCGAGCCGCGCAGCGAGTCCCGGACAAAAGCCCGGACGGCCTCTGCCTCCACCGAAGCGCCCGGCTTGGCGACCACGACCGCCTCCAGCCGCTGGCCCCACTCCTCGTCGGGCATGCCGACGACGACGGCGTCGATCACGTCGGGATGGCGCAGCAGCACTTCCTCGATCTCGGCCGGCGCGATGTTCTCGGCGCCGCGGATGATCGTGTCATCCTCGCGCCCATCGATGAACAGGTAGCCGTCAGCGTCCAGGCGTCCGCGATCCCTGGTGTCGAAGAATCCGCGCGAATCGACCTCTGCGCCCTTTCCGGCGTACTCGGCCGAGACCTGGTCACCGCGCACCCAGACCCGGCCGCTGCGCCCCGCGGGCAGCACCATGCCTGACTCGTCGCGGATCTCCAGCTCAACTCCCGGCACGGCCTTCCCGGCCGAGGCGAGCCGGCTGCGCAGGACCGGGTCGTCAGAGCCGACGGCCGTCCGGTGCTCCTCCGGCCCGAGAACACAGACCGTGGAACTGGTCTCAGTCAGGCCGTAGGCATTGACGAAGTCGACGTGCGGCCACTGCCTCAGTGCACGCTCGATCACGCGCTGCGGCATCCTGGCGCCGCCGTAGGCGAGCGCCCGCAGCGTCGGCACTGACAGGTCCAGCCCGGGCGTATCCATGATCCGGGCCAGCATGGTCGGCACCACCATGGCGTTGGTGATCGCCTCCTGCTGCACCAGCGCCAGCCAGCCGTCCGGGCTGAAAGGCTCCAGCGTCGTGAACCGGCGTCCCGCGAACACATTGGTCAGCACGTTCGAGACTGCCGAAATGTGGTACGGCGGGACGCTCATCAGCGCCGCCTCATTCTCGGAAGCGGACGCGAACTCGACCGTGGACAGGACGTAGGCGACCAGGTTGTGATGACGCAGCAGCACGCCCTTGGGCGCCGAGGTAGTTCCGCTCGTGTAGATCAGCACCGCAGCCGCGTCGGTGTCCGGCGGATCGGCGATCTCCGCAGGCTTCGTCGCGGCGCGGCTCCGCGCCAGGAACTCTGCCGGCGTCTGGCAGGACAGACCCGCGGCCGCTGCTGCGGGCGCGTGCGCGGGGTCGGCGATGCAGCTTGCGCCAGGGTGATTGGCCAGCAGCTGACCGAGCTGCTCCCGGCCTAGGCGGTAGTTCAGCGGCACCAGCGAGATCCCCGCCCGCGCGGCCGCGAACATCGCCACCGGCAGCGCCGGACCATTCACCGCCACGTAGACGAGGGCACTCGCGCCGGCCGACCACAGCTCACTCGCGGCAGCGGCAGCCATCTCCCGCAGCCGGGCCGCCGTCAGGCCGGCCTGGCGGCTACCGACGACCACGCGGTCGCCGAACCCGTCGGCGGCCATGTCCAGCAGCAGGCTCACGTTCACCAGGGCAACTCGCGCGATCAGTCCGAGGCGGGAAGCGTCTTCGGGCCCAGCACCGGCAGCGGCGCGCCATTGACGGCGATCGTGCCCTGGCCCTGCTTGGTACACAGCAGCTCTAGGCCGAGCTCGTCGTCCGCGTACCGCTTGCCCAGCTGGGTGCCAGCCAGCTGGGCCGGGTCAGCCGTGCCGCCGGGGCCCTGTGCGCCGTTTTTCGGGTCCCACATCTCGACTCCGGCGCAGGTCAGGTCGATGTCACGGTCCGGGGCGCGGACCACGATGACCGTGGTCGTGTCCACCGGGCTGGCCAGGATCTGGCCCGGGCGCGGCTTCATCAGCATGCTCCTCTAGTTCCACCTAGACGTGCCATTATTAGTATCCTCTATTAGGAACCAGTCGGCAACCTGCCAGGTCACAGGCCAGTGCAGTGCTGGCAAGGTTAGCGCGATGCCTGCAGTCGCTGGTCCCGCAGCTTCCGCCGCAGCAGCTTGCCGGTCGGCAGCCTCGGCAGCTCGTCGGCGAACTCGACCGAGCGCGGGCACTTGTAACCGGCAAGAGCAGAGCGGCAGTGCGCGATCAGGTCGGCCGCCAGCCCGGCAGAGCCCGTTCCCGGTATCGAGGGCTGGACGATCGCCAGCACGGATTGTCCCATTTCCGGATCAGGGACGCCGATCACCGCGACGTCGGCGACCGCGGGGTGCATGATCAGCGCTTCCTCGATCTCCGCGGGGTAGATGTTGACACCGCCCGAGATGATCAGGTCGGTCCGGCGGTCGGTCAGGTACAGGAAGCCCTCTTCGTCGACGTGGCCCATGTCGCCCAGCGTGGACCAGCCTTTGTCGTTGCGGGCGCTCGCGGTCTTGACCGGGTCGTTGTGGTATTCAAAGGCCGGCCCCTCGAAGTAGACGACGCCGTCCTCGCCGGCGGGCAGTTCGGCGCCATCCTCGCCGGTGATGTGCACCGTTCCGGTGATGGCCCTGCCGACCGAGCCGGGGTGAGCCAGCCAGTCCGGCGTGCCGATCATCGTCATCCCGTTGCCCTCGCTGCCGGCGTAGTACTCCCAGAGCACCGGCCCGAGCCACTCGATCATCTGCTGCTTAACCTCAACCGGGCACGGCGCCGCGGCATGGATGACCGCCCGCAGGCTGGAGACGTCGAAGGCGTTGCGCTCGGCCTCGGGCAATTTGAGCATCCGGACGAAATGGGTGGGAACGAACTGGACGTGCGTGACGCCGTATTTCTCGATCGCGCGAAGGCACTCGCGCGGATCGAAGCGCTCCATCAGCACGACCGTGCCGCCGTTGCGCTGAGCACCCATCGACCAGCCGAGGGGCGCCGCGTGGTAAAGCGGTGCCGGGCAGAGGTAGACCGAGTCCGGCCCGAACCCGAACGCCGCCTTCATCAGCACTTCGAGCCCGATGCCGGTACCGAACGGCGGGAAGGCATTGGGCCGCTTGATGCCCTTCGGCCGGCCAGTGGTGCCCGATGAGTAGAAGAAGTAGATGCCCTCCACCTCGTCAGGGAGCGGCGTCGCGGGCAAGCTGGCGATCGCGGTCTCGTAACTGTCCACGCCAGGAGGGCCGGGCACGCCGCGGCCGGTCACGAACACCGTGATGTCCGGCTTCCGCGCGGCGATCTGCGCCGCCACCTCGGCGGTCTCCGGCGAGGCGAAGAGGACGGTCGCGCCGCAGTCCTCGACGATGTACCGGGCCTCGTCCGCAGTGAGGTGCCAGTTCACCGGCGTCCAGTAAGTTCCGCGTCGCTGTGCGCCCCAGCCGATCTCGAAGTACTCGGGCCGGTTGGCCAGCATGAGCGCGACATGGTCGCCTGGCCCGACGCCGTGCCCGGCGAGCAGCCGGGATACCTGGCAGCTCCGGCGGTCCATCTGCGCGTATGTCACCGCAGCGCTGCCGTCGGCCATGATGACGGCAGCCTTGTCCGGCGCGGTGGCAGCCAGCTCCGACAGGTGCACACGTCCTCCCGGTTTGCTGTCCGGCGCGCTGATGTCTAGAGCAGTTCGAGGATGGTGGCGTTGGCCTGGCCGCCGCCCTCGCACATGGTCTGCAGGCCGTACCGGGTGCCGGTAGCGCGCATGTGGTGGACCAGGGTCGTCATGATGCGGGCGCCGCTGCCGCCGAGCGGGTGACCGAGGGCTATCGCGCCGCCGTTCGGGTTGAGCCGCGCCGGGTCGGCCCCGGTCTCCTTGAGCCAGGCGAGCGGCACCGGCGCGAACGCCTCGTTGACCTCGAACGCGCCAATGTCATGGATCGACAGGCCGGAGCGCTTCAGCGCCAGGGCCGTCGCCGGAATCGGACCGGTCAGCATGATGACCGGGTCGTCGCCGGTGACCACCGCGGTGTGGATCCGCACGATCGGGGTCAAGCCCAGCTCGGCGGCCTTCTCGCTGGTGGTGATTAGCAGCGCGGCCGCGCCGTCGGAGATCTGCGAGCTGTTAGCGGCCGTGATGGTGCCGTCCGGCTTGAAGGCGGGCTTGAGCGCGCCGAGGGCCTCCAGGGTGCTGCCGCGGCGGATGCCCTCATCGGTCTCAACCTTCGTCCCGGACGGACTGGTGACCGGAGCGATCTCGGCGGCGAACCGGCCCTCGTCCTGCGCCGCGGCGGCCTTGGCATGCGAGCCGAGGCTGAACTCATCCAGCTGAGTCCGGGAGAACCCCCACCGTTCCACGATCATCTCGGCACCCAGGCCCTGGTTCGGCGCGATGCCGTTGTACCGGGCGCGGAACCCCTCGCCGAACGGCCAGGTGCCTGCTGTTGACATGCCCATCGGCACCCGGCTCATCGACTCGACGCCGCCGGCGACCACCACGTCGTAGTGGCCGGCGATCACGCTCGCCGCGGCGAAACTGACCGCCTGCTGCGACGATCCGCACTGGCGGTCGACCGTGACGCCGGGCACCGACTCGGGCCAGCCGGCCCCGAGTACCGCGTTGCGGGCGATGTCGATGGCTTGCTCGCCGACCTGGCCGACGCAGCCCCAGATCACGTCCTCGATGATCGCCGGGTCGATGCCGGACCGCTCCGCCGCTGCCTTCAGGACATGTGCGGACAGGTCCGCGGGCTGCACCTCCGACAGGCCGCCCTTCCGCTTGCCGACCGGCGTCCGGACCGCCTCCACGATGACTGCGTCGCGCATGTGATCCTCCTGGGTACGGCCCGCTGGCTCGCCAGGCAGGCCTCGAATCTCGGTGGAAGGTAGTTAACTACGATAGCTAGCTTGGACTGGCATGGCGAGGGTGTGTTTCGGTTGCGTTAGCTGAACATGTCCAGCACGGTCGCGGACTTGAGCTGCTCGGGCAGCAGCGTCCGGGCTGCCACGTCCATGTGCGTCCGCCAGTGCTGTTCGGCTCCGGCCGCGTCCCTCGCGGCCACGAAGGCAAGCAGCTTGCGGTAGGAGCGGATCACCCTGGTGAAACTTCTGACCGCAGCTGCGTCGCCAGACTGACGGGTGGCCAGCAGCAGGTGCGTCTGCACGACCTCGCGCAAGACCGTGGACTGGATAGCCAGCGTCTTGTTGCCAGCGCGCTCCATCAGCAGGTCATGGAACCGCTGCGTGCACCGGGTCCAGGCAGCTACGTCAGCCGGCGACCGGTGGGAGTTCACAAGGGCCTCGAGCTCGTCCACGCAGGCGGCCAGGTCGGTCAGATCCCGCTGTGTGCGCCGCTCTGCCAGCAGCCTGGCGGCGCCCGGCTCAAGCAGCGACCGTGCCTCGTAGACATCGGCGAGCGTGGTACCGCACGTTTGCATCAGCAGACCGACATACCGCGCCGCGACCTCCACCCTCGGCGCAGTGATGCGAGCCCCGCGGGCGCCCCGCCTGATCTCGATCAGCGACTCGGTCTCCAGGATCCGGAACGCCTCGCGCAGCGTTGGCCGGGACACGTCGAACTGCCTCATCAGCTCGACCTCAGCTGGCAGGCAGGCACCTTCGGCCAGTTCCCCGCGGACGATCTTGCCCCGCAGGTAGCCGGCGATCATCTCGCCGGTCTTGACCGGCCGCATCTGGTGGCCGACGGGCCGGGTGTAGCTGACCATCGGTACGCGCTCCTCCGGGCATCTGGCGCCGCTCGTCTGAGTTGAGCGGCGCTCTTTGCCCACGGCAGTGTTGGTAGTACACCAAGTGATCTACCTTTGCCGCAACTGTCGAGCCGCGTGCCAGGGACCGGCGTGCGGGGCTCCGGCGCCGGGCGCCTACTTCGGCGCGAAGCGCTGGCCGGCGTCCAGTCGGATGCACGAGCCGTTGAGCATCGGGTTATCCACGATTGACACTGCGAGCTTGGCGTACTCGTTCGGCCTGCCCATGCGCTTCGGGAACGCAGCGTCCTTGGTAAGCGACTGCGCGAACTCCTCCGGGATCTTGGCCGTGATGCCCGTGCTGAAGAGGCTGGGCGCGATCGACAGTACGCGGATGCCGAGGCTGCCAAGATCGCGTGCCATCGTCAGTGTCATCCCGGCTATGCCGGCCTTGGCGGCCGTGTAGGCGACCTGGCCGATCTGGCCCTCGAAGGCGGCGATCGAGGCGGTGTTGATGATCACGCCGCGTTCGCCGTCCTCCGGCTCGTTGGCGGACATGTGCAGGGCCTGCAGGCGGTTGAGGTTGAACGTCCCGATGAGGTTCAGCTCGATCGTGCGGCGGAAGACATCGAGTGGATGCGGGCCTTCCTTGGTCAGCGTGCGATGGGCTGCGCCGCCGCCTGCGGTGTTCACCGCGATGTGCAGGCCACCGAGCGCCGCGACGGCGTCAGCGAGCGCGCTTTCGACTCCGGCGTCGTCGGTGATATCGACCGGGTGGAAGGACCCGTCGAGGCCCTTGGCGACCTCAGCACCAGCGGAGGCCGGCAGGTCGAGGATGGCGACCGATGCACCGCGCTCGTGCAGGAGCTCGGCAGTTGCCCTGGCCATCCCGGATGCGCCACCTGCGACTACTGCCTTCTTGCCCGCGATCTCCATGCAGTCCTCCGTCTGACCAGGTCTGAGGTTCGTCAAGTCAGAAAAGAGTATACCTTTCCTTGTCCCGGAGGCGGCCAGGCGCCGCTCCGCGGCTACTGTCCGGCGAGCGACGAGGCGGCGGCTGCGCCTGGGCGGGTCGTGATGCATGCTGGAGCGCAGATGAGCCTGAACCTCGATCCGCGGACCTTCCGCGACTTGCTCGCCGATCCGGCGCTGGCCGAGACGATCTCGGCGGCAATCGGCTGCCCGCTGGTCACGGTCGAGGTGCGCGACGCGAGGCAAGGGCGCTGGCTCGATGGCCTGGACATTACCGCCGTGCCCGCGGTCGTGCTGGTGGTGGCGGCAGACCCGGCCTGTCTGCCCGCTGGCGCGGAGAATGCAGCGGACGTGATCCTGACCGAGGACGCCGCCGCCTCTGCCCCGTTCGTCGATCCGCCCGCAGGCCTGGACGCCGCGATGGAGCAACTCGATGCGCGGCTCGCTCTGAACCCGGTGGCCGGCACGGCACTGGCGCTCCAGTTGCGCATGTCGGCCGGCCTGAGCGTGCCGGCCGGGCTCATCGCCGAGTCGGCGACATACTCCGCTTTGCAGGAGGGCGCGGAGTTCCGCCGCTGGCGTGCTAGCCGCGCAGCTCGCGAGCCCGAGCCAGACACGGGCCGGGTAATCGTGGAGAAGTCGCCTGGCGCCCTGCGGATCACGCTCGCGCGCCCGGCTCGGCGCAACGCGGTCGACTGGCGCATGCGCGACGCCCTCGCCGAGGCACTGGCTGCGGCCGTAGCGGCGCCGGACATCCGGGTCTTGCTCCGAGGCGACGGGCCGGACTTCTGCGCCGGCGGCGACCTGGATGAGTTCGGCTCGAGGCCGGATCCGGCGCTGGCGCACCTGATCAGGCTGACCCGCAGCCCGGCGATGCTGTTGCACACGCTGGCAGACCGCACCACGGCCTTCGTGCATGGCGCCTGCCTGGGTGCGGGGATCGAGCTGCCCGCCTTCGCCCGGACGATCTGCGCTTCGCCAGATACCCAGGTGGGCCTGCCCGAGATCGGGCTTGGCCTGATTCCAGGTGCTGGTGGCACCGTCAGCCTGCCACGGCGCATTGGCCGCTGGCGGACCGCGTTCCTGGCGCTGACCGGTGTCACGATCGGTGCGGAGCAGGCCCTGCGGTGGGGCCTGATCGACGCGGTCGAAGACGAGCGGACAGACGCGGGACCGACCCCGCCGTGAACGGATACCAACTTCCGGCCGCGTGCCTGCCCGACCCTGGCTCGGAGCAGGCGCACCTGGCCGGCCTGCTACCGGCCGGGACTGTGTCGATCGACGTTTCGGTGCCCGCGGCGCCGCCCGTGAGGGCCAGCTCGGGCTGCCCGGCCGGCAGCTCTGACGCCGTGCCCGAGGCTGCCGACTGCGCGGTCCTGGCCTGGGCGCGTTCCGGGCTGATGGCCCTGACAGGCTGTGCATCCGGGCCGCCGCTATCCCCCGCTGCGCCGGTCGTCACCCGCGTCCATGCTGTAGCGTCCGCCATCGCAGAGCTCGCCAGCGAGCAAGAGCGGGCGCTGGAGCTCGATGTGCATGAAGTCCTGACCGGTCGTGCCGCGGAGGCAGGCTGGCAGCGGCGCGGGTCCGTCTCCGCGAACGGCACCTGCAGGCTGCTTCCCGCCGCCGATGGCTGGCTCGCGGTCAACCTGGCCCGGCCGGTTGACGTTCGCAGTGTGCCCGCCGTGCTTGGCCGCGACCTGGCCGGGGATCCGTGGGCGGAGCTGCGCGCTGATGCCGCCTGCCGCCCGGCCGCCGAACTGGCGGCAGCCGCGCAGCTGGTCGGAATCCCCGCAGCTGTCCTGGGCGGCGATGCTCCGGCGCCGCTCCGCCTCATCGCGCTCGGTCCGCGCGCCGCGCCGCCGTCAGCTCAGGGGCTGGTGGTCGATCTGTCGGCGATGTGGGCGGGCCCGCTGTGCGCGAGCATCCTCAGGCGCGCTGGCTGGCGGGTCCTGAAAGTGGAGGACTCCCGCCGGCCGGACGGCGCCCGGTTCGGCCTGCCTCGGTTCTACGCGGACCTGCACGCCGGTCAGCCGGCTGTGCGCCTCGACTTCGGCTCCGCTGCTGGTCGCTCCGAGCTGCACCGGCTGGCCGACAAGGCGGCGGTCGTCATCGAGAGCAGCCGGCCGCGAGCGCTGCGAAGGCTCGGCCTGATCGCAGAAGACTGGCTGCGCGCGTCACCGGGCCGGATCTGGGTCTCGGTGACCGGCTACGGACGCGATGACCCGCAACAGCGCGTCGCGTTCGGCGACGACGCAGCCGTTGCCGGCGGCTTGGTCGCGTATGGCCCCGACGGCGCTCCGGTGTTCTGCGGAGATGCGATCGCCGACCCGCTGACCGGCCTGTACGCCGGGCTCGCTGCTCTGGCGGCGCACGCAGCGGGCGGCGGTACGCTCGTCGACGTGGCCATGGCCGGCGTTAGCGCTGACATCGCTCGCACGTCGGCCGGACCTCTCCTTCCCCACGTGATCAGCCAGGCTGGCGAGCGCTGGGTCGTGGGCCACGGTGCCCTGACAGAAGCGGTGCAGGCACCGTGACGCAATACCAGCAGACAATCCTGATAAGGAACGTGGCCGTCCGTGGCCGGGCAGGCCTAGACGTCCGCGCCGGACCAGAGCGGATCCTGGATGTCGGCCGGTCGCTCCCCCGGCGGCGCGGCGAACAGGTTTTCGACGGCGGTGGCGGCGAAGTCATTCCCGGCCTGCACGACCACCACGTGCACCTGCGCGCCGCCGTCGCCGCCCGGCAGTCGGTGGACGTCTCCGCGGCAAGCAGTCCGGCCGACTTCGACAACGTCGTGTCAGCCGCCGTTAGGACCAGTCACCAGGCCTGGCTGCGCTTCACCGGCTGGAACGAGCACGCGGCCGGCCAGCTCGATCGCCACCGTCTCGATGCCCTGACCGGGCAGATTCCGGTCCGGGTGCAGCACCGCAGCGGCGCGATGTGGGTGCTGAACTCCCCGGCCCTGCGCCAGGCCGAGGTGGATGGCTGTGACCTGCCCGGCGTCGAGCGGCACGACGACGGCGCGCCGACCGGCCGCCTGCTGCGGATGGACGGCTGGCTGCGTGACCGGCTCGCTGCCCTGCCAGAAGCGCATGCCTCCGGGTCCTTCGCAGCCGGGCTGGCCGACTACGCCGTCCAGGCGGCGCAGGCCGGCGTAACCGGCTTCACCGACGCGACGCCGGGCCGGGACCAGGCTGACATCGCCGAGTTCGCGCGGCTGAGCGAGGCGGGCGTGCTTCCGCAGCGGCTGGTCCTGATGGCGCCGCCCGGCCTGCGCGACCCCGGCTCCGCGCGCGTCACACTGGGCCCGCACAAGCTGATACTCGACGACACCACGCTTCCGGACGTCAGCGAACTCGCTGCTACCATCGCCCGCGCACATGCGGACGGCTCACCGGTTGCCGTCCACTGCGTGACCGGGGAGCAGCTGCTCGTCGCGATCGCCGCGCTGGAGCAGGCTGGCCCGGCCGGTGACCGCATCGAGCACGCTGGCATCGTGCCGCCGGGCTGCGCGGATGCCCTTGCGCGGCTGGGCGTCGCTGTAGTCACCAACCCCGGCTTCATCACTGACCGTGGCGACGACTACCTCCGCGATGTCCCTGCAGCCGAACGGGACTGGCTCTATCCGTGTGCGAGCCTCATCAGGGCCGGCGTCGCCGTGGCGGCAGGCACCGACGCACCGTTCGGGCCCGCCGACCCCTGGCGGTGCATTGCCGGAGCAGCAACCCGATCCACGCCCGCGGGCAGAGTGCTGGGCAAGGCTGAGCGACTGTCGCCCGAAGCCGCCCTCCGGCTGTTCCTCGCCGACCCAGGCGACGTGCGGCAGGTACGCGCCATCGCGCCGGGTCAGCCCAGCGACCTGTGCGTACTCCGCCAGCCGTTGCGCTCAGCTCTCGCCCAGCCGTCGGCTGAGGCTGTTCTCGCCACCGTCTTCGCCGGCCGGTTTACAGCCCGAGCGTGACCGACCTGGCCGCGCAACGGACTACCGCAGTTGCCAGGTCGGCCTTGCGAGGGAATCCCGGTCGACCTGGGCTACCCCGATCGGATTGCCGATCTGCGTGTAGGACAATCCCACCTGCAGGGCGCCGCTGCGTGTCATATCCAGCGACTCCCAGATCGCCTTGACCGAGCCCTGGATAGCGGCTGGCGGCTTAGCAGCGATGATGCGCGCGATCTCGGCCGCCCGCGGCCGCAGCGCATCCCTGGTGACCACCTCGGAAACCAGGCCGATCTCCCTAGCACGCTCCGCCGACATCCGCTCGTCCAGCCCCAGGAGAGTCATCCGGAGCACCTCGCCCAGCGGCACCCGCTGAAGCAGGCCGATCGGCTCCAGCGCGGCCGTCATCCCGTAACTGACATGCGGATCGAAGAACATGGCGTCGTCGGAGCAGATCACGATGTCGGACTCGTTAACCCAGTACAGTGCTCCCCCGGCAATCATCCCGTGCAGCGCTGTCACCAGTGGCTTCCAGACCTGGTTGTGCTTCGGGCCTAGCTGGACCCCCGGATCGCTCCGGCTCCAGACATTGGCCGGGAAGTCGAGCCCCTCGCGGACGTCTACGCCGGTGCAGAATGCCCGATCGCCGTTCGCCTGCAGCACTACCACGCGCACGTCATCATCGAGCCGGACCGCATTCCACAGGTGCTCGAACTCGTCACACATCCGCTGGTTGAAGGCGTTCAGCTTGTCCGGCCGGTTCAGCGTAACGGTCCCGACATGCTCGGACAGCTCGTAGGTGATCGTCTCGTAGTCCATGTCGGCCTTTCGCTATAGATGCGCGCAAGCTACCAAACAGTGGCCTTAATTTACAGTCCGGTCAAGATCGGTGAGCAGCCTGGTCAGGTGGCTGTAGAGGTCAGCAAGCCTGCCGGCCTCGATCGGGCGCTCGGTCATCTGGAGGCCGATCAGCGTGTTCAGCGCGATGGTGCTATAGATCTCGGCCTCGGCCTTCCGGATGCCGTGCGAGCGCAGCAGGCCGGCGAGTGAGTCGAACCTGAGCTGGTCGACCCGTTGCTGGGCCGCGGCGACAACCGGTTCGACGCTGCCCCAGGCGCGCAGCGCGGCCTCCGCCCCATGCGGCAGCTCCGCCGCCAGCTCAACGTGATAGTTCAGGCGGCGATCGAGCTCGGTAACGGTCTCCGCGCGGGTGATCAGATCGCGGCTGTACCTCGTCTCCCAGTCGGCCAGCAGCTCTGCCACGAACGACTCGAAGGTATCGAAGTGGTGGTAGAAGGACCCGCGGCTGACGCCGAGCCGGTCGCACAGGGCTGACGCGGTCAGCGCCGGGAAGCCGGATTCCTCGAGCAGCTCGAAGGCGATATCGAAGAAGTCGCGGCGGGTGCGCCTGCCGGTCGGCATGAACTACCTGTCCTCACCTTCTCAGCCTCTTGCATCAACCATACAGGGGTGTATGGTTCAGTCAGGTCCTCAAATGAGGACACTGTTTGCCTGCAGTGCCCCGTGCGCCGGGATTAGCGGGCTGCCCGACCGGAATGACTGCGGCGCTCGGCCGGATCATGGGCATGA
>Ga0335072_10002720_pt1 | contig 27200 bp, 23 predicted proteins | sample Lox_Sample_21_FD_206725 | JGI IMG/M metagenome (GOLD analysis project Ga0335072, IMG submission 206725) | Soil microbial communities from Loxahatchee National Wildlife Refuge, Florida, United States - Lox_Sample_2.1 | ecosystem: Environmental > Terrestrial > Soil > Wetlands | place: USA...
GATGGTGATGAGACCGAGCAAGATGGTGATGAGACCGAGCAAGATGGTGATGAGACCGAGCAAGATGGTGATGAGACCGAGCAAGATGGTGATGAGACCGAGCAAGATGGTGATGAGACCGAGCAAGGTGGTGATGAGACCGAGCAAGATGGTGATGAGACCGAGCAAGATGGTGATGAGACTGACGAAGACGGTGATGAGACCGACGAAGACGAAAAATACGACGCAAAGGACACAAAGGAGAAAAATACCAATGCCTTTCCAGCAGAAGCCAAGTCCAAGCCACGCCAGACGGGGCTGCGCAAGCAGGTTATGCAGATGGAGAACGTCGTCGGTACAATTGACACCTACCTGGAGAACAACCCCCTTAAGGATAGAGAGAGCGTCATCAATGCCGTCGTTCTTACATTCAGACAGTATCTCGACCACATCAACGCTTCCGAAGGAAAGTTTGCAGATAAAGGCTACGTGAGGTTTGCTGTTGCGCTCGAGTTCGCTTTGAAAGCCCACGACCCGGTAGAGTATGCTAAAGTCGCCTATGAGACGCTGCAAGCGTTTGCATCGATCGGGGGCAAGAAGATAAGCTTGGATTTCGGTATGGATTTCACGGGCGCAACGAAGCAGACAGCGGACCTCATACGATATAGTGATAATGGCGTTGATCTTCCCGCTCTATCGCAAGCACTGATAAAGCTTCGAGCCACGCAAAATATGGATAGGCTGGTTCGAATGGTCTGGGCCATGGACTGTTACCAGCTGCTGCAATTCTTCGACGCGACTGTGGAGACGGTAAAGCGGGACATGGGATTGTGTCGAGAGAACAAAGCAAGTGGCACAATGAAGAGACAGCTACCGCTTCTCATCAAAAGCCAATCTGGTCGCTCGATCTCTTCGTTGGTAATCGACCACCTCGTCAATCTCAATCTAAATCCTGGACGGGCCCACGACGAATATGCGGCTAACCAGACTCGAGAATGCCTGGCCGAGGCTCGCAACGTGGGACGCGCGGTCAGTGTCATCACCAAGGCAAGAGGCAAAGACGAAGTCTATGAGAACCCCGGTCTAATCTTTGCGTGGCTTCTCGGCGACAAAGGGGCGAATCGCATGCATGCATCGAGGTCAGTATCCTCACAAGTCCTGCACTGCATCCACGTCCTCCAGTAACATTCCTCTTGCTAACGGTTGCGTAGGTTGAGTGCTACGGCACAAGTCGCTTTTGACATCATTCTTAACCACGTCGCCACTGACCCACTCTTCGACGGCGAGGTTATGCGGACCTGTCACCACCGGCTTTTCGAAATCGTCACCCTTCGCATCAATACAGGCAGGACTGAGCGGCCTCTACCGATCGAGCAAAGCCTCAGCATGCTTCGGTCGACCATCTCCAGCCCGGCTGATTTGTATGCCGCCCTCATATCCAGCAAACCCGAACCCGGCAGCCGCCTCGTCGAGGTCTACGACACACCCAAAAAGCTTCGCGACACCGGAGAGGAGTTTCGGGTCCACCAAGGAGGCTTGATCTATCCCCAGAGTCACGCGCAGTCGCCTATGCCGAAAGTGCCTACGGTTGCCGAGCGCAATACGGCGATGCAGGAACAACATACCAGAGGCAGTGACTCTGATTCGGAGTAGACGCCTAATTTCCCAATCTAGGCTTACGCCGTCAAACGGGGTCGAGTGCACGATGGTGGAAAACTATGGGCGACTCTGTTAGCAAATCCTAGCTTACCTTTCATTCTGCCTTCCTTGTCAGCCTACTAGGATGTATTGCTGTCAGTCGCCGTTCTAGCGTTGGCCCCATTATCTGCGACGGGTCCACCATGTTTCTAACAGCGACGTAGAATCCGGCAAAGATCAGCTATCTGATCATCAGAATATCGTCGTTTTCAAAACTCCAAAGCGTAGTCGGTTCTGTCACCCACCACTTAAAATGCACAACTTAGGACCCAACTCGCTGATTCAAATGGTGTCTAGGGCGGTCAGAGGCATGGCAGCCGAAACCTGTTCCGGTTAAGCACCGACGCCCGACCGCCCGCCGTTTTTATGCCATGCTTCTGGTCTATATTCGTCCATGGCTCACTATCACCCAACATACTAATGCACCTCCAGTTGCAGGCTACCGTCAACATCCACCACGCTGCTTTGCCTCCTTCCCCCTTGACCTTGGGCTGCGCCTCCTGGGCCCTTTCCTAGCTTCCCCGCTGGACCTATCGTCTTTCGGATCTATTTTCGGGGCAGGCACGGAACATGCAGTTTGAGCCTTCCTGGAGCAGTGTGGGCAACCGCATGCCGAAGCTTAGCTACCTAATACAACACCATAAGTTGTCGCCGTGGTATCTGCTCATGCTCTAGCAGCGACCACACTGTCTTGTGTCCAGTACAGAGGCCCCTATCTATACATGTCCTCAACCTCAACGTCCTCCCAATTCTTGAGCAGTAGCTGCATCACCGTCTTGTGCCCTAGCTTGACCAACTTGAATACGAGACCAAGTAAACGCCGCCGCCGTCCAGATCAACGATCATCCCATTATTTGAAGTCTTTATCTGCTTCTGCAACCACGGTGAAGCCTTCGACTGCTCCTTTATCATTGATTTGAGGTTACCAGTCGTCAGGTAGTCGAAATAATTCAAGGAGGACGTCAAGATTGCCAGAGGTGGATTGATTGGCTTTCTGGAAAGATCGGTAATATTCTTCGGTGAAATGCATGGTCAAGATTCTAATGTCTTGTCCATGTATAGATACGAGCCGGATCTGTATCAGTAGAAGTAAGTATGGGGTCGCTAGGGGCATATATCAAACTAACAGGCAGTCCTCGCATAGGTGACTTGAATCCAAGTTCGTTATCCTCTGTCATTTTTCTCCTTAGGCTCTCCTGGGTTCCCGTTAATGCTTTCTGATGATTGTTGTCATGACACCAGGCTATATCTGCTGTAAGATAGCAAGCTACGAATTCCGTTATCAATATTTCGGTGTCCGTTGCGGCGCGTGAGTGTATCGTAACAGTAACAGCTTCAGCTTGATCGACATTCGTCATGATGGTTTGGAGGCCCCAGTATGGGTCACCGATATAGTCGCAATCTCTAACCCGCTAGTTGTTAGAGAAGAGCATCCTGTACTATTGGAATAGGTGGGATACATACGGCCACTCTAGAAACTTTCTCCTTCCATCGATGTTGGTGAACTGATCCATGTAGTCGCGGAAATGGGCTGCGATATTATCACTCTCCCAAAAGACAGAGATATCATCCTCAGAAGACGACAATGTTGGCGAGATGGTAGCGTTGCATACCTCTCTGCCACTTGAATGAATGACGATACCCAAATCCTGTAACATTTCTTCGTCCATGGTCAAGCATCCGGACTTCGCGGAATGATAGAGCTTAGAGAGACATTTGCGGCGGCGAGAGACGCTAGAATTCGTGCTTGACGACATGTCTTCTTAGAAAGCGTTTCGTTCGAGGTAGAAGACAGGGCGGCGGAGTTGTATGAAGGTGATTCGTATTGTTGTGACGAAAGGGAAATCAATGTAAACAAAGAAAATCAGGCTACATCAAGCACGGGCCCCATGTTTTGCTTGGCATTCGTGTTTTCAGGCAAGAGTCATCCTTCAGGCTGCCACCTCGCTTAGATATTCCATTTACAAAACTCCTTCACCGTCCACTCACCTATCAGCTCACCGACCTCACCGACTCCACTCTTTCGCCCCCCCCCCCCGACCCCTGCATATTCTAAGCTATGGCGAAACTCCTCCCGAAACCCCTCCCGCAAAATATTAAATCCTGGGCACAGAGATATGCTGAGATCGGAGCTGAAGATGTCGAAAAATCAGAATTTGCGTCTGGGAGTAGTTTCAAGTACGAGAGCGCACTCCGTTTACGCGTGCTTCACGAAGTCGAAAGGAACATCTCTAAGAAGAAAGAAACGATATGGATAAAGGAGCTTTTCATCTCCAAGCCGCAACAGAGCGAGACCAAGAAGGCTATTGAGGGTACGCACTTTGCAGAATTGCTCAAGATTGCGAAAAGGAGTGGAAAGTTGTCGACGAATGACTTCGTCGATGCAGGATGCTTTGGCACCTTTCTATCTCTTCTAAGCCTTATCGAGCATAGAAACATTGATGAGGCAGAAAGCGAACCATCTGCAGTGACATACTGTTCTCCGCCGGTAGCTAAAAGGACTCGATCTCATCAAGCGCCGCCCGGACCACCGTACACACCATCACCCCTCACTCGGTTCAAGAACAAGAGCTTGGAAGAAGATACAGCCCTCACTGGTCTCAAGAACTTGAGCTTGGAAGAAGATACACCTGAAACCCCTGAATCTCCTGAGGAGCCGCCTTCTGGTATGGGATCTGTCGCCAAATACGAAGAGGCCGAAATCAACGTCCGGGATGAGCAAACAGTCAACCAGTGTCTGATCAACCTGATGCTGCCCATTACTTGGCCTCTCGGCATCTCGGGCAATATCGATCCACAAAGGAAAGCCTTTACATTTGTCCTTGACGGCAAAAAATGGTACGAGGCTCGTGTTGATGGGATAGTTACCCATAGAGATCGCCCCACCGACGTTGTAGGGTTTTTGGAGGTAAAGAGAGGTCACCGAACCCATATGGTTAGGTTACAGGAAGCTGCACAGATGGTAGCTTTTATAAAGATGGAATCTGATGCACAAGACAGTAAAGACTGGGTTGGGAAACGGTGTGTAATTTCTGCATATTTGCTCTGCTCTGCTGATCCAGTCTTCAGTTATTGGCTGGTCTCTATGTGTGCGAACGAAATGTTCATCACGATTGCGAGATGTGAAAGGCCATATCTTGAATTCCTAGCTACGATGTCGAAGTGGAGCGGAGATATATCTGGACTGGAAGAAGACGCCTTTCTTCAGATGAAAGAGTATGGTCCCTACAGGTTGAGGTCGTATTATTCTTTGGTCGCAGCTTTAGAGCATCTCTACGTTTTGCTTTCCGAGGCTTGACTTTACTCTAATAGAGCTATTTTGCTGCAGAGTTTGGTAGCGTGCAAGTTGTGCCTAATTAGGCCTGTGGTGTCCTTGGGTGTAAGATTGCTTCTATCCCCCGTACTGCCGACACCTCATCTACAACGACCCCTAAAGTTTAGAGGCTAAGCCCCCCGGATAGAGCGCCTTCCCGGGCAACGACCACCTAAAGTTTAGGGGCCGAGCCCCCGCATAATTTAGGTGTCAAGTGCCCGGATAGAGTGTCTTCCCGGGTAACGACTGAAAGTTGTTAAGGCTACACGACACTGCTACCTTCGGTGTAGGCGTGGTCTGTATGGGCCGCGCTTGCTGTTAATGTAGCTGTGCAGGGCCTAGTACAGGCGTTCTCGGTGGGTGTTTTGGTTAGTAGAGGCCGTCAGGCAGTACACCAGGCCTGTACAGCCTCCGACTATATAGGGCCAGATGCAGGATCGAGGTTCAACCCTACCACCTTACCTAATCAGGGCGTACTTGCAAAGGCAGCTGGGGGCCAAAGTGTGCAGAAAAGGGTGCAAGTTCATCTGCCTGCCCATCTGCTGCAGTTTCGGACGATACAGGCCTTTAGGTAAGGCGCAAAGCCACCTACAGGGGGAGCCTTTCAAAAAGGAAGATGTCGGGCCCTTGAATGGCTGCAACAGAGGCTGCTGGAGAGGTTATGGGTGAGTCCACCCGGGGGGAAGACTATAACCATGGCTATATTGGGACCCTAAGCACCTGTACCCTAGCCTACGCTTACCTGTAAGAGAGTGCCTAATTAAAGGTCCCATGTAGACCCTAGATAGCTCAGAAGATACGCTGGCCTCAGTTCTGTAGGTACCTTCTCTCAACGCATCTCACACGTCCTTTTTGCCCTTTTACAGTGATACTAGTGTTGGCGACGATGGAGTTGGTAGCCTATGACATGCACGCTTATGAGATGGAAATGCACGCCATGAGAGGCACGACTATGAGAAGCACGAGCTATGAGATACATGCCCGTGACAGAGGCGCACGTGAGAGGCAGTCCGCTCTTCTAAGGGCGGGGAGGCCTAGGACGGAAGCTTCCCAGGCAAGCTGGGCTGGGAAAGGTATCTAGGGCTGGGGAGGCCTAAGGACGAAAACTTTTCCAGGCAGGCGCTTCGCACCGTGACCTCTTCTGTGGACTTCGATTCTTGCCCCATCTACCTCTCTGGTTACCTCCACGGCGAGCGCGAGCCAACGACAACAGCTTCTAGTAGTCATTACTGTCAACCAGTGCGTCCGGGTTGTAGTAACACGGCCTCGGATCTACACAGACATCCTGTTACCACAACCCAAACTCTGTAACTCACGGTAAGGACTACTGCAAACTGGCCCCATTGGTACACCGGATCGGCCAGATGTTCGTCATGAGTCTGGAATCGCCCTACATCACGAATATGTTGCCCATATTGTTGACTCCGTGACTCTCACTGGCCGCGACCTCCTCACCCACCTATTTGGTTCGGCGGAGGTGGAACCTGAGTGCGTGTCCTAGTTCAGGGACATCCTCGGTAGCCACATAATATTTTGGTCCATCACAGTATCACATTACTGATCGATATCTCCATAGAATAGTTCATGATGGCCTCACAGTCAGAGCGTGCATATTTAACGTCTTTCTTGCGCTACAGTATTCCAAGGCGGTGGTGGGTTCGCATCTTGAAAGATGGCAGAGTGATGCATGACGTCAAGCAACTGGACAAGATGTCTGAATCAGACCTTCTTTAAGCCTACTATGTCCTCGAATGCGTCGCCGGTACACAGTTCAAGACATTGCTTCAAGGTGCTGTAAGACTGGAGATCTCGTATAAGTCGTCCGAGTCTCAAGTCTTGACCGCCCTTGCTCCTAGTACGTGGGTGCGCAGTTAATCGCCAAAATGTTTTCTCAATAACCGTGGTATTTGTCTAGCACTCTCGGCCGACGATGGGTGGAAGGTATGCGCACATACACCGAATCTCTCGGTCTTTCACCGCTCCCCCTTGGGTCAGCTTTCCCGCCCTGCTCGCAATGGCATCGTCGCGACGTCAGTCCATGCCTATCATGCAAATACCAAATCTGTCTCTTACATATGAGGGCATTTTTCGTCCTCTGGCCTCCGTGCATTTCGCCCCGATCCAAATGGCTTGCTGTACGCCCATCGCGGGAGGGGTCCTCGTTCAGCCTTGGCAGAATTTACCTTCCCGGGTAACCACACCTAAAGTTTAGAGGCTAACCCCCGGATGGGAGGGTGCTTTCCCGGGTAACCACACCTAAAGTTTAGGGGCCAACCCCCCGGATGGGAGGGTGCCTTCCCGGGCAACCGATCGCCTAAGGTTTAGAGCCTAAGCCCCCGGATAGGGTGCCCTTACTGTCTAAAGACCGCCTAGGCTGCACGAGGTGTTGCCAGTGCAGGGAATAGCGCTTGACATGCCGTGCACTAACTACTGATTCCGTCACCATGGCTCTTATCTTCCTCGACGTCGGCTCGACGCATGCAGAATATACCAACCTCTGCAGGGTCAATGGCTTGAACAATTCACCGGCATCCATCACGTTCCCTCCTCGGCCACTCACAGTGCCAGAAATGTACATGTTCCGGGCCATTGCTACTGACTGGTTGCTTGGGGACAAGTTCTCCGAAACCAAAGCACTCTTTCAACGTGCGATACTCCGGTCGCGCGGTAAACAGGAAGGTATTAACAACACCTTTCTCGAGCTATCGTCCCAGATGGGTACTTGGTTTACCGATATAATCGGCCAACTCCTCGTGAGTATACGGTCACTTGCTAGTGCCACCGGTGCCAGGCCAACTTCAGGATCCCATCCAAGGACTTGTTCCGCATGACCATGATCAGCCCGATGGAGATCAAATTTTGGGCACAACAATTGCAGGAGTGGTTGCAGACAATCAATCCCTACCATCCTCCTATATCTTGCCAGTGTGGCGCATCTGCAGATGAGATCGATATCGAGGTTCAGCATGTTCGTGTGCCGCCTCGTATCTGCGTTTCTCCCGTCTGGATCGCCAACCCCTACGCCACGATTGAGTACTTTCAATTTGACGGCATCACGTTCGAGATCCATACGCAAGACGAGGGCATCTGTTGTGTGACATATCGCTTCATCGAAGGCATCTTTGGTCTCGCGTCGCATTTTTGGGTTTTCTGGCTCGACACGCCTATCGAAGTCCGCGAGCGTCGATGGAAGTCATACGATGGCAAGGCACCACATGGGTTGGAAGGTGTCATCCTTGGTAACATCCGAGCAGACCACGATCACTTTCCGGTGCCTTACCAATATATTCGAGAACCTGGTGCCCTTTTCTTTGAATGTGTGAGCCTGATCAAGTCCTGATAGTCCCGCCCAGTCACGGCGCTCCCTTCGGTCTTCCGAGTCATCCAAGTCTAGGGTGATACACCTGTCACGAGCATCTAGGCTTTCCGGTTCATCATCCCTGCTGAAGATCTTCCAGTTCCGGCATCGCTTCGTTCGACGGCCGCATCCGCCTAGGCTCTAGACCAGTCACACTCGTCTACATAGGACATTGGAATGTTGTCCTGGCGTTACTGAAGCCCGCCAAAGCCTCAGTCTGGTTGAAGTTTTGGCAGTTAGCCATTTGCTGTTTTCGGATTTTGTCTGACACAGAGCAAGGGTCGTGGTGGTTGAGAGATGAGCAGGTAGCTCCGCACTATAGTGCCTACTCACGGTTATCCCTGATACTCCTGGAGTGCATCGAAAGCAGATATTGTGCATGACTCTGCTTCTTGCTGCTCATAGCATTCCATGCAGAAGCTTCTCCTTCCCACTCAGCTTACTTAACTTCTGCCACCTTGGTGCCGATGATGGAGGTGGCCCAGCTGATTGCCTCTTTATAGAAGCTACTATCTGTGCAGCTTCCTCTAAACCGGCATCTGTTGTCCCGGAAATGAGCGTTGTCTAGTTGGTTTTCGGAGCAGACTCAATCTTGACCTTAACGAAAGAATTCGCTGTACGCGAGGCACGGTTTTACAAAATGCATTTTCTTCGATCATCGTACGGAAAGCCACCCCCTGTCTATCCAGACGGTGGCTACCAGAAGACAGTTACGAAGGCTCTATGCACATGACAACTTCTGAGACACCTCTCGCCTCAACAAACGCTGATATCCAACTCGTCAACCTGTATGTCCAGGCCTGGGTCGCCCGTGGTGGGTGGACGAGTCGAATGCTCCCTATCCAAACATCTGCTTGAAGAAATCTTCAGGCTTTGCATTCTTGAACAGCTCGATGTCAAAGCCATCCTTCTTTTTCATCGTGTCTGCATTCTTCTCTCTCTTCTTCTCTGTCTTCTTGTCTTCCTTCTTCTCTGTCTTCTTATCTACCTTCCTCGCTAACTTGTTGTCAGTCTTCTTAGCCATTGTCTTGTCTGTAGTGTTGTCTGTTGTCTTATCTGCCGCCTTGTCCTCTACCAACCGAGAGCGCGGATATGATACTCTGGCTTTGCCCAGCACCTTTTTCACTTTGAAGCGGTCGTCGCTGGAGAAGTATGTGCGCGGCTCGTCGATAACAGGACCCTTGAGCGGCTCGGGAATCTCAACGGTGGTGGTGGACTTGCGCGCGGTCGGGGATTGCTCGGCAGCTTGTTGAGGCAGCTTCGTGGTGTCGACGGCAGGTGTCTTGTATGCCTGCATCTGCGAGGTCGGCTTCGTCTGTTTCTACGGTCGATGTCAGCAATTCTCGCGCACTAATAGGAACGGTGATGCTGACAGAGGTCTTAGACTGGCTAAACGGGTCGGGATCCTCAATCGTCTGCGGAGGGTGCTCGACCGGCATGTTCGAGGGCGGGAGAGGACTCTGCAGATCTGGCTTGTCCAAGTCCGAATGAGGCAGCTTCACAGGCGAATCAGTAGTGGCAGGCCTGGGACTCGAAGAGCGTGTAGCAGGGCGCGCCTGCGGTGGTGGCGGGGCCTGAACCACATATCAGTACTTACGCTCTCCAGCGCAGAGAGGTGGATACCTCTGCAAGAAGATCTTGTTCTCGTGCTCTGGCAGCAAACCTCTCTGGCGCTCCAAGGGCATAACGCATGATTTCGACATGGTCCCCTCCATGGTTCTCGCAAAAGTCCCAGATCTTAAGCGTAAGCTGGTGGTGGAGAGTTAGTTCGGCCAGACGGTCTGCATAGTGTTGCGGGCCAAACCTGATTAAGCTGCCTCTCCTGAGCATCGTGGGGCGCAAACAGGAGATCCATCTCGAGGTTTTCTGGGTTCAAGTCCGCCAGCTGCAGATCGGCCATTGTGGTCTTGGTGCCTTTCCAGGTGACAGAGTAGGGGCAGCACAGATGTTGAGCTAGACAGGTGGTAGGTCAAAATGTAAACAAGCTGGCAATGTCTAGCAAGCGGCCACGAGGTCAAGATGAATGAGCAATGGATATGTCTATGTTGTTGCTATTAACAAACACCTGGGCGCATTGTTTACATGCCTTAAAGAAGAGAGGCAAAATTTTACTTGGTAGACATACCCAGTGTTTACGGTTAAAGAAGTATCACTTTAGGCATCTAAAGAAGCGCAGGAAGCGATAGTATCATGGCAGTGGGAAATTTCCTTGGAGGAGCACATAAACTGTGGGACGGCCTTCCCTCTAGATAGCTTCTCACCGACGCCTGACTTCAATCCTCCAGGCCAAGATGATGGATATGCAAGGGCAGACTGAGAGACCGGATACAGGGGGGAGGGTAGCATCATTTATATCGAGGCTTCAGTTGTTGACTGTCGTCTCTCGATATCAATACCAGGCAGGCATTTAAGCATCTTTGCCCCCCCCCCGGGCGGGCGGGGGGTTGCGGTCGTTGTTGATCCTATCCCATTCGACAAACGTTAAGGCTGTTAGGTCGACGAAGAGGCAAGCATGGAGAAGAAAGCCGCGGAGACAGGTGGTCATACTGATATTAAACAGTACGACACCCACGATAAACCAGGGAGATGATAGTCGCCAAGAGGACTGGATTGTGATAATCATTATATCAGCCGGACTTGCTGGTCAATAACAATCTGTATGATCAGCTTGAGTGGGAGAGCTAGATCAAAAATCCTGGAACGCCACAGCCTGACATGCTTGATTAGGCTTCTATGCTCTTTTGAAGAAGCTTATTACTTCCGTCTCCGCTGGATCAGTAACCAAAATCCAGTCATCCCACCGACCGACTCTGACCAAAGGAATCACGTAAAGCCTAGCCCTAAGATCCTTTTTGCCGGTCTGGTTTGGCCTACCACAATGTTGTCTTGTCCATCTCATCATCAACGTCCTCCAAAGCCTCCGGGCTGAGAAAATCGCCAAAGCCGCGATTGGCACTTGGAGTCTTTTGAACGATCTGACTGAAACTGAAAGTCTTAGGACGGTGTCTTGGCTACCACATGGCTTGCCAGTGTCTTGTCTTTAACCTTGCTGCGTTTAGCTGAAGTAGGCGTTATGTCGTCGAATGCGGCGCGTTTGAGGGGTCTGGAGTTTTGAACGATATCTTCATCATTTTGGGCAAGCTTCTCTCTGAGAGCGGTCGAAACGGAACGGGTCTGTGGTGGCAAGTTATGCTCTGATGGCCGATGTCAGTGGATGGAGATGCAGCCGCGCCAATATACAGAGGTACAAGAGGACAATTTACTGAGGACCAATCTCCGCCGCAGCAAGATAAAACGCTCCAAGAACATGAATAGGCTTCGCTCATCCGTGCAGAAGGCATCAATGTCTTTTTTGATCTGAAGGGGGTATCAGCTATGCAAAGTCGACCTCGGAAGAAAACGCACCTCTGTAAATAATCGTTGTGCGGGGGAAGATAGCATGAATGGAGAGATTCCAGACGACATGATCGAAACCCATAGGGAGGTATAAGTAGAGAAGCTAGAAACTTCGTAAGTGTGTAAGGAGAAGAGTGAGAAGATGCAGAACAGGTTGCTGGAAATTTTTCAGAAAAACACACGCCAAACTTTAGAAACTAGTAACCCAAATTCCTTTGCATCAAGCCTTAGATCTAAGAGAACCGGGCCTCTGTTCTCGCTTATAAGGAGACTATGTCTACCACTAAAAGCTCGCGCGAGATAAGCGGAGAAAGGCAGCTGATTCTTGACGCCTTTCTGTCATGGGTACCAAGACCATATGTTCAACAGAGGAGGTGCAGTGCACCACCGTGGACGGGCCAGCCTTGCAGCCCCTACAATCTCAACCCGCTCACTCGACCACCCTCTAATCAACTCAATTTAACCAATGAGCAACTCTCTCGCTGGCTGGACCAAGTCTCTCATCCCGTGGTGTATCCCTGCTAGTCACCGACACGCCCTGGCTAATAGCAAGTCCCATCTCGTGGAAGATCGGCAGGCTGAAAAGGCAACTTAACAATACCCCTTGATGCTGCCCTAGAAGTTTTAGACGATGACGAAGGTTTCGTTAGGTCTTTGCAATATGGATATGGTGGTTTCAGTCGTAGTCTGCCGACGATAGAAGGTTTGCAACGCAATCCAGAACTAACACGATTGCTTAAAGGCATCATTGCCTCCGGCCAGTCAGGAGACGCATTGGAGTCCAATACAGCCCTCGATCATTGCTACAAGAAGGGATGGCTGCAAGCAGAGTTGTTGGCGAACCAAAAAAGAGTTTACATATTTCCATCAAAACTTCACGAGAGGTATGCGAAAATTCTGCTGAGTCCCCTCCGGTCCTAGGGTGACGCCGCCCTGAGCCACGTGAGCCTTGGGTGAGGCTCACCCCGGGCTCACCTTGGTTGAACGGGGGACGGGGTGAGCCACTCTTATCCCCTACCGGGCCTACTTGGGCCCGTCGACAGCGCTCCTCACCGTTAACATTCAGCCGGTGTTTGGCGCAATCGCATTTATACTAAATATTGCTAGAAAGACTGCATGAGAGCTCAAGGGAAGTCACATACGTAATAGAGGGGCCGATGGAGCAGTTCAGCCACCCCTTCAGCCGTCAGAGTCTTCCCAACCCCAAGGGGGGGGGGCCGCTATGTCCGGTGGTCAGATATTTTGGTCGCAACTGCAGCTGAATGACTTGCTGTAAAAGCGCAATGAGGCCTTATCCTTTCCCTTCCACGACGTCATCGCAGGCATGCGCTCGTGGGGCAAATGCTGCGTCAAATGAAACACTGACCTAGGTGGATTTCCCTGAACGGTCGATCAGCCCGATATGGCCGGATGATCTGATGAACGGAGATTGTGAGATGAGTTAGTATACAGTAGTATTGGCGCTACAGTAACGTAACGACAGCCTCGACGTATCAGTACAATCTCTCTGGTCTTGATTAGGGCTGGCTTTGCATAGCTCCTCCTGCTTTTCTAATCCCTCCGTCTGCCTTTCGTGATCCGCTATCAAAGCATGGTCACCTCAATTGCGCCTGCGATGTACTTAGATGCGTGCGAGCGCTTGCAAGGCCTCTGATACCCTTGCAAAGTTGCACGTTCAGCTTGACGTTTCCGCTGGAGGCTTGCGCGCCCACGTTCTTGTTCAATCCGCGAGGTCGAGAATAGGAATATCTACCGGACGTTGCGAAGGTGCGAGCTGTTTTTCTGAGACTTCACATAGCTGTCGCGTGATAGGTAGGAAATGGAAAGGAGAAAAGCTGATTCAACTGATCATTTCTAGAGGAGAGGCAAGTGCCGGTGTGGAAGCAACGGGCTCCTTACTCACGCAGGGGAGTATGAGGGAATTCTCTCTTGTGAATTTTTGTCGTACTAAGTACCCCCCTCACATGCATAATCTCAAATCTTGATACGTGTGATGGGTGTCAAATCCTTAGATTCATCCCGGTGACGGAGGGCAAACTGTACTGAGCCTAATCTTGGCCCCCGTAGAACCCACCAATCGCACAATCTGCACTGTTTAGAATTTGTACTGTTGCAGCTGCGAGCCATGCACTTAGTCAGGATGTAGAGGTAAGCCGCCAACAGTCTACCCAAGTAGCCTTGCTTGCCTAACATGTCAACAGCACCTGTAGAAGACTCCTCCTTCCTAGGCCTTGAAGGCCTCCATGTCTTTGTTACTGGTGCTGCAGGTGAGTCCCACACGCCCAGCTGGAGGGTAATGCTGACGACTGACTGCGATATAAGGTGGGATTGGGGGTGTAGCTGTTCAAGAATTCTTGAGTGCGTGAAGAGTGTACAAACACTGCTATCCCAGATGTGATCAAACCTCTGAACAGCGACTCCGCAGGCCATGGTTGCCTCGTCACAGCCCTCGACCGTCGAGCGATTGACCGAGCGAAGCTGGCGACTACCCCGGAACAGAAACGCAGGTTGAATTGTGTGAAGGGAGACCTGACTCTAGAGTCATCCATATCTGCTGCTTTTGAATCTGCGAACAGGACCTTTGGCCCTCCCAGCATCCTTATCGCGAACGCCGGCATTACAGACGAAAGTGCCCACCCACCAATATGGGAGATCAACACCGAGACCTGGGACAAAGTCAACTCGGTTAATGTAAGAGGCACATTCTTGACGATCAAATACTTCCTATTGTCTGTCAAGAGCTACCAAGAGGAAGAACAAGTGGAATTGGAGAACGTCAGCATCATTGTGACGGGATCTGAGACTGGCAAGTTTGGTCAAGAAGGCCATGCGGAATATGCTTCGGGAAAAGCAGGCTTGCAATATGGCCTAGTAAAGGGTGTCAAGAATGAGATCGTGCGTCTCAACTCGACCGCAAGGATCAACGCAGTAGCACCTGGATGGGTGGCCACTCCTTTGATAGGCAACAGACTCGACGATCCAAAAGAGATGTGGGCAGAGTGTCAAGCTACGTATGTTCCAACCAAAGCCTAGAATACCCTTGTTCAATTTCCTTGGTTTCTTGTGCATTGCAAATGGCAGAACTCTTCCCCCCTCCCCCCTCTCTCTGTGCTAAGTGGCTGTCTATCACCTTCAAAAGCTTATGACCTGACCTACCTATTACAGGGTTGCTCTCAAGAAGATCGCTAAGCCTCAAGATGTTGCACGGGCAATGGCCTTCCTCTCATCTCATCGTGCTGCTGGGCACATCTCAGGCGAATGCATCTCAGTCGACGGTGGTATGGAAGGACGCCTCATCTGGAAAGAAGAACAAATTCTCAAGTCGAGTACTTCAAACTCGGATCCGGCCCCACCTACATCTAGTTCTTCGGTTCTTTCAGCAACCAATGCCGCTCCCGTGGTTCCCACTGTTGCAGGAGCATCTTCGATCTCAAAATCTCTTCCTATATCCAGAGCCAAGCGCCGTATACGCATCTCCTTGACCATTGACTTTGATGCAATCAGCGGCTACCTTGGGACGGGTCATACTCCTCACAACACCCTTTCAGATTACTCGGCAGGTCTCTTCAGCGCCCGTGTCGGCGTCCCACGCCTCCTTTCCCTCTTTGCTAAACACAACGTCTCTCACCAAGTAACTTGGTTCATACCCGGACATAGCATGGAGACCTTCCCCGAGGCAACTTCCGCCATCGTCGAGAGCGGCGCCGAAATCGCCCTCCACGGCTACAGTCACGAAGGCGCATATGCTATGACGACGGAGCAAGAACGACACGTTCTCGAGAAGTGCATCGAACTTGCTACGAAGCTCAAAGATGGCAAGAGGCCGAGTGGGTATCGAGCGCCGTTGTACCAATTGCGAGAATCGACTGTTCAACTGCTACAAGAGCACGGCTTCCTCTACGACAGCTCGATGAATGCACACGACTCCGTTCCCTACATGCTCCCTCACCCCTTCCCCTCGGAGCCACCGCACGTGCCGGACTATGGTAAAGACGCAAGCACCTGGATGCACCCCACACCAATCCCTTCGGCGCCTCAACCAGGCTCCATCGGGGCAGAGAAAGCACTGGTGGAAATTCCTGCAAGCTGGTATACTGAGGATATGACGCCGTTTGGATTCTATCCATACACGGCAAACTCGCAGGGCTACGTGAGTGTGGATGTTGTAGAGAAGATGTGGTGGGATCGATTTGAGTGGTTGTGGGAGAATGAGAGCTTCGTCGAGGGCAACGGCAAAAGGGAGGATGGGGAGAATTTCTGCATTTTCCCATTAATATTCCAGTAAGTGTCACCTACATCCTTCCTTTGCGCATTTGGTCTTTCGAAGTGGCCGCTAAGCCGTAGAACTGATTATATTGCGTCTGCCAGTCCTGAGTCAGCCGGTCGAGCACACATTGTTGGGATGATCGACCGATTCGTCGGTAAGTGCGCAGAGAAGATCCGAGAGGCTGGTGAAGGGGAGATTACCTTCGACACGATGGAAAGCGTTGCAAGAGCGTACAAAGCTGCAGCAGGGTTCTAATTGCCCCGTAATGTCGTGCTACCACAGGAAGAGGGTTAGGCCAAACGTGGGGAGTGTGCTTGGCATAATGTTCGTGGCTGGTGGGACGAGTTATGTGGCATCCTCTAAAAGGATTATTCGTCGATGCACTTGAGGCTAGTCACTAGGGTAATATAACACAGCATTCTTGACTGCACTACTCTTAGCCATACCTGGCCGGCAATGACAATTGGTTATGATGTCGTCCTCTAGCGTTCCCCGAACATGACCATGTGGATGCACTGCACGAAGCGAAGCGGGGGTTTGTCCTCTAGCTAAATCTTGGTAAACCCGTTGCATGGCTTTTCTTCTCTTTCGTCATCCAACATCGCGCACAACATTGCCAATAGTTCCACCATTCTCTCGTGGGGTGGACTTAACCTGGCCACAACCCCTTCACCAAGCTAATTCATCTAGGCTGTGACCTTTGTTTTCAGAGACGCGCGTAATCCCTTCGCACACTTGCCCCCCGTCAAAAACCTTTTAGCTACGGGAAAAGCGCGGACCTCCATCCCCGTCTATCGTACCAGAAATCGGTTCGTTTCAAAAGGGATGGTGATGTCGATGTTGATCTCTACGATGACAAATGCTCGAATTCTACGTTCCAGCCTTCAACCTCTCACTTTACGCCGTTTTAGTGGTCGCTTTATGCTCAAAGTTTGGCAATCCTTGCACCTCAATGTCACGGGACCTCTAGAGTCATGCGGGTTCCCCTCTGAAACGACAGGGTAGTTGCAACGGCTCACCTTCAGCTGGCTGCAAAAGAACTAGCAGAGCGAATGTTTCCCAGGGTAAGTAGACGCCACCTTCGCCATGAGGGGCATGGATACAAGGCATGCTCCTCACAAAATCGATCGCTCTAGACCGAGACTGCACTAATTTGGGTATTCTCGAGAGTGTGAAAGGCTGAGTGGATCATGAGATAAGGCGCACTCAGGATGCTATCTCCAATGTTTCCATTTTTCCATGCTGAGCGCTGAACAGTCTAGCACTGGTGACATTACCACAGACAAAGCCTAACGTAGGCCTTGTATTCATTCTTGGCGGTTGCACTGAACCCCCAGATGCCGTGGTCAACCACCATTTCAACCCTCGATGTGGTTGCGATCCATGCCGCCCTGATATGTCCGGGTCTGCGCGATGGAGAGATTCTCTTTTTCGGCGGCGACGACCACAACGTCGCAAACGCAAATTCCCATGACTACGACCATACAAAAACTTTCAGTTGCAAATCTCCCTCTGACCCCCTCACATACGTGTCAAGCCCTCAATGGGACACTTTTTGTTGCGGCCATGCAATGCTGGGAGATGGAGGTCTACTCATTGCAGGCGGGACAGACACATTCCCCCACGATCATACGGGAATTCACACACTTCACTTTACAGGCATCAGGAAGTGTGCGCAGTGGAGCCCGCTTTATCGTTCCATTCAGCCCGTGGCGGACATGAACTTCGAGCCAGGCGCCGGAGCAAGAGGTGGTGGTCGCTGGTATCCTACTCTTTGCACTTTGGGTACAGGCGAAGTTCTTGCGTTTGGCGGACATCCAGCTGTCGATGATTCGCGCCATTCCAACACAACCCCAGAGCGCTTTTCGCAGTTCAGAAACTCTTGGACGAATCTGCCTGTGTCCATTGGTGCGGAACCACCAGACCCTGTCGTTTATCCCAGAATGCATGTGTTGAATGATGGTGACGTGTTTGTCTCGTCTATTGTCCCTAACTATACCATGAACATCAAGTTCAATCCATGGACAGGATTTGTGAACCCCATTGTCGTCCGCCCTGATATAGGCTACTGGGGCTTCGACTTCCCTTCGGTGCTCTTGCCCCTTATGCCTACAGATGGCTATCGGTGTCGCATTTTACTCTGTGGACAGAATCCGTCACAGCTCTGCGATTTGGGTCAACAGCATCTCAATTGGCAAACCGTCCCTCGAGATGCGCCCTGGTCAAGTGCCACTCGAGTCCATTCCTCCGCCACACTCCTTCCGACAGGGCAAGTAGTACTGACAGGAGGTGCCACGCGAGAAAATGACCAGGTTTCGAACGGCAATAACCCGGAGATCTACCACACGCCAATCGACCTCGTCAACAAAGCCTACCTACCCGACAACGTTGGCCGCTGGGAGATCCTGCAGGACCCGGCGACCGTGACACGCAACTACCACTCCACAGCGCTCCTTATGCCCGACGGCCGTGTCTGGACAGCCGGCGGAAACGGTCCTTACCAACCAGGAGGCCCGCCTGGCGCCAAACAGAAGCTGATCGAGATCTGGCAACCCCCTTACCCTCCCGGCCCGCGGCCTGTCATCACGAGCTGCCCGGACCAGATATACTGGGGCCAGACCTTCCAGATCGGCGTTCCCACCGCCAACGACGTGAGCAATGTTGTCCTCATGCGCTGTGGGTCGAGTACGCACGCCTTCAACCCGGACCAGCGCTGCATCTTTCTGCTCTTCACAAAGACGTTTACCACAGTCAAGGCAACGGCGCCGCCAAATAGCAATATCGCCCCACCGGGCAATTACATGGTCTTTGTCATCGGCTCGAGTGGACGACCGTGTAAGTATGCCTCATTTGTGCTCATGTCGAAGGAAGGGTAATATCTTATCAGGGCGCCGCTTTGTGGTGATGTCGACTCTAAATTGGATTTTGCTTTTTGGGAATTTCAAGGCGGCCTTTTGGGATGAAATGGTAGGGAATATTTGCCAGAACGCAAGATGGAGACTGCTTCGCAAGAAGCCGGGGATTATGGGATGCGTTTTTACCTAGAGTGGTAATAATCTTGAGAACTACATTCGACTGAAACATAATTGCTGTCCAGCTACTCACCAGCCCTGACTGCATTTCCTTGTTCACAACCTTTTATGTGTCAGATGGGTTTGTGTGCTTCTCGACTTGCCCCCCTTTTCCTAAGCTGCAATGGGGTCTTCATAGGTACACAGCCATGCTTTCCTGGGTCTAGTTTGCTGGAGTCCGCGTACTCTTACAAAAACATGCCACAATCACAGAAAGCATGGATGATGGAAAGGATGAGCATCAGTAATTCAAATATGTCAGAAGGTAGTTTGGATAACTAGAAATCTCTTGGTGGAAGAGCCTCGCAGGAGATGCAGCAAGTGCAAGATTTGGCAGCCCCACCTTTCCAAAGGCCTTCTCCCGGTTCTAAAGCCAAGAGGGATGCCCCATAAGCCTCAGCCTAGAAAATTCGACAGCGTCCTTTCAAACTCACTCCAGAAGCTTGCGGTTCCGCAACCCAGTCATTTGCCGCTTCCTTTCCCAGTATCTCAGACCTTATGCTGTTCTCTTCTGCTTTGCGGATGGTCAAGCTTGACTAGAATCGTCGCTTTCTCGAGTGTGAGATTTGCAGCGCCATCTTGGCCCATACGAATCAGACTTGGATGAATGACACACAACTTCTCTCCGATCTTGCCATCAGCGCCGACAATAAGTCCGCCTGCATTGCGGACGGCATGTCCATTGACATTCTCTATCATCTTGAAGATACCTAGCTCTCCTCCGAAGAGTGCTAAAGTACTGGGATTGTCGTTTGGGAAGAATGGGTACTCAAATCGGTACGTCGATGGTGAAGATCTGATGCTGACAACCAGTCCTGCAGCTAGCTGGACGAGGTCATGACATTTGTTGGTATTGAAGCCCTGGGATTCGGCATCCGGGATAAGCTCCTGGAATATACACGCCAAGGCCCACTCGACGCCTTGCAAATACTCGGCACGCTTCTCGCACAGCTCTGGGTCTTGCAACATGGCCTTGCAGCACTCTGCCTTCCAGCGACCTATGATTTCTTCATCTATCGTGAATTAGCCGCCTACTAGAATGAGCAATTCAGATCGATTTACCTCTCTTTGGAACGAGATTTCTCATTCCAACTTCGATCCTGGACAGGAGGCTCTCAGCGGCATAACCGATGCCCGGGAACCACTGATCAACAGCGAGGACGGTGTTGTGCAGAACAGCATGTATGATGAACCGTGTCATGCATGATTCTGCTGAAGGATGATTGATAATGACAGCCATTTCTCCACTTGCGAAGACATCGTTTTGCAGCAATTCCAAGACTTCCGGAGGAAACGAACCTGTTAAGAAGGTCTGAAGATACCCATCCAACTCTTCAAAGTCAGAATCGACCCGGTCAGCGATTGCCTCACAGAGATCGCGATACTGTCTCCCAATCTGAGCGTCGGAAACCTGGTTTTGTGGCTGCAATTGAAAGATACGCTCTTTGCAACCTTCTAAATCCACTCGCATCTGAGCAATCTCGGTTTCGGCGACCATCAGTTGTGTTGTCAACCGCTCATTCTCATTTTCAGCAGAGTCCTTCTGTCTATTCAGCTCTTCGTTCTCTCTCTGCACTCGCCTGAGCTCGTTGAGCATATTTTGATGAGGCCTGTTGCCATTTTGTTGTGGCTTGAAGAAACCTGCAGTACCGGCGTTGGGTTGGACTTCAACCCTACCTGATACGTCGCTCACACTTCCGCGGTGGGTTGCTTGCGATCCGCGGCTATTTGACTGGCTTTTGAATGTCTTAACATTCCCGTGAGATCCACGCAGGTCTGTTGCAAGTCCGCCAGAGAGTTGTCTTGTTACAGGTTGTCTTTCTGGACTACCTCGGTTGTGTGACTCCGCTGAAGCTCTGTGATCGACTTGGTCCCTTCCATAGTGATCTTCTGTTGAGTTGCTATTATGTCTCGACCTCTTCCGAGAGTTCGAGAATGGGCCTGGAAGGGTCAAGAAGTTCTCGACTCGTTTCATATCCACCTTGGTTACCTCTTTAGTGTGAGTGGCTAGAGAATGTTATGCTTGACGAGAAATGAATGTGATGCCCAAAGCCTCAGGGGTGACTAAGAGTAGCAAAGACGATTCGAAGAACCGCTGACAGGCTTCGCGAGTCAGCAGGTGGCCAAATAGCAGCGCTGCCTGCTTCCGCCTTAGGAAATTCACTGCCAAGAATTTCACTTCACAGCTACCGCTTTAATTTGTGACTTAATCTCGTCACTTTAACTTGCTTTGTTACTTAACCTCCCTTTACAGTTCATTCAACTTGTTCAGCAAGAAGCGTCGAATCTTTCTGCGAATTCTGACCCGCCCAAGATGGTTCCAGCCCATGTCTCGAGCCTGGCTGGAGCGACTCGGAAACTCCTCATCGCACTCGACTTCGGTACGACCATGACGGCTATAGCCTGGTGTCAGACTGCTCGAGTGAGTTCTTCTCCCCTTTAGACCCTCTCAATTCTAAGTGGTACAGCCCGAGAATCCTTCGATCATCGTTCAGTTCCCCGATGCCGACGGCTCTATGGAAGGGGCTTCATCTGAAGAAGTACCAACGGAGCTCGCATACACATCCGATGGCGCTGATTACAAATGGGGCTTCCAGGCCAGTGGCGTCGAGGATCGTTTTGTGTGTTTCAAACTTGGACTCAATCCACTCAGAGAGCGTGAAGCTTCTTACCTGTCGATCATGTACCCTGATCATACAGGTCTGCCACCAAATGACGATCATCCGGCTCCAGATCTATCCAGGGACTACATCAAGAAAGTTCGCCAACATGTCATCAAGATATTGGAGTCAAAGCTCGGAGACGTTGTCGTGAACACCACTCCAATCGAATGGATCCTCACCGTGCCAGCAATATGGGAAGATGGCGCCAAAGCCAACACGAAGTCCTGCGCCGTGGCCGCTGGGATACGTGAAAAGATTCACATGATCAGTGAACCCGAAGCTGCCATGACATACGTACTAGACGCCATGGATCCTGACACCTTGCAAGTAGGTGATACTTTCGTGTGCGCCGACTGTGGGGGTGGTACTGTCGATCTCATATCTTACACAATTGAAGATCTCGGGGCAAAGGTCAAAATTATTGAGGCTGCAGAGGGCACTGGCGATCTCTGTGGAAGCTCTTTCGTGAACCGCGTCTTCCGGAAATGGTTCACCGACCGCTTCTCTGGCAATGAAGGGTACGGCGAGGACACACTCGAAGCAGCAATGGAACGTTTTGAGACGATAACGAAACGGAAGTTCTCGGGTGGCCCAGAAAACTTCATTCTCCCAGTGCCAGGTTTAGTCGATGACCCCATCAAGCGAGTGCGACGCCAAAGACTGACAATGACCTTGGCTGACCTGACGGCGGTATTCGAAGTGGTGGTGCCAGTAGTAACAAGTCTGGTCACGGCGCAAATCAAGAAGACTGCAAAGCCAATCAAAGCCGTCCTCATGGTTGGAGGCTTTGGCCAGAGTCCTTACCTGCGTGAGATGATCAAGAAGGTCGTCGGGCCAAAGGTCACAGTGATCCAGCCGGCAAATGCTTCCACTGCAGTGGTCCGTGGCGCATTGACTACCGCCTTAGCAATAACCACTCCAAGGTCGTCGCGAATCGAAGTCCTCTCCCGAGTAGCGCGTAAATGCTATGGAATTGAGTACGACGTTCCGTTTAACCACAAGAGAGACTTACGATCTAGAAGGTTCGTTTAATTATTTCCTGAGCAACATAAAGTTACTAAATAGGACGCAGATTTTGGGACTCTTTCAAGGGCAAGTACTACATCCACGAGATTAAGTGGTTAGTTAAAAAGGTAGAGTACACCGAAGGGTGATGAGGACAAAGACCTGCTGATGGCTCCAAAGGGTAACATAACGACACAGTCAAAGCCGTTCGTATTACCTCTGCGGGACGAAAATTTGGTCTCGAAAGGTCCGTTCAAGTCAATTGAGATCCGAATCGTCGTCTTTGACGGTGCATATGGAAGAAACCCGCCTCGACACCCAGACGATGGTATGGGTACTCCTTTAATTTGTTTTTGCCCTTCTCATTTTCAATCCCCCAAACTCACGTCACTGATTCCTCTCGCAGGCCCCCGAACTCTCGTGATGCTCTCAGTCGACCTGTCCCGCATCCCCACCGCCCAGCTAGTCAAGCGGCTCGGCGCAGACGGCAAAGAATACTACGAGATCGGGTATGAAATCCGTGGCGTCTTCTATTCTGCTCACACAGAGTACTCCCTCTGGTACAAGGGCCAGTGCTACGGCAAAGTTGATGCCAAGTACGAGTGAGCCTTGGGAAAAATGGAAACAAAGAGGACAGGGACACGGTCTTCTCGGCTCTCAACACCCATGTCCGAATAACATTTCTTATTTCGCGTAAAGCAGGGTGTGACAGGCTCTTGCAGGCGTCTAGCTGCTTCTGCGCACTGACTGACGGGGCTTCGGGGTTCACTCTACTCGAAGTAATCTTGGATGATTTTTGTCTTTTGCGGCGTACAAGCACACAGCGTGATGAGAATCTGGTGCTACCTTTTAGCCACATGCCCGTGTCACGTCTTGGATAGATGCACTGGAGGTAGAGACGAGGTGAAATACGCCTTCCCCGCAGATCCAATTTGCTATGTTACCTCGTTTGTACAAGCTTCCGGGAGTATCATCTTGACTAAGCCCTACATTCTTGCCTTGCTGACTATCTGAGCTGAAGCATTGTTGATAGCGTAAACCGCTCCCGATACAATCTCATCAACGATCTCCCGAGCACTCTTCCTCTCGTTGACCACAGCCGCAACCTTGCCCATGAGGAAGGGGCGAGCGTTGTCCATCATCTGAGGAACTGTTAGCTTTCTGGCCCACAGCAGGGTCACATGGGGCGGTTTAAGCCTACCTCATCTGAAGCGTCGTCACCGAGCTGAACGTCCTGTTAGCCTTCTCTGCCCAGTGGGAGGGTCTCGCGAATAGGGTTTGGAGCTTGCCTTTTCAAAGTCAGACTCGACTGGAATGACACCCTTCTCGGTTAGTTCTTTGATCTCTGCTTGCCGGTTCTCTTCCCAGTTTTGGATGTACGGGTTGTTGCGCACTCGGAGAGGTCGGCCAGTGAAGATGAGGGTGCGGACGTTGTCGTCGAAGCCAGCAGTGCGGACGGCTTCTTGGTGGGCCTTCGATGCGCCAGCCTCTTCTGATAGCACAAAGCGGGTTCCGATCCAGACAGCGGAGGCGCCGAGCATGAGTGCGGCAGCGAGAGACTGGCCATTGAACAATCCTCCAGCTGCCACACACTACTAGATGGTTAGGTGGCTCGCTTCCAATCTGGTTCAATATTGTTCTTACCTGTACAGGTTGGCCTGTGAGCGGGCTCTTCGCCTCTGCGCACATTTTGGCTACCTGTTATGCCATAAGGTCAGCGATAACGAGTTCGACCGAAATTTCTTAGCAATGTGGAGAAGGACATACGGTCGGGATGAGAACTGTTGTTGGGACGTCGCCAGTATGTCCACCGCCTTCTCCCCCTTGGGCGCAGATAATATCGGCTCCAACCGCTAAGCACTTGGCGACGTGCTTGGGATGACCGATCATGTTCATGTACAAGACTCCATGTTTGTGAAGACGATCCACAACCGCTTTAGGTGCAACTCCGACGGCGCTGACGAAGAGCTTCGCGCCAGAATCGATAATTCTATTCCCAGAAAATCAGTGTGGTTTGATCAGAATTGCACATTAGCTTATAAGATGAATAGCAAAACTGGGGCCGCTCAACCTGCAGTCTTTCCAAAGCTCTATAAAGAGTGTTTCAAAGAACGAAATCATATTCACGATGAAACACGACACCGGATGGGAGTAACTCACATGCTTACTAATTCGTCCAGCTTTCCTTTGGTGTAGTCGTAGCTTAATTAACGAAGGTCAGCCGAGGCCGAGGAACAAAGGATGGCCTAGAACTCACTTTGTCTTTCTCGCTCCTTCGCCAACTTGGGGTATCCTAATTCAAACAGCCAGGTCAACGAGAAGGTTCGGAAGATTGTAGCCAGGCATATAAAGTCAGATGGAGAGAATGGGTGTTGGTTGGACGTGGGGCGAACTTACAAGAGGTCAACACCGAAAGGAGCGCTTTTGTCATTGAGGTAGCTCTTGATTTCTGCAATCTGCTCCCGTAGCATGTCTGGTGTGTACCCAACCTAAGCGTATCTGTCAGATGTGGTATAACCGTAGATCCAAGCTCATGCTCACTCCACCAATAACACCTAGGCCTCCGGCGTTGGTGACAGCCGCAGCAAGACGTGGGCCTGCCGCCACGTTCATCCCTGCCAAGAGGACAGGGTGCTTGATCTTGAGGATGTCGGTGATCGTGGTCTTGATCTGCTCTAAGAAGGTGTTAGCCGGGCATCATCCGAGGGTTGCAGAGAATACATACGAGGGGAAGCCATGATGTGTCTGTCGAGAAAGCGGATTCGTTTATGAGGGTTGCTTGGAGAGCCTAGCTAATCCAACGCTGGAGTAAGTCCTGAGTGCAGATATGTTGCTTGTATGTAGAGGGTACACTAGGATGTCAACAGTGATAATAGAAAGATGAGTTGTGAAGAGTGCAGGGAAGACGGCACGACAAATCCCAATCAAAGAGAATAACTAATGATGCGGAGAGATGCCTCGGCTTGTAAGCCGCCAAGGGCCCGCTAGCGCGGATTGGGTCGGGAAAAAATTGTGTGCGCAGCAATCGGGAAGCCGACGACAAGCTACGTGGCGGAGACTGGCAGGGCAGAAATGTTAGCGAGGGTCTTTAAGCATGGAATACCTCAGCAACTAGAAACCGTGAGGCCCGCCTGGACGAGATCCATCACGAGACTCACATCGAGCGCACATGCTTTCGAATCGCCTAAGAATGACACCTATAATCGGCGTAGCCGGGATCTCGAAGCCCGCTATGATGGTGTTGTGTGCTTTTCGGATGACAAAAGAGACGGCGCTATGTCGAGGCATGACTGGCCGTCAGGTCGCTCTGCCAATTGCGACCTGAGGAAGTCCTCTCGAGCCTTTATCGCTTTTGGTAGCAACCTAGGAGACAGAGTTGGCCACATCGAGAAAGCGTTAAAGGAGATGGGAAAGAGACAGCTGAAAATCAAGTCTGTCAGCGCTCTCTACGAGACTGACCCCATGTATGTCACAAACCAAGATACCTTTCTAAATGGGGTGTGCGAGGTGAGCTAGGACACTGCCTTAACGCTTTTGATGCTTGATCTGATATTTGAGGCCCATAATTTAGGTGGAGACCGATCTTGACCCTCTGCCATTACTTGATGTTCTTCAGGGCATTGAGAACGGCCTTGGTAGAGAACGAGTGCTGGACAAAGGGCCGCGAAACATAGATCTCGATATACTTCTCTACAACTCTGAACGATTCTCGCATGACCGCTTGCAAATTCCACACAAGCTGATGCTTGAGCGAGAGTTTGTTCTTCGGCCACTTGCTGAGTAAGCCATACGCGAGACCGTCCGGATCCGTCCTGATTCTCTGAGCAGTGTCATACCAGAAGAGCACCTACCACCACCGCTGGATTCACGGACGATACTATTTCATCTCAGGAGTTTGGTGGAGAAAACACCCGGCAAAAGACCGGACAGAGTCACAGCGATAACGCCAAATCTACCGCTGTTGAAATCCACCAGCCCCACTCGTTCTACGCATGTAATGGCTATCCTCAATCTGACACCCGACTCGTTCTCGGACGGCAACTTACATTCTAGCACGGATATGGAAGCACTTGGGAAGACTGTTCAGAAGTTCGTCAATGCGGGAGCGACGATCATTGACATCGGAGGCCAAAGCACTCGGCCTAATGCGGAAAAACTTCCTCCTACGCAGGAGCTTGAGCGTATTCTTCCAGCTATTCAACACATTAGGTCCATGCCCGAAGCAAGGAACATCGCCATCAGTGTGGACACCTTTTACGCAAGCGTCGCTGAGGCCGCCATTGCTGCCGGTGCTGACATCATCAACGATGTGACTGCTGGGGAAGCGGATCCATTAATGCTTACAACAGTCGCAAGGTTGCAGAGACCGATCATTCTAATGCACATGCGTGGGACACCACAGACGATGACCAAGCTAACACAGTACCCCGACGGTGTCGTCAATGGCGTC
>Ga0335072_10002721_pt1 | contig 27197 bp, 17 predicted proteins | sample Lox_Sample_21_FD_206725 | JGI IMG/M metagenome (GOLD analysis project Ga0335072, IMG submission 206725) | Soil microbial communities from Loxahatchee National Wildlife Refuge, Florida, United States - Lox_Sample_2.1 | ecosystem: Environmental > Terrestrial > Soil > Wetlands | place: USA...
CATCCGTCGTAGCGATCTCGCTCTTCAGCATCGCAATCGTCGTCGCCGCCACCTGCCGCGTGTCGTAATACGCATAACCGCCCACCCCGATCGCACCGATGATCGGCATCCAGCGCGAGAGCCCTTCGCCCAGCGCGCGCTGCGTCACTTTCACGCCGATCTGCTTGGCGATGCGTTCGATCACGCCGTAGGACACGCGCCGGAAGATCAGGCGATCGCCCAGCCGCACCACCAGATCGCGAAACGCCTGCGCGGAAGTGTGGCGGAACAGGCACCACAGCATTTGTTCGCGGCCGAGTTCCGCGTGCTTGCCGTAGGCGGCGGCGATGTCGCTGACCAATTGCGCCTGGATTTTCCAGATCGAGATCAGCTCCGGCAGGATGGTGAGCCAGCCAAGCGGACCGGGCGGCAGGGCGAGCGTACCGGCCGTCAGTGCGGCGCGTTGGGCGGCGCGGTTGGCCAGGCGGCGCGCTTCGGCTTCCGCGTCGTGCTGGCTATGCACCTTGCTGGCGGGGATCTGGCTGATGAAATCCAGGATCGCCCGCGTCACCCGGCCGCTGGCTTCGTCCTGCGTCACCACGGCAGGAAGATTAGGGGTGGCTTGCGTTTCGTTGGGCTCGGTCATGCCGCGCTCCGCGGGAATGAAGGGGTCTGGCGATCATAGTCCGCCCCTGTGCAGCGCTGATGAGGGTGTCATGAACCCACGAACCCTGCCGGACTTGAATGGGCCGCGCCGCTCATGCTTGCGCGCCACGCAGGGGTCTTGTGCAAAAGCCTTGACGGCTCTGCGGAATCCATGCATGTTGCAATGCACAAGTTCTCTCGCCCTGGTGATGCGTGCGAAACAGCATGCTGCGCAGGGTCTGATGTGGCGCGGGGGTGGGCGTGGATTGGACGGGGTATCGATCGTCAACATGGGACGAGCTTGTCGCTGCCGACGGCGCTGCTCGCCCGGCAGCGCGGCCGCTGATTGATTATCTGGCCGGCTTGAGCCGCCGCGAGTTGGCCGAGCGGCAACTGGCTGCCGATGTAGCCGCCCGCGTCATGGGCATCACCTTCACGGTCTACAGCGAAGGTCGCAATGTTGATCGCACGCTGCCGTTCGATCTGATTCCACGGGTCATCGAGCGACGCGAATGGGAGCGCACGGCAGCCGGCCTGCGCCAGCGCATGCAGGCGTTGAATCTGTTCATCGGCGATATCTACGGCGAACAGAAGATCGTCAAGGCCAAGGTATTTCCGCGCGCCTTGCTCAAGGATTCGGTGAACTTTCGCGAGCAGTGCGTGGGCGTGAAGCCGCCGCTTGGCGTGTGGGCGCACATCTGCGGCTCGGATCTGGTGCGCGACGGCGACGGTACGCTGTATGCGCTAGAGGACAACCTGCGCATCCCGAGCGGCGTGTCCTACATGATCGAAAATCGCATGGTCGCGAAAAAGGTGTTTCCTGAGCTGTTCGAGACCAGTGCCATCCGCCCGGTGGATGACTATCCGGCCCAGCTCTACGACACGCTAGCCGCGCTCAGCCCGCGTCCCGGCGACACGCCGGTGATCGCGCTGCTCACGCCCGGCATCTACAACAGCGCCTACTTCGAGCATTGCTTCCTGGCGCAGAGCATGGGCATCGAGCTGGTTGAAGGCGGCGATCTTTTCGTCGGCGACGACGATATCTGCTACATGCGCACGGTGTACGGACCCAAGCGGGTGGATGTGGTCTATCGCCGTGTGGACGACAGTTTTCTTGATCCGGAAGTCTTCCATCCCGATTCGGTGCTTGGCGTGCGCGGCCTGATCCGCAGCTGGCGCGCCGGCAAGGTGGCGCTGGCCAATGCGCCGGGTGCCGGTGTGGCCGACGACAAAGTCGTGTTCACCTACGTGCCGAAGATGATCAAGTACTACCTGGGCGAAGAACCGATCCTGCCCAACGTGCCGAGCTACCTGTGCCATGACGCGAAAGAGCGGGCTTACGTACTCGACCATCTGGACAAGCTGGTGGTGAAACCGGCCAACGAATCGGGCGGCTATGGCATGTTGGTGGGGCCGCGTTCCACCAAGCGCCAGCGGGACCAGTTCCGGCGGCTGATCGAGGCCGACCCGCGCAACTACATGGCGCAGCCCACGCTGTCGCTTTCCACCGCGCCGATCCTGGGGGACAAGGGGCCGGAGCCGCGCCACCTGGACCTGCGTCCGTTCATCCTTTCACGCGAGGATGTCTACGTGACGACGGGCGGCCTCACGCGCGTGGCGATGAAAAAGAATTCGCTGGTGGTCAACTCCTCGCAGGGCGGCGGCGCCAAGGACACCTGGGTGGTCGATCTGGAGGAAACCGCCTGATGCTCTCGCGTGTCGCCAACAATCTCTATTGGTTCAGCCGTTATATCCGCCGCGCCGAGAACATGGCCCGGCTGATCGACGTAAGCAGCCAACTGCAATTGGATCTGCCCCGCACGGCGCACATCGCATGGCGGCCGCTGGTCGATACGCTGGGCGCCAGCGCCGAATTCGAGCGCTTGCACGGCAGCGGCGACGCGCCCAGCGAGGCGGAGGTGATCCGTTTCCTGCTGGTGGAGCCGGAGAATCCGCTGGCCCTGCGCGGAGTGGTGCGCCATGCGCGGGAAATTCTGCGCACCGTGCGCGAAACCATGCCGCAGGACTGCTGGATCGCGGTCAACGATCTGTACCTGCACATCGAAACGAGCGCCGAGCGTGCCGGCCATCGCCGGTACCGGCAGGACTTCCTGGCGCGCGTGATCGATTGTTGCCTGCGCGTCTCGGCGCTCTTGGCCAACAATGTCAGCCGCGATATCGGCTACCAGTTCATGCGCCTGGGCTCGGCTCTCGAGCAGGCGGACATGACGTCACGCATCATCGATGCCGCTGCGGCCGGCCTTATCCAGGCGCGTTCGGAGGACGACGCGGAAGCGTTTCGCGCGATGCAGTGGATGAGTGTGCTGCAATCGCTGGCTGCCTATCAGATGTATCGGCGGCACCTGCGCCAGCGCGTCGGCGCGGAGCTGGCGCTGCAGTTTCTGCTCAAGGATCGGGAATTTCCGCGCAGCGTATTGTTCTGCCTGACGCGGATCCAGGGCATGCTGCAGCAGATGCCGCCACAGCGGCTGGTGCAACAGGCATTCCGCCGCGGGCTGGGGTTGGTATTCGATGCCGATCCGGCGCGTCTGGTCGTCATCGGGCCGTGCGAATTCATGGATCGGCTGCAAGTGGAACTGGCTGCTTTGGATGCCGCGATCCACCAGTCCTATTTCCCGGGCTGATCGCCGGGAACGATGTTACTGCTGCTGCTGGGCTGCCTGGCTTGCCACCACGTCGTCGTGAGGAATGACTCGGCGTTGCGCCTGGGCGGGTGCGTCGGCAGGTGGACTATCGGTATTTTCCCACGGGAAGCGCGGCAGGCTGCGTACCGCGGCTTCGAGCTTGCGCGACCAGTTGTCGCGAATGTCCATATATAGCGGCGTGTCGGCGTCGAGGCGGATACGTTCGCCGATTTTCAAGGCGTTGTCGCGCAGCAATGCCAGGTCGATCGGCAGGCCGACCGACACATTGGAGCGGATGGTGGAGTCCAGCGACACCAGTGCGCAGCGCGAGGCGTCCTCCAGCGTGGTGTCATGCCGGATGATGCGGTCGAGAATCGGCTTGCCGTACTTGGATTCGCCGATCTGCAGATAAGGCGTTTCCGGCGAGGCCGCAATACAGTTGCCGAGCGGGTAGATCATGAACAGGCCCGCCGCTTCGCCGGCAATCTGGCCGCCCAGAATCAGGGTGGATTCCACGCTCACGCCGTTTTGCTGCGCGCTTCCGGAAACCTGCGCCTGTGCGGCAACCAGCGCCTGGCCCACGTATTCGGCCACTTCGAACAAGTGCTTGGGCGTGCGCAGATGGGTATGCGCGTTGTCGCTAAGGTCACGTTGCAGGCGCGAGAGCACGGCTTGCGTCGTGCCGAGATTGCCGGCCGAAAGCAGCACGAAGCTGCGCTCGCCGGGAAAATCGAAAACGTGCATCTTGGTATGCACGCGCACGTCGTCGAACGATGCGCTGGTTCGCGTGTCAGAGGCGAAGACCAGGCCTTCCTCGACCTGGATGCCAACGCAGTACGTCATTGAGAATTCCGGATATTCGGGGATAGCGGCATTGTAGGGCGTTTCTGTGCCGACGCCAGTTGTGCGGCGTGTTGTTCTACGCGTTGCCTGCATGGCCTGCGCCACGCCCGCAGTGGCATCCTTCTGGTTCTGTCGTAGCGAACTTGCTCTTCGGCAACGCAAGGGTCGTCGCCAATGCCCGCAGTGATGATCGGTATCCGACGCGGCAGCCCTTCGCCCAGCGCGCGTTGCGTCGCTTAACGCGCCAAGCCGCGCCACCGGGTTACAGAAGGCGCGCCATGCACGCCTGGGCATGACTTGTGGGACGGTCATCAGGTATATTGAAAATGTTATAACATTTCATGCGATTCCTCCTTTACCTGTCCTCGAATTGCTCCTTCATGAAACTTATCTCTGCTTGCCCTTGGCCTCAGTATTGCGTTGTATGCCAGCGCCGGTTGTGCCGCAGCAGCGCCGAGCTTGCCGGGCGCCGGCGGTCCTGCAGCCGCCAGTTCGCCAGCGCCTGCGGCACAGCAGCCGGCCGCGATCGATGACAGCGGCAGCAACGTGGATCGCCTGCAGGACGAAAGGCAATTCGGCAGCGCGCTGGTGTACTCCACCTTCAACTACAAATACGGCCGCGTGCGTGGCACCGAATTCTCGGTCACGTACAACCAAGGTCCGATCTCGGCGTACTTCAACACCGCCTTCCGTCGCGCCATGGGCAAGGACGTCATCACCAGCCAGTACAACTTCGGTGAGGACGAGCTGGCCTACATTGCCGATCACTGGATCCATCTGGACCACGACCAGAAGCTGACCTCGTCGGGCGGTATCAGCTATGCCTTCAACGACGACACCAAGGTGGGTGCCGATTACCTGTTCGGCAGCGGTCTGCGCGAGGATGGCCTGGTGCCCGATGGGCTGTCGCTGCCGTATTACTTCCCGCTCAACTTCAACGTGTCGCACGACTTCAACTTCGGCAGCATCGGCAAGTTGCATACCCAGCTTGCGTTGATCAACGCTGGATCGCACGTATGAGCTGCGCAGCGGTACCGGCGTGGGCGTGGGCGCGCCGCAGTACGGGCCGCAGCGCGGTGTCTACCTAACCCTGGAAAAGCCCTTCAACTTCTGACCGGCTCGCGGTTCAGTGTGCGACGGGCTGGCCGGCGTCCTTGCGTAGCGCCAGCCCCTTGAGAATGTTCAACGCCTGCGACAGCGCGTAATCGCTGGTGGCCAGTTTCGCGTTCTCCGCGCTGCCGTCGTTGTTGATGCCGCCATTGCCGGCGACTTCGTTCGCCAGGTGATGCGGCAGGTCGGCCTCGGAGCTGATCGGAACCTGCGAATCGTCCACCTTGGTCACTGCCAGGTCGGCCAGCGCGATGTCCGGCTTGATGCCTTCGGCCTGGATCGACGTACCGTTGGGTGTGTAGTAGCGCGCGGTGGTCAGTTTGACTGCGTGGTCGGCGTCGAGCGGCAGCACTGTCTGCACCACGCCCTTGCCGAACGTGCGGCGGCCGACGATCAGGGCGCGATGGTTGTCCTTGAGCGCACCCGACACGATTTCCGCGGCGGAGGCCGTGCCGTTGTCGGTCAGCACCACCATCGGCGCGCCATTCAACAGGTCGCCGGGATGCGCGCTGAAGGTCAGGTTGGAGTCCGGCAAGCGGCCGCGCGTGGTGACGATGATGCCGGAGTCGAGAAAGTCATCGCTCACCGCGACGGCCGAGGTCAGCAGGCCGCCGGGATTGGAGCGCAAGTCGAGCACCGCACCTTTTTGCGTGCCGTTCTTCTGGAGCAGGCCACCGAGTTTCTTTTCCAGATCGCCGGCCGTGTCGTCCTGGAACTGGCTGATGCGGATATACGCATAGCCAGGTTCCAGCTCGCGCACTTTCACACTGGTCATCGAGATGCGCTCGCGGGTGAGCGTCATGGTGACCGGCTGCTCGGCTTTTTCATGCAGGATGCCCAGCGTGATCTTGGTGCCCGGGTCGCCGCGCAAGTCGTCGAACATGCTGTCGATGTTGTCCGGCGTGACGACCTTGCCATTCACCGCCGTAATCACGTCGCCCGGCTTGATGCCGGCGCGTGAAGCGGGTGTATCGTCGATCGGCGACACAATCTTCAACAGGCCGTTGTCCTGCATCACTTCGATGCCAAGACCGCCGTATTGCCCGGTAGTGTCCTCGTTGAGTTCCTGCAGGCCCTCTTTATCGAGGTAGGCACTGTGCGGGTCGAGGCCGGCAAGCATGCCCTTGATGGCGTCGTTCATCAGGGTCTTGTTGTCGACTTTCTCGACATAGGCCTGGCGGATGATCTGGTAGACGTGCGCGAAATTACGCACGTCGTCCAGATCCACCTGGTCTGCCGGCGCGGCACTGCTCGCCGCCTTCGCCGGCCCGGCCGCGCTTTCGGCCGGCGCCATGGCGGACGCCGCCTGCGCGTGCAGCAGGGGCGTCGCCAGCAACAGGGCGAGCAGGCAAGGGCGGGGGAAACGCATGGGGCAAACTCCAGAGCATAGGATGTGACGATACGCCAAGGATCGCTAAGCGCAATCGAAATTCTGCGGGTGTCAAGAATACGCCGATCCTGGTCGCAAAGGTGTTATGGGACAAGGGTCGGGAACGCCTTGTACAGAGCCGCATCGGCCATGATGGAAGTTCGCAGCCAATGAGTGGCGATGACCGAAGGAATTATCAATGTATCACCTGATTCCCTTCAATCCGGTGACTATGCTACTTCCGCCCACCCAGCGAGGAGGTTGCTATGCAAGCAGTGGATACTCATTTCACGTCTCTGCCGCAACGGCTAGATTCAACCGTGGACGAGTCACATCAAGCGCCACCGAACAGCGAAAGGCTCACATCTTCCGCCGGAGTACGAGTGGAACGACAGGCGCCACCCGTGCAATGGGAGCCACATGTGCAGCGGTTATCGGCTGAACTCGGGCCTTACGTGGTTTCCCCTTCGTTATTCGAAAATATTCGACCAGATGAACATGGAATTTATACGGTCAAGACGAACGGCGAGACACGATTTTATACATTTGCCCATGATCGTGCTGTTCAGGTGGGCAACTTCAATCCGAAAGAGCGCTCGTGGCGGTTAGTGAACTCATCTACAGGCCGTGCCGATGGCCCAGAAATATCTGAGCGTACTCAAGGTGATTGGGGGATTGATCGTCAAGGCGGCAGCTTGTGGAATTACATGCGTGGAATCGTTCGCGACGCCGCCGATAAAGTTGCGGAAGCCTATCATGTGCTAAAAAATAATCAGCTTGGCAGTCGGATGTTGAGCAACTTGAAAAAGCTGTTCGGGTCATCTATCGATACCCCTCAAGGTAAAGCGCGGTTGCTGGAAAAGCTTCAAAGAACATGGCAGGAGCTTAGAAATAGCGACGCTAGTGGCGGAAGGAATCTCTATACCACGCCCTACTTAATGGACGGAAGCGACGACAGTCCCGATGCCTATACGTCCGGGCCACGCGTCATATTTTCTGAATTTCAATTGACTAACCGTCCCCGCGGGCTGCTTGTGGGCAAAATGATTCATGAGATTAATCATACCGATAATATCAGGGATATCGACAATTGGTATGTAAGTCCCAATTTAGGCAGGATGGGTACGTATGAGAGAACGGATATGCCTCCATTTACTTTTGACAACGCTCTTCATAATCCTGATACGGTCCAATATGCCGTCGTAGTCTTGACGGGAAACCCACAGCTAGGTCTAGTGGCTACACGGCTTACCTGATTCCATCGGGTGCAATGACGCATACGTTTAGCGCTGCCGGCTCAGCCAAGTCTTCGGATCGACCGGTTTGCCATTTTGCCGCAGCTCGAAATACACCCCGGTGGTGTCGCCGGTGCTGAGCGAGGCCGTGCCGACCGCCTGGCCGGCCTCGACATCGTCGCCCACGCCGTGCAGCAGCGTTTCGTTGTTGCCGTACATGCTCAGCCAGCCGTTGCCGTGGCTCAAGATAATCAGCTGGCCGTAGCCGCGCAGAAAGTGTGCATACACCACCCGCCCGCGCGCCACCGCACGCACGTCGGCACCGCGCGGTGCCGCGATCAGTACGCCATTGCCGAACGTATGCACCGGGCCGGGCGCAGGCCAGGGCAGGTTGCCGCGGATGTTGGCCAGCGCCTTGCCGGCACCGCCGCTCGGCACGGTGGGGTTGGCGCGCGCCTTGCGCTCCGCTTCGCGCGCCGCCTCGTCGATCGCCTTCTGCAGCTTGGCGAGCAGGTCGTTCAGCGACTGCTCGTTCTGCCTCAGTGCGACAAGTTTTTGCGCCTGGTTCTTGTATTGCGCGTCGATCTGGCTAGCGAGCTGCTGCTGTTGCCTGCGTTGCTGCTGCAGGGCCTCGGCCTGCTGCTGCCGTTGTGCGCGCGTGGCTTGCAGCGCCTGTTGCTCGGCGGCGATCTGGTTCTGCAGGTCTTGCAGCTTGGCCAGTTCGGTCATCAGCTGCTGCACCTTTTGCAGGCGATCCTGCTGGAAGTACTTCGAGTAGGCGAGCGAGCGGGCGATGCGTGCAATGTCCTCGTCGCCCAGCAGCAGCCGCAGGTCCGAACCGTGGCCGATGGCGTAGGTGGCGCGCAGCAGATCCGCAATCGCCGCGCGCTGGTTGCCCAGGCTCTGGTCGAGCGCCGATCGTTGCGTTTGCAACTGATCGAGCTGCTGCTGCTTGGCGGCGATCTGTGCATCGGTATCGCGCACCGATTTGGCGGCGTTGGCCACCGCATCGGATTGCTTGGCCAGTTCGGCATTCACGCTGTCGCGCTTGGCGGCGGTATCGGCCTGCTCCTTGGCCAGCGCTTGCATCTTCGCGCGCAGGTCGGTCAGCTGCTGCTTGGCCTGGGCCTGTTGGGCCTCGGCCTTGCTGTCTTGGGCGGCACTGACGGCAGCGGGAAAGCCAATGGAAAGGGTCGTTGCCGTGGTAAGCAGGATGAACGCCAGGGGGCGCAAAGCATGGGAGGAGGTTGGCATGCCGTGAATTATGTCTGAGCTGGCCTATCTCCGCGAGGCGCCACAAATGGCTCCCGGTCGCGCCTTTTCGGACATCTCGACCGCACTGGTCTGTTAGCGTGCACGCATACAACGGACGACGGTTTTTCATTTGGACGTCTAGCCGGCTTTGACGCGACGCACAAGTTGTGCTTAAAGTCGGCTTGCAAGCCTTATTCGCGTGCCGCTTGCCGTCCTTCGGGCGGCAGGCTTTTTGCGCCCAAAGAGCCTGCCTGCCATTCCTGCGCAATCCGCGCTCAGACGCAACGCGGACCACCCAGGAATCGTAAGCAGGCTCTAACAAACCGGGAGGAAATCAAGCTCATGTCAGTGTTGCCGCGGTTGTACGACCCCTGTTTTGAACACGATAGCTGTGGCTTTGGTCTGGTTGCCCAGATCGACGGCCGCGCGAGTAAATGGGTGGTCGATACGGCGTTTGCGGCACTGGCCAAACTTTCCCACCGCGGTGGCGTGAACGCCGACGGCGTCACCGGTGATGGATGCGGTGTGCTGATCCATCACCCCCATTCGTGGCTGCGCGCGCTGGCGGTGCAGGCAGGCATCCCGTTGGGCGAGCGCTTTGCCGCCGGCCTGGTGTTCCTCGAATCGGCCGACAGCGAAGCGGCCAAGACACTGCAGCGCTACGTGGCGGAGGAGCGCCTGCATGTCGCCGGCTGGCGCGACGTGGCGGTGAACGCACAAGCCTGCGGTCCGATCGCCGCTGCCGCCAAGCCGCTGGTGCGGCAGATTTTCATCAACGCCGCGGACGACATGGATGACGCCACGTTCGAGCGTGCGCTGTTCCGTGCGCGACGCCGTGCCGAGCACGCGCTGGCGGATGACCCGCAGTTCTACGTGGTATCGCTTTCCGCCCAGGTGATCGGCTACAAGGCGATGGCGGCACCGGGGCGCCTGCGCGATGTATTCGACGATCTGCGCCATCCTGCCTTGGTCGCGGATGCCGTGGTGTTCCATCAGCGCTTTTCCACCAATACCACGCCGCAATGGCGCTTGGCGCAGCCGTTCCGGCTGCTCGCGCACAACGGCGAGATCAACACCATCCGCGCCAATCGCCGTTGGATGCAGACGCGCGCGCAAGTGTGGCGCTCGCCACTGGTGGATTTGAGCGACATCGGTCCGTTCGTGCGTCAGAGCGGTTCGGATTCGGAAAGCCTGGATAACGCATTGGAACTGCTGCTGGCCGGCGGCCTGGACATGCTTGCCGCCATGCGCGTGCTGGTACCGCCGGCTTTCGCGGCGCGCGAAGGCATCGACGAAGACCTAGCCGCGTTCTATGAGTATTACGCCTTGCACAGCGAGCCATGGGATGGTCCTGCGGGCCTGGTGATGTGCGATGACCGCTACGCGGTATGCACGCTCGACCGCAACGGCTTGCGTCCGGCACGCTGGGCGCTGTCCGACGACAACCACCTGATCGTCGCTTCCGAAGCCGGCCTGTGGGACGTGCCCAGTTCGCGCGTCATGGCGAAGGGCCGCCTTGCACCGGGTGAAATGATCGCGGTCGATTTCCAGGCCCATCGCCTGCTGCGCGACGCCGACATCGACGAGATCAACCGCAAGCGCGCGCCGTACCGTGACTGGTTGCGTGCCGGCGTGAGCTATCTTGAATCCGATCTTATCGATCCGTCGTTGGCGGCCGAACCGCTGCCCGCGGATGAACTGCGCTGCTACCAGAAGCTGTACGGACTCTCGCGCGAAGAACGCGAAACGGTCCTGAAAGTGATCGCGGAACTAGAAGCCGAAGCCACCGGCTCCATGGGTGACGACACGCCGATGGCCGCGATGTCGCGCCAGGTGCGTCCTTTGTTCGACCGCTTCCGCCAGGCATTTGCGCAGGTCACCAACCCGCCGATCGATCCCTTGCGCGAAAAGCTGGTGATGTCGCTGGTGACCCAGATCGGGCCGGAAGGCAACGTGTTCGACCTGAAGCCGGAGAACGCCGCCCAGATCCTGATCAATTCGCCGATTCTTTCGCAGCGCAAGCTGCGCCAGCTGGTGGCGATGCCGCAGTACGCGAATGCGCCGCGCTTCGACCTGATGTATGCGCCGGAAGAAGGATTGGAAGCCGCGCTGCGCCGTCTGTGCCGTGAAGTGGCGCAAGCCGTGCGCGATGGCTGTGCGCTGGTGTTCCTCAGCGATCGCTATCCCAGCCGCGATCGGCTGCCGATCCATTCCTTGCTGGCCACCGGCGCCGTGCACGCGTACCTGATCGATGAAGGCTTGCGCTGCCATTGCAACATCGTGGTGGAAACCGCTACGCCGCGCGACCCGCATCAGTTCGCCTGCCTGATCGGCTACGGCGCCACCGCGATCTACCCGTGGCTGGCATACCAAAGCCTGTTCGAGCTGGGCCGCGAAGGGCATATCGAAGGCGACCGCGCCGAAATCGGCCGCAGTTATCGCCGTGGCATCCGCAAGGGCTTGTTGAAGATCCTGTCGAAGATGGGCATCTCCACCATCGCCGGTTATCGCGGCGCGCAGCTGTTCGAGATCGTGGGGCTGGCGCCCGAAGTGGTGGAACTGTGCTTCCCCGGCACGCCCTCGCGCATCGGCGGCGCCAGCTTCGCCGACCTGGAACACGAGCAGCGCCTGCTGGCGGCCGAAGCATGGAACCAGGCGCAATCCCTGCGCGCCGGCGGCCTGTACAAATACGTGCACGGCGGCGAATACCACATGTACAACCCCGACGTGATCGCCAGCCTGCAGAAGGCGGTGCGCAGCGGCAGCGCGCGCGACTATCGCGTGTATGCCGATCACGTCGATCACCGCCCGCCCTCGGCGTTGCGCGATCTGCTTGGCCTGAAGGCCGCCACGCCGATTCCGTTGGAAGAAGTGGAACCGGTCGACGCGATCCTCAAGCGCTTCGACTCCGCCGGCATGTCGCTGGGCGCGCTGTCGCCGGAAGCGCACGAGGCTTTGGCGATTGCCATGAATCGCCTCGGCGCACGCAGCAATTCCGGCGAAGGCGGCGAAGATCCGGCGCGTTACGGCACCGAGAAAGCCTCCAAGATCAAGCAGGTGGCGTCTGGCCGCTTTGGCGTCACGCCGGCCTATCTGGTCAACGCCGAAGTGCTGCAGATCAAGATCGCGCAGGGCGCCAAGCCCGGCGAAGGCGGCCAGCTGCCCGGCCACAAGGTGGACGCCACCATTGCGCGCCTGCGTTATGCGAAGCCGGGCATCGGCCTGATTTCGCCGCCGCCGCATCACGACATCTATTCCATCGAAGACCTGGCCGAATTGATTCACGACTTGAAGGAAGTGAATCCGCAGGCGCTGATCTCGGTGAAGCTGGTTTCGCACGCCGGCGTCGGCACCGTGGCCGCCGGCGTGGTGAAGGCCGGCGCGGACCTGATCACCGTCAGCGGCCACGATGGCGGCACCGGCGCCAGCCCGCTCACCTCCATCAAATACGCCGGCACGCCGTGGGAACTGGGCCTGGCCGAAACGCAGCAGACGCTGCGCCGCAACGACCTGCGCGGTCGCGTGCGCCTGCAGACGGACGGTGGCTTGAAGACCGGCCTGGATGTGGTGAAAGCGGCGTTGCTTGGCGCGGAAAGCTTCGGCTTCGGCACCGGCCCGATGGTGGCGCTGGGCTGCAAGTACCTGCGCATCTGCCACTTGAACAACTGCGCCACCGGCGTGGCCACGCAGCATCCGGTGCTGCGCAAGGACCACTTCATCGGCCTGCCCGAAATGGTGATGAACTACTTCACGTTTGTCGCGCAGGATGTACGTGCGCATCTGGCGCAACTGGGTGTGCGTTCGCTGGGCGAGATCGTCGGCCGCACCGATCTGCTGGAACAATTGGAAGGCGTCACGCCGGTACAGCACCGGCTGGATCTCACGCCGCTGATCGATGGCGCAGGTTTGAGCGCGCGTAGCGACTTCGCCTGCACGCTGCCGCGCAACCCCATGCGCGATGAAGCCGAACTTGCATCGCGCATTGCGAAAGACACCGCCGCCGCCGTGGCGAACAAGACCGGCGGTTCCTTCGCTTACCGCATCGCCAATACTGATCGCGCGATCGGTGCGCGCCTGTCCGGCGACGTCGCGCGCCGTCACGGCGATCACGGCATGGATGCCAGCCCGATCGAACTGAAGCTGGAAGGCGCCGCCGGGCAAAGCCTGGGCGCCTGGAACGCCGGCGGCGTGCATATCGAGTTGGTGGGCGAAGCCAACGACGGCGTCGGCAAGGGCATGGCGGGTGGTCGCATCGTGGTGCGTCCGCCGGCGGACGCACCGTATGCCAGCCAGGATGCATCGATCATCGGCAACACCTGCCTGTACGGCGCCACCGACGGCGAGCTGTATGCCGCCGGCCGCGCGGGCGAGCGTTTCGCCGTGCGCAATTCCGGCGCGATCGCGGTGGTGGAAGGTGCCGGCGATCACTGCTGCGAATACATGACCGGCGGCGTGGTCGCCGTGCTCGGCAAGGTCGGCCTCAACTTCGGCGCCGGCATGACCGGCGGCTTTGCCTATGTGCTCGATCTCGAGCGCGATTTCGTCGACTGCTACAACCACGAGCTGGTCGACATTCTGCGTATCTCACCCGAGGGGATGGAAAACTACATGCAGCACCTGCGGAAATTGGTTACCCGCCATGTCGAATTGACCGGCAGCGAATGGGGTCGGCAGATTCTGCGCGACTTTCGCGGCCTGCAATACAAATTCTGGCTGGTGAAACCCAAAGCCGCGAGCCTCGCCGTGCTGGCCGAAGAACTCAGGAGGGCCGCATGAGCGCCAAGCTTTTCCAATTCCTCGACGTGCCCCGACAGCCGCCGCGCACCGTCCCAGTGGCGGTGCGCGTGCTCGGCTACGGTGAAATCGGTGGCGACTTCGCGTCGCCGCAGGCCGCCACGCAGGCGGAGCGCTGCATCGATTGCGGCAATCCATATTGCGAACACGCCTGCCCTGTTCACAACTACATTCCTAACTGGCTGAAACTCGTGCAGCAGGGCCGCATCATGGAAGCGGCCACGCTGATGCACGAAACCAATCCGCTGCCGGAAATCTGTGGCCGCGTGTGCCCGCAGGATCGCCTGTGCGAAGGTGCGTGCACGCTGGAGCAGACCGAGTTCGGCGCAGTGACCATCGGCAGCATCGAACGCTGGGTCACCGACGAAGCCTTGCGCCAGGGCTGGCGCCCGGATCTTTCCAAGGTGCGCGAAACTGGCCACCGCGTGGCGGTGATCGGCGCCGGCCCTGCCGGCTTGGCGTGCGCCGATCGCCTGCGCCGCGAAGGCATAGCCGTGGACGTCTACGATAGCCAGCACGAAATCGGTGGCCTGCTCACCTTCGGCATTCCGCCGTTCAAGCTGGACAAGGGCGTGGTGCGCACGCGCCGCGAGGTGCTCGAAGGCATGGGCGTGCGCTTCCTGCTCGGCAAGGAGGTCGGCCGCGATGTGGAATTCGGCGCCTTGCTGGAAACCTACGACGCGATCTTCGTCGGCACCGGCGCCTACACCTTCGTGGATGGCCAACTGCCCGGACGCGAACTGCTCGGCGTGCACGACGCATTGCCGTTCCTGATCGCCAACACCGAGCGCCTGCTGCGTGACGAACCGGCTTCCACCTTCGACTTCCACGGCAAGCACGTGGTGGTGCTGGGCGGCGGCGATACCGGCATGGACTGCAATCGCACGGCGATCCGCCTCGGTGCCGCATCCGTCACCTGCGTGTATCGGCGCGACGAGGCCAGCATGCCCGGCTCCGCGCGCGAGGTGAATTACAGCCGCGAAGAAGGCGTCACTTTCCTGTTCCAACGCCAGCCGATCGCCATTCTCGACAACGGCCACGGCCAGGTGCGCGGCGTGCGCGTGGTGGAAACGCAGTTGGTCGATTCCGGTGACGGACGTCCAGCGCCGCAGAACGTGCCCGGCACGGAAGCGGACATCGTGGCTGACGTCGTGATCCAGTCCTTCGGCTTTCTGCCGAGTCCGCCGAACTGGTTGGCGTCACATGGTGTTGAACTGGCGCGTTCCGGCAAGGTAGTCACTGGTGCGAATGGCCAGCTGCCGCATCAGACCAGCCATCCAAAAATCTTTGCCGGTGGCGACAATGTGCGCGGCGCGGATTTGGTTGTGCGTGCGGTGTATGACGGCCGTGAAGCCGGCAGAAGCATCGCCGGCATGTTGGCGAATGCGGCGGTAAACGCACGGGCCGTAGGTTAAAGCACACGAATCAAGAAAGACGGCTGTGTTGCAGTTGTCGCAGGCCATCGTTCACCGACTGAGTCGCTGATCTTTCGGTATCGCTTCTTGCGATGCCGTTAGCCAGTACGAAGTAAAGGGCGCGTCGAGCGATCGGCGCGCTTTTTCTTTCGTTGATGCCTGGCCAGCGTAGGTCGTCGCTTCTTCGTCATTCAAATCGCTGTCAGACGTTAAGACAAGATCGGGCCGATCGGCGCAGCCGTACGGATGCCTAAACATATCGCTAACACCGATAGATTCGGACTTTTGTGCATTTTTCTTGTGCGCCGCGGCATTAGCAGCGCGACCTCAGATTTCACTTTACGGCTGTCATCGCAAAACATTGCGTGATGTTAAGGACTTGTATGACCGCTTGCGTCTGTGAAAGACTTCGGCCTCGTGTCCCCACACGCCCAACTTCCCCCTTCCCTACCTAGTTGGGCGAATCACAATCCGCTGTACCTTGGAGGGTATGAAACATGACTCGTAATAAGCTTGCGCTTTCGTTGGCGGGCCTGCTGTTTGCCCCGATCGCCGGCACCGCTTTCGCGCAAAGCACTCCCGCCGCTACCACCGGCCAGGACCAGTCGCAGAACACCAAGCAGCTGCAGACCATCACCGTAACCGGTTCTGCAATTCCGCGTATTGACACTGAGACCCCTTCGCCGGTGACCGTGATCACGGCGCAACAGATTGCCCGTAGCGGATACACCACCATTTCCGATGTGGTGCGCTCGATTTCCGCGGACAACTCCGGTTCGATCCCGAACGCTTTCACCAACGGCTTTGCGGCCGGCTCTTCCGGCGTGGCGCTGCGCGGTCTTACCGTGAACTCCACCTTGGTGCTGATTGACGGCCAGCGCGCTGCCAGCTATGCCCTGTCCGATGACGGCCAGCGTTCCTTCGTGGACCTCAATACCATCCCGCTCGCTGCAGTCGAGCGCATCGAAGTGCTGAAGGACGGCGCATCGTCCCTGTACGGCGCTGATGCGATCGCGGGCGTGGTCAACATCATCCTGCGCCCCAGCTTCCAGGGCGTCGAGGGCACGGCGGACGTCGGCAACTCGCAGCACGGCGGCGGCTTCACCAAGAAGGCCACCTTCCTGGCGGGTGCCGGTGATCTGGACAAGGATCACTACAACGCTTACTTCAGCGTGCAGTACGAGCGGGACAACCCGATCTGGAGCCGTGATCGCGACTTCCCGTACAACACCAACAACCTCAGCTCGATCGGCGGCCCGAATCCGTACGTGCCGGGCAATGGCTTCGGCTCCACGGTCGGTTCGATCACCAACCCGGCCACCGGCCTGCTGCAGCCACTGCGCGGCTGCACGCCCAACACCCAGTTGGTGACCAATAGCGCGGGCAGCTATTGCTATCAGGATCTGGTCAATCAGTACACCCAGGTCGCACCGCAGATGGAGCAGGGCGGCATCTACGGCCGTTTCACGGTGAAGATCAACGACACCACCAAGGCCTACCTGTCGGCCAGCTACATGCAGTCCAAGAGCTGGGCCGTAAATACGCCCGCGCAGATCCAGAACAGCACGCCGGTCAACACCAACAACATCACGCTGCCGGTCGGCAATCCGTCCAACCCGTTCAGTGCGCCCGCGCTGATCAATTACGCGTTTGGTGATATTCCGGAAGGCACCAACTACACCAATCACAACATGCGATTGGTGGGCGGCGTCCAGGGCACCATGGGTGACTGGAACTACAACACCACCGCGACCATCAACCACACCTCGCTCGATACGACCCAATTCGGTTTCATCAACTACAACGCGCTGATCACGGCGATCAACAACGGCAGCTACAATTTCGCTAATCCGTCGTCGAATTCGGCGGCGGTGCGTGCTTCGTTGGCGCCTGGTTATGCCAAGACGTCCACCTCCGACCTGGATTCGCTCGACTTCAACGCCAACCGCGAATTGTGGGACCTGCCGGGTGGCCCGATGGGCCTGGCGCTGGGCGCACAGGTTCGCCATGAGGCACAGGACGATCCGACGCTGAACCCGGGCTTCGAGTTCCAGGGTCTGGGTAACGCCACCACGAAAGGCAGCCGCGACGTGGCCGGTGCATACGGCGAATTGGACCTGCCGTTGCTCGAATCGCTGGAAGCCGACGTTTCGGGCCGCTTCGACCACTACTCCGACGTGGGCAACAACTTCTCGCCGAAGATCGGCCTGAAGTGGAAGCCGCTGGACTGGGTTGCGGTCCGCGGCACGTACTCCAAGGGTTTTCGCGCACCGAGCTTCGCCGAAAACGGCTCCAGCTCCGCGCAGGGCTTCGTCAACGTCACGCCGCCGGCCAGCTTCCAGGCGCTGCATGGCGGCAACGCTTACAGTTCCTCGCCGTACGCGATTTCCGAGTACACGCTGGCGAACCGCAACATCAAGCCGGAGAAGGCGAACAGCTTTACCTTCGGCGTAGTCCTGCAGCCGACCAGCTGGCTGAATGCGTCGTTGGATTACTACAACATCCGCAAGAGCAACGTCATTACCGCACCCGACTACGGCAGTGCGCTCGCTGAGTACTGGGCCAATGGCGGCACTGTGCCGGGCGTAACGATCACGCCGGATCTGGCCGACCCGCAGCATCCGGGTGCGCTGGCCCGTCCTGCCGTGCTCACTGGCGAATACATCAATGCCAACTCGCTCAAGACCACTGGGTTGGACCTGGATATCCAGGGGCATTGGAACTTCGGCGCCGTGAAGTACATCAGTGAGCTGCAGGGCACGCAGATCTTCCAGTGGAAGATGATCCTGCCGGGCGGCATCGTGCAGAGCTACGTCGGTACGCAGGGTCCGTACAACCTGTCGTCCGGCGCAGGTACGCCGCGCACCAAGGGTTCGTGGTCCAACACAGTCATGTATGGTCCGCTGACCGTTACCGGTACGCTGTACTACACCAGTGGCTATCAGGAAATCGCCGAAGACGTCGGCGTGGGTCCGGGCTCCTGCCTGTTCTACAACGCCGCGGGTACTGCCTTCATGCCGTCCAACTGCCACGTCGGTTCGTTCTACGACTTCGACCTCACTGGCAGCTACGACATCAACGATCACCTTGCAGTGACCGCATCGCTGATGAACGCGTTCGATCGGAAGGCACCGTTCGACCCCGCCAACTATGCCGGGAACAACTACAACCCGACCTATAGCCAGGCCGGTGTTGTCGGTCGCTTCTGGAATGTTGGCGTGAAGGTAAAGTTCTAAGCCTTGATAAGTAGTGATGCGTGGCGCGCAGGCGTCATGCATCGCCATCACATCAAAGTTTGTTTTTGATAACGGCGCGTCGAATTCGACGCGCCGTTATTTTTGCAAGGTTGAAAAATTAGACTGCCGTTGTAACGCGCCATTTCGTTTCAACGTTAAGTGACGTCGCAAAATAATGCGCATTATTCCTCAAATGTGAAATCGTTTTAAATTCAGCCTGAAGCAGTCAACGCCTCCATCACGGTACTTATCGCCCGTTGCTATATCGCCGGGGTCGCAAATAATTGCCAATGTTAAAGACTTGTCCACTACGGCCAGGGTGTGATAGACCACGCTCGGGGTCTGGAGGGATTCCCTAGTAATTTGTCATCCAGCGGATCGATTGGACAACTCACAAGCGGTTACACCACTAACGGTTAGACCTTGGAGAGGTTCCAAATGAAACGTCATCCACTTGCGCTTTCGCTCGCAGGTTTACTACTAGCGCCTGCTTCGGGAACGGTTTTCGCACAAAGCACTGCCCCGCAAGACCAGCAATCCACTACGCAATCGCAGCAACAACAGGCGCCATCCGGCAATCCCAAGCAACTGCAGACGATTACCGTCACCGGTTCTGCCTTGCCACGCGTCGATACTGAAACACCATCGCCGGTGACGGTGATCACCGCGCAGGACATCGCGCGTTCGGGTTTCACCAATGTTTCTGATGTGGTGCGCGCCGTCTCCGCGGATAACAGTGGCAGCATCCCGAACTCGTTCTATGCCGGTTTCGCGGCAGGTGCTTCGGGCGTCGCGCTGCGCGGCCTGACCGTCAACTCCACGCTGGTGCTGATCGATGGCAAGCGTTCGGCAAGCTATCCACTGGTGGACGATGGCATTCGTTCATTCGTTGATCTCAACACCATTCCGCTTGCCGCCGTCGAGCGCATTGAAGTACTGAAGGATGGCGCATCGTCGATCTATGGCTCCGACGCGATCGCGGGCGTGGTCAACATCATCCTCAAACCAAGCTACCAAGGCGTGGACGCCAGTGCCGAAATCGGCGATTCACAGCACGGCGGCGGTTTCCATAAACGCGCCACGGTGGCGGGCGGCTTCGGTGATCTGAATACGGATCACTACAATGCTTACGTCAGTGCGGAATGGGAGCAGAATTTGCCGATCCCTTTGCGCGATCGCAGCTATCCGTTCAACAGCGCAAACTACACAGGCATAGGCGGTAACGATTTGCGTTGGGGCAATCCCGGCAACAACCAGGGCTCCACGATCGGCTCGGTGACGCCGGCTGGACCGACAGCCGGTGGGACCGCCACTGGCCCGACACAGCCATTGGGTCCCTGCACAGGTGGCACGCAGCTTGTAACGTTTGCCCAAGGCACATACTGCGCCCAGGATCAACAAAACCAGTACGGCTTCGCCCAGCAATACTCGAACAGGGATGGCGTCTACGGTCGTTTCACGTATAAGTTCAGCGATACCACCAAGGCTTACGCCTCGTTGAGCTACGTCGAGAACAAGACCATCATCAATGGCTTTGTGAACCAGATCCAATCGGGCGTACCCAATAACACCAACACCATTGAGCTGCCACCGGGAAACCCATCCAATCCGTTTCCGGGCCAATACGCGTACATCAACTATGCCTTTGGTGACATCCCGCAGCAGACGATTACCGATGACCATAACCTGCGTGCCGTGCTCGATCTGCAAGGTGCCTGGGGCGACTGGAACTATGAAGCGTCGCTGGTTGGCAATCATCAATCGCTGGACTATACGCAAACGGGCTTCCTGAGTTACCAAGGTCTGCTCAATGCGATTGCGAACGGAACATACAGCTTCGTCAATCCGTCATCGAACAGCACAGCTGTTCGCAATGCGGTTTCACCACCGTACAGCACGACGGACCACGCGGACATGGACGTGTTTGACTTCTCAGTCAATCGCCAGCTGTTCGACCTGCCGGGCGGTCCTACGGGCTTGGCCACCGGCGTTCAGTTACGTCATGAGGCGCAGTTGGAGCAGCCGCTTAATCCAGGTGGCATTTACCAGGGCCTGGGCGACACGTTTATCACCGGCTCACGCAACATCAGCGGTGTCTATGCCGAATTCGATGCGCCCTTGCTTGACAGCCTGGAGGCTGATGCCTCCGGTCGCTTCGATCACTATCCGCATGTCGGCAACAACTTTTCGCCAAAGATCGGCCTGAAGTGGAAACCGTTTGACTGGGTGGCGTTGCGTGCTACTTACTCCAAGGGCTTTCGCGCTCCGCAATTCGGTGAAAGCGCTGGCAGCTTCAGTGCAGGCTTTACCAACAATTCGGTCGCTGGTTTGGGGGCGCCTGCATCCTTCCTTGCCGCGCACGGCAATGACGCGTATGTGAGCAACCCCTATGCACTTGAGCAAGGTAGCACTGGTAATCCCAACCTGAAGCCAGAGAAGTCGCAAAGCTTCACCTTCGGTGTAGTGGTGCAGCCAACCAGCTGGCTGAACGCTTCGCTGGACTACTACAACATCCGCAAAAGCAACGTCATCATTCCGGCAAACCCCGGGCCTGCGTTGGCTAACTACTTCGCGAATGGCACGGTTCTGCCCGGTTACACTATGGTGTTCGATGCGCCAGATCCGTTGTTTCCCAACGCCCCCTTGCGCCCTGTGTTCATCGGCGCAGATTACATCAACGGCGATTGGCTGAAGACCACGGGCCTGGACCTGGATTTGCAGGCGCACTTTACGTTCGGCAATGGCATTACGTACATCAGCGAGCTGCAGGGTACGCAGATATTCCAATGGAAGGAAGACGTCGGTGGGCAAGTGCAGAGTTATGTCGGAACGCAAGGACCTTACGGCTTGTCCTCGGGTGCCGGTACGCCACGCACTCGCGGCAACTGGGCAAACACCATCGAGTATGGTCCGTTGAGCGTGACGGCTACGATCTATTACACCAGCAAAGAATATGAATCGGCGGAAGATGTCACGGGCACGCCGTTCTGCGCTGATGCGTTGGCCGCCGATGGCAGCCCGCTGGCTTCGAACTGCACGATGTCTTCGTTCACCTACGCCAACCTGGTGGGTAGCTACAAGTTGAACGACCACCTCACATTCACGGCCTCGGTGGACAACGTGACGGATCGCAAGCCGCCGCTCGATCCATTGAACTATGCGGCGAACATGTATAACCCGACCTGGGGGTATGCCGGTATCGTCGGCCGCTTCTGGGAAGTAGGGGTGAAGTGGAGGTTGTAAGCCGCACAGCAAAAATAGCCAGCCGTAGGCGAGGCGTGCCGGGCAACCGGCACGCCTTTTCTTTGCGCGCATGGCTCAATGAGCCGTTCGATCAGTGCGTTGCCGTGGGCGCTGGAGCCGGAACGCGTGTGTATAGGGTAGGCTGCAGCGGGGCTGGCTGGGAGGCTGGCGCGCACTGAATGTGTCACTTGATTTTGACTGAATTTGCCAAACAGGGGAAAACCACTATGCGGATGGGCCTTGCCGCCAACGCGCTACATCACGATCACGACGACGCAGCACTGTTTCGCTGGCTGCGCGCATGTGAGCGGGGCATTCGTGAGTTGAATCTTCAGCTGCATGCAGTAGGGCGCACGCATGCGGCCATCGAACGCAGCGGCTATCTCGCCGATTACCCCGGCCTGTCGCGTTATCCCTATGGCCGCGAAGGCGGCCTGATGAAACTGGTGGCCGAAGTCGTGGGCATGCACGTGCCGGAGCGCACACTGGATGGCGCGATCTACCTCATCGATCCGGTCGACCCTTCGTCGATCTTCCCGGAAGCTGTGGCGCTGAAGCGCCAGTGTGTGATTCACCAGAAGCCATTCGTGTCCACCGTGGCATCGGCGCGCGACTGGATCGAAATGGAGCGCATCCAGGCCGGGTTGGCGCCCGATGCCGGTGCGGATGGCTTGCACGCGCTGGAACAGCAAACCCTCGCCCTGATCGCGCACGACGCGATGAAGCCGCAGATGATGGCCTACGCCGCCGACCACTTCGACGTGCTGGCGCGTTTTGCGCGGCGCGTGGCCACCGGCACGACCGGGCAGCAGTTGAACGAGTTGGCGTGGAGCCGCGGCTGGCCGCAGGGCGAGAACTGGGTGGAGCGCTACCAGAGCGGCCCGATGGGCGGCGACGCGCAGATTGCCGACCTCGTGCTGGAGCGGCGCTGCCAGCGCGCGATTTTCTTCGAAGATCCACATGTGGCGCGCCAGCATGAGGCAGACATCCAATTGCTGGAGCGTGCGGTGACCACCGTGACGGATGAAACCGTGTGCATGACCTCGCCACGCGTGGCCGCACGATGGGCCGATGCGGTGCGCAAGCGTGCAGCCTTGCGATGAGGCGCGCACAGCGAGCGGGGTGCCGATCAGGTAACCTTTCCGCATGTGCCTGATCGCCTTCGCCTGGCAAACCCATCCCCGCTGGCGCCTGCTGCTGGCCGGCAACCGCGATGAATTTCACGCGCGGGCCAGCGCGCCGCTGTCACGCTGGGACGATCTTCCCATCATCGGTGGCCGCGATCTGGAAGCGGGGGGCACCTGGCTGGGCGTAACGGCGGCAGGGCGATGCTGTGTCGTTACCAACGTACGCGATCCCAACGATCCGCAGCACGGCACCTCGCGCGGCCTGCTGGCCACGGACTATCTGGCTGGCGCGGATGACGCGACACGACACGCGAGCAAGTTGTTGGCGCTGGCACCCAGCTATCGTCCTTTCAATCTGCTCACGTTCGACGCCGGACATGGCTTCTACATCGGCAATCGCCCATCCGCCAAGGCGCAGCCGATCGAGCCGGGCGTGCATGGTCTGTCCAATGCGGACTTCAACACGCCATGGCCGAAGACGCGCATCTTGATGCAGCGATTGCAAGCGTGGCTGGCGGCGGGTCACGAAGTGGACTTCGCACCGCTGTTCAACGCCTTGGCCGATGAACGCCCCGCGCCGGATGAACTGCTGCCCGACACGGGCGTGGGTCTGGAGCGCGAGCGCTGGCTGTCGTCCGCCTTCATCCGTGGCGAACCGTATGGCACGCGCGCCAGCACCATCGTGGCGATCGATCATCACGGCAAGGGCTTGATCATCGAGCGCCGATTCGGACCGGCAGGGCGTTTCGAGGGCGAGAGCGAGCTCTCGTTCTGACGGGGATTACTCCGGAAACTGCCCATCCAGGTAATACCAGCGCCCCTGCTCGCACACGAAGCGGCTGATCTCATGCATGCGCTGCGCCTTGCCGCCGCCGTAGCGCAGCCGCGCGATGAACTCCACCGTGGCTTGCTCGCCGTCTTCCTGATGTCGCTTGATGTCCAGCCCCAGCCAGGTAGGCGCGGGATGCTGCGCCGCCAGCTTCAGACTGGCGGGGCGCGTGCTGGGATGCCAGGTGGCCAGCAGGTAATCCTCGCGCTTCAGTACGTAGGCGCTATAGCGTGAACGCATCAGTGCCTCGGCCGTGGGCGCCATGCTGCCATCGTGCAGCGGGCCGCAACAGCGCGTGTAACTGGCGTGGTTGCCGCAAGGGCAGGGCGTGAGGGTGTCGACAACTTGCAAGGTTGGGAATCCGGAAAAAACCACGCCGCCCATCCTGCTCCCGGTACGCATAAATGCAAGAGGCCATGCGAAACGTCGTGCCCAGCCGCCTCCTAGGGATGCTCTGATCTATTCCACGCAGCCGGCCTTCTGGACGTCACCCCATCATTTGAACTCAATAAAATGCGGTGACGGCTACGCGGAATAGACCAGAGCATCCCTAGACGTAGCACTTCATGCAGGCCGCCCGCCCAACACCCGTGCCGGCAGCATCAGCAGCGCTTTCAGAAAGGCGAACACGGCATTCATCGTGATGCCGACCAGCCGCAGCGGCAGCAACAGCAGCCACACAATGGGATACAGCACCAGGGCCAGCAGCGCGAGCGGCCAACAGAACACCAGCAGCAGCAACCAAAGCAGAAAACCCACCATGGCGTTACCTCCTTCTGCAATCGAACGCCTCGACTTTAGCTCAGTTTCTTGCCCGTCCCCAGATGACTACCGGCAGGCTCCTAAGCCATCGGATTCACGCCGAACAGCCAATTGTGCAGCCAGAACGCAAACAAGGCCCAGAGCACAATACCTGCCACGACGGTTATCACCGTGCCCTTCACGGTGCCGGGCGGATAGACCGTGCCAAGGCGCCGATCGCGGCGGCGCGAGGCGGCAAACAGCACCACCGACCACAGCAGGAACGCTCCGAACAGCACCACGTCGTACTGCATGCCGGTCGCCAGCAGATGGCCGAAGGCCCAGGTTTTCACGGCGAGCACCTGTGGATGATGCAGCTTGGCCTTGATCATGTTGTTCGGCACGCGCGCCGCCGGAAACAGGATCAGCGCGATCAGCATGAACAGGGCATTGAGATGCCGCAGCCACATCGGCGGTATGTACAGCACTACCGGGTGGCGCCGTGCCATGACGAAACCCACGACGATCAGCACGAGGCCAATGGCGGCGATGATGGAGTAAATCGCTTTCCAGCGATTCAGGCCGATGCTTTCGATCTGACGCGTGCGCCAGTCGTCGTCGACGATGCGGATGGAGTGCAGGCCGAGGAAGAGGATAAGACCAAGAATCAGCACGGGCATGGCGGGAGCCTCCAGCAGCAAGAATGATTGGCTACAGTTATCCGCAAAGCTTCCTATCCCTCATCGTCATTCCAACCTTACGGAATGAGGAACGGGCGTTAATCTCCCAGCAATTGGACGCGCGCCACAAGTGCCAATGCGCCGACATCCAACGTGACACGTCCCGTCGATGAGGCGGTCGGCAACCACGCATCCCCAGGCTGCATGCGCCCGTCCGAGGTATCGATATGACCGCGTGCGCAGTAGATCAGCGCCACCGCATCATCGACCACCTGCCGGCCCGCATCTTCCCAGGTCACCAGCTCTCCGCGCGCCTTCGACCGGCGCAGCATCAGATTGAAATCGCGCGTCGGTCCGCCGTGCAGCACGATGCTCACCTTCGCCTCGCCCGGAAACGCAAACGGCGCGAAGGGCGTGGTAAGCGCGTGGCTGCGATCATCGTCCAGCGTCATCGTAAATCCCGCGCCATCCAGCAGCGCGATGTGCCGATCGATACCTTCGAAGGCCGAAAACGGCGCCGCGCTATCCACCTCGGCCACGCTTGCGCGCCATGCAAACGCATCCATGCCGGCGCCCGCGGGATGGACGGCCAATTCGCGCGTACGCCCCATGCCGTTCTTCCATGGCACGGCCGGACAATCGCGCAGGCGGACAATGCTCATGCGGTACGCTCGATCACGCGTTGGAAAGGGGGCAAGGCTTTAAGCATCTGGCTGCCGTATTGCCGCGTAATGACACGGCGATCCAGCAGTACGATCCGGCCGCGATCCGTCTCGCTGCGAATCAGGCGGCCGCAATATTGAATCAACAGCCGCGTGGCTTCCGGTACCGCCACTTCCATGAAGGGATTGCGGCCGCGCGATTCCAGCCACTCGGCATAGGTGGCGCCGACCGGATCGGTCGGCACGGCGAACGGCAATTGCGTGATCACGACCGTCTCGCACAGCTTGCCGGGCAGATCCAGGCCTTCGCCGAACGAGGCCAGGCCGAACAAGGTGCTGCCCTTGCCGGCTTCGACCGCGGCCACGTGCTCGGCAATCAATTGCGTCTTGCCCAGCGAACCTTGCGCACGCACTTTGCGCACCTTGTCGATCGGCAGGCGTTGCAATACACGCTCCAGTTTCGCGCGCGAGGTAAACAGCACCAGGTTGCCGGCCTCCCAATCGAGGTGGTCGGCCAGCCAGTCGGTGACTTCCTGTGCGTGTTGCTCGCGCGCATCCGGCAGTGCGGAAATGGCCGGTATTTCCAGGCGCGCCTGCGCGCCAAGATCGAAGGGCGAAGGCAGGCTTACCGTTACCGCGTCATCCGGCAAGCCCACCGCATCGGCAAAGCCACGGAAATTGCCGCCGACGCTCAAGGTGGCGGAGGTCATGACGGCAGCGCTGGCGTTGTCCCACAGGATGCTGCGCAACAAGGGGCCGGCGGAGACGGCGGACGCGTGGCAAACCAGTTGCTGATCGCGCGACAGCGACACCCAGCGTGCCAGTGGCGGCGCGTGTTCCGGATCGTCGCTGGACCACGCACGCCAGGTGCGCACTTGGCGATCGATGCGCTCCAGCGCCATGCCCAGTTCGCGCGCCAGGGCTTCCTGGGTGGGGCCGCCTTCGCTCATCTCGGTGACGGTGCGGCGTACCACGGTAAGCCAGCGCTGCACCTCGGCGCTGGCGATGTACAGCAAGGTAGCGTGCTGCACCCAGTTGTCCGGCAATTGCCCAAGCGAGCCGCGATAGACCGGTTCGGCCTCGGCCGGATCGGGCAGCCAGGCCTGGCGGATGTCTTTTTCCAGCGCTTCCAGCGCATCGCTCAGCGCTTGCAGCTTTTCATCGCCGGCATCGAGCGTGAGCTTGCCGATCACTTCCTTGTCGCTCAGCGAGTAAGCCGCGTGCACCTGTCGGCCGAGCCGGCTGATTTGGCGCACGGCGACGTTGAGCGCCACCTCACAGGCTCCGCGATCGATGGTCTTGCCGGGCATGTGATGCGCTTCGTCGAACACGTACAGCGTTTCTTCCGGCTTGGGCAGGAACACGCCGCCCCAGCTTTCTTCGCCGCTGG